>ENA-ORDP01001627-ORDP01001627.1-marine-sediment-metagenome-genome-assembly--contig:-NODE-1627-length-12039-cov-3.197764_pt1 | contig 12039 bp, 9 predicted proteins | sample MGYA00248627_ERZ508539 | MGnify/ENA primary metagenome ERZ508539 (study PRJEB26208, sample SAMN05571518) | marine sediment metagenome | biome: deep sea; feature: Hydrothermal vent; material...
CCTCGGTGTCGAAGCCTGCTTCGGCCTGATCGGCGAGGGTCTGAACGAGCTCGTCAGTGATTGGCTTGCCGCTTCGGGTAGTTCCGAGATCCTCCTTGGCCATGATCATTCTCCTGGTATGAGGTGGTGGTACTTCGATCGCATCGGCATCGCGCGGATCAATCGGGGCGGTCTGCGCCAGCAGTTGCGCGCCTTCGGTTTTGGCGGCGCCCCATGACCGACGGCCACCAACTTCCAGTGGTTCTGGCCGCCGGTGGCAGCGGCGGTCACGTTTTTCCAGCCGAAGCCCTGGCGACCGAGTTGACCGGACGCGGGATGGCCCTGGTGCTGATCACCGACCGGCGCGGCGAAAGCTATGGCGGGGCGCTCGGCGACATGGATACTCATCGCATCCGGGCCGGTGGCCTGGCCGGTAAAAGCCTGGCGGCGAAATTGAAAAGTGGCCCGGCCCTGGCCCTTGGCACCTGGCAGGCCCGGTCTTTGTTGAAACGCATTAAACCTTCCGTGGTTATCGGCTTTGGCGGTTATGCCTCGGTTCCGACAATGTTGGCGGCGACTTTCGGCGGCTACAAAACGGTCATTCACGAACAGAACGCCATCCTCGGCCGGGCCAACCGGTTGCTGGCCAGCCGGGTTGACCGCATCGCAACATCGTTTGAAAGCACCCGCGCCGTCCCCGCCGGTGCCGCCGCCCATGTGCAGTTTTGCGGAATGCCGGTGCGGGCGCCCATTATCGCCGCCCGGCAGAGCCCTTATCCGGCGCTCGATAAGGCCTCGGCTATCAACATTCTGGTGCTCGGCGGCTCGCAAGGGGCGAGCGTGTTCAGCGACGTTATCCCGCAGGCCCTGGGGGCGCTCGATGATGACCTGAAAAGCCGCATCGCCCTGACCCAGCAATGCCGCCCGGAAGACCTGGACAGGGTCCGGGGTGTCTATCAGCGTATGGGCATTCGAGCCACCTTGGCCACCTTCTTCGACGACGTGCCCGCCGCCCTGGCCGCCGCCCACCTGCTCATTGGCCGGGCCGGGGCCTCGACCGTGGCCGAACTGACCGTGGTCGGTCGACCGGCCATTCTGGTGCCCTATCCGCATGCCATCGACGACCATCAATCCTATAACGGTCACGCCCTGGATGAAGCCGGTGGTGGCTGGCTGATGGCTCAGGAGACCTTTACCGCCCAGGGCCTGTCGGCCCGTTTGCAATCCCTGTTGCGGGTACCCGAAATGCTGCAAAAAGCGGCCGCCGGTTGCCGTGCCGCCGGACGCCCGGACGCGGCCAACCGGCTGGCCGATATGATCTGTCAAATGCTTGCAGACAATGGCCAGAGGAAGGCGGCATGAGAGCCCTTCCCCTGTCCATCGGTATGGTCCATTTCGTCGGCATCGGCGGCATCGGCATGAGCGGCATCGCCGAGGTCCTGTTTAATCTGGGCTATGCCGTGCAGGGCAGCGACATGGCCGAAAACGCCAACGTCAGCCGGCTGAAAAAATTGGGCATCTCTATCGCCATCGGTCATCAGGCCGAAAACCTGGGTGAGGCCCAGGTGGTGGTGTTTTCGACCGCCGTGCAGACCGACAACGCGGAACTGATGGAAGCCCGCCGCAACATGATCCCGGTGGTCAAGCGGGCCGAAATGCTGGGCGAACTGATGCGTTTGAAATGGTCCATTGCGGTCGGTGGCACCCACGGCAAGACCACGACAACGTCGTTGATCGCCTCTATGCTCGATGTCGCCGATATGGACCCAACGGTGATCAACGGCGGCATTATCAATGCCTGGGGCTCCAACGCCCGGCTCGGCGAGGGCGACTGGATGGTGGCCGAGGCCGACGAGTCCGATGGCACCTTCCTGAAATTACCGGCGACCATCGCCGTGGTCACCAACATCGATCCCGAACACCTGGATCACTATGGCGATTTCGATGCCCTGCGGGCCGCCTTCGATGCCTTCGTCGAAAATATCCCGTTCTATGGCTTCGCCGCCCTGTGCATCGACCACGGGGAAGTGCAGGCGATGATTCCGAGGGTTTCCGACCGCCGCATTATTTCCTACGGCTTTAGCCCCCAGGCCGATGTGCGGGCGATCAATGTGCAGGCTGCCCCCGGTGGCGTCTGCTTCGACGTGGTCATCGCCGACCGCAAGGCCGACGACCCACGGACCTATGAAAAACTGATGTTGCCGATGTATGGCGACCACAATATTCAGAACGCCCTGGCGGCCATCGCCATCGGCACGGAAATGGGCATCGAGGAAGCGGTGCTGCGCCGCGCCATGGCCGGGTTCGAAGGGGTCAAGCGGCGCTTTACCCAGACCGGCGTGGTCGATGATATCACCATCATTGATGATTATGGCCATCATCCGGTGGAAATTACCGCCGTCCTGGCCGCCGCCCGCTCGGCCTCCGATGGTCAGGTGATCGCCATCGTGCAGCCCCACCGCTACAGCCGCCTGCGCGACCTGTTCGAAGATTTCTGCACCTGTTTCAACGATGCCGACGCGGTCATCGTCGCCGATGTCTATGCCGCCGGGGAAGATGCCATCGAAGGCATCGACCGCACCGCCCTGGTCGATGGTCTGCGCGCCCATGGCCATCGCACGGTGATGCCCCTGAATGACCTGACCGAGCTGCCCGGCATCATCAACGACCTGGCCCGGCCCGGCGACATGGTGGTGTTCCTGGGGGCCGGAAATATTACCGCCTGGGCCAATGATCTGCCCGATCAGCTTCGCATGGTGCGCTATAGCGTACAGGAGGCCGGGGAATGATGGTCGGCGAACAGTTCACTCCCGCATCGAACGGCCTGCCCGGTGCCCGGTTGCTCGACCGGCTGCCCGACGTTCGCGGTCGCTATAAGGAAAACGTGGCGTTGGGCTCATCGACCTGGTTCAAGGTTGGCGGCAAGGCCGACGTGGTGTTCCGACCCGCCGATGAAAACGACCTGGCCGATTTCCTGGCCGAAAAACCGGATGATATTGCGGTTACCATCATCGGCGTGGCGTCGAACATCCTGGTCCGCGATGGGGGTATTCCCGGCGTCGTCATTCGCCTCGGCCGGGGGTTCTCCGGCGGCGATATCGATGGCGAAATCCTCACCGTCGGGGCCGCTGGGCTGGATGTCAATGTCGCCATCGCCGCCGAACAGGCCGGTCTCGCCGGTCTCGAATTCCTCAGCGGCGTGCCGGGCACCATCGGCGGCGCGTTGCGCATGAATGCCGGGGCTTACGGTGGTGAAATCAAGGACATCGTGCGCCGCGTCCGGGCGCTGGACGAGAGCGGTCGTTTCCATGACCTGACCGTCGCCGATATGGGTTTCGGCTATCGCCATTGCTCGGTGCCGGAAAGCTGGATTTTCGTCAGCGCCGTTTTACAGGGCTGTGATGACTCAGCCGAAGCGATCGCCGGGCGCATGGCCGATATCGCCAAGGCGCGCCGCGAAACCCAGCCGACCCGCACCCCGACCGGCGGCAGCACATTTGCCAATCCGCCGGGCGAGACAAAAGCCTGGCAATTGATTGACGCGGCTGGATGCCGGGGCTTGCGGCGGGGCGGGGCCATGGTGTCCGAGTTGCACTGTAATTTCCTGATCAACACCGGAAACGCCAGCGCCGCCGATCTGGAAGGCCTGGGCGAAGAGGTCCGCGAACGGGTCAGACAAACCAGCGGCATCACCCTGCACTGGGAAATCCGCCGCATCGGTGTGACCAGGGAGGATTTGTCATGAGCCTGAAAGTGGCAGTCCTGATGGGTGGCTGGTCGGCGGAACGGGAAGTCTCGCTGGTCACTGGAGCGGCGGTCTCCAACGCTCTCAAGGCGGCAGGTTTCCAGGTTACCTCCATCGATGTTCAGCGCGACATGGGGGCCTTGCTGACGCGCCTGTTCCCCAAACCCGATGTAGTTTTTAATGCCCTGCACGGACGCTTCGGCGAAGACGGCTGCGTCCAGGGTTTGCTCGATATTTTGGGTATTCCCTACACCCATTCGGGCCTGATGGCATCGTCCCTGGCGATGGACAAGCCGATGTCCAAGCGGCTGTTTGAACAGGCCGGTATCCCGGTCGCGCCGCACATTATTACCAGCCGCGAAGACGTGCTGGCCGGTGATGTCATGGCGCGTCCCTATGTCATCAAGCCGACCAATGAAGGCTCCAGCGTCGGCGTTCATATCATTCTGGAAGGTGACAACGATTTGCCGTTCGACGATGCAAGCTGGCCCTATGGCGACCAGGTTATGGTCGAGCAGTTTATCCCTGGACGGGAACTGACGGTTTCCATCTTGGACGGCAAGGGCCTCGCCGTGACGGAAATCGTCACCGGCCACAAATTCTACGATTACGACGCCAAGTACAAGGACGGCGGCTCCCGCCATGTGGTGCCAGCCGAAATCGATCCTGAAATCTATGACGAAGCCATGCGCCTGTCCGTGCTGGCCCACGACGTGCTGGGTTGCCGCGGCGTCTCGCGGGCCGATCTGCGCTTCGATGGGCGGAATCTGGTGATGCTTGAAGTCAATACCCAACCGGGAATGACGGCGACCTCGCTGGTGCCCGAACAGGCGGCCCATGTGGGCATGTCGTTCGAACAGCTGGTCACCTGGATGGTCGAAAATGCGGAGTGCGATCAATGATGAAATTCTCAATCAAAAACAACGGCAAGAATGCCAGGGCGACACCGCGCAAACAGGGGCAGCCCGTGTGGCGCAACCGCTGGAGCCACCTGGCCGTGATCGGTCTGCTGGCGGCCTCTCTTGGTGGCGGCGGCTGGTGGCTGTGGGCCAATGGCTGGATCGCCCGGACCGCCGAAGATATCAAATGGCAGTTGATTACCACGTCTGGCGAATTGGGCCTGACGGTCGATGAAGTGCTGGTGGTTGGTCGTAACCAGACGACAAAAAAACAATTGCTCGACGCCGTCAGACTGGCTCGGGGTGCGCCGATCCTGGCCTATGATATCGACGCCGCCCGCAAGCGCATCGAAAGCCTGGCCTGGATCAAATCGGTCACCGTCGAGCGCATGTTGCCCGACACCATCCTGCTCAGCATCGAAGAACGCCAACCGCTGGCCTTGTGGCAGGACCGGGGCCGGTTCCATCTGATCGACCAGGACGGCAAAATTATCCTCAACGACGGCCTGGAGCGGTTCTCTGACTTACTCGTGGTGGTCGGCGAAGACGCGCCGCAAAATGCCGCCACCCTGCTCGATCTGTTGCAGACCCAGCCGCAGCTTATGGACCTGGTCGAATCCGCCGTGCGGGTCGGGGCGCGGCGCTGGAACGTGCGGTTGCGCGGCGGCATCGATGTTCGCCTGCCGGCCAAGGACGCCTCGGTGGCCTGGTCCAGCCTGGCCGAATACGAGCGCAGTCACGGGGTCCTGACCCGTGGTGTTCGGACTCTCGACCTGCGCCTGCCGGACCGGCTGATCATCCGTAAATCTCCTCCGGCAACTGCCGGAAACGCTTCTGGCGGGCGGGAAACATGAACGAGATGGCGCACCAACCGGGTCAGCCAGGCGACCTGAAAAAGGCAGCCGCCCAGGGCCATGGCCGTTCCGGTCTGGTCGCCGCCCTCGATCTGGGATCGACCAAGGCCTGTTGCCTGATCGCCAAACCTCATAGCTCGGGCGAACTTGATGTGGTTGGCATCGGTCATCAGGTATCCCGCGGCCTGCGGGGCGGGTCCATTATCGACATGGACCTGACCGAAGCGACCATCCGCGCCACGGTCAGCGCGGCCGAGCAAATGGCCGGGGAAAACATCCGCGACGTGATAGTCAATGTGTCCTGTGGCGCACCCCGGTCCCGCCTGATCGCCTACGGGGTCTCGATCGCCGGACATGAAATTTGCGACGCCGATCTAAGGCGCCTGCTGGAACCGGCCAGCCTGCCTGAAAGCGAACGCCAGGGCCGCGATATTCTGCACGCCATCCCCGTTGGTTACTCCATTGATGGCAACAAAGGAGTGCGCGACCCGCGTGGCCTGCACGGCCAGCGCCTGGGCGTCAACATGCATGTGATCAGCGCCGAAACAGACCCGCTCAATAATCTGCAAACCGGCGTTGCCCGCTGTCATCTGGATATCGTCAACAAGGTCGCCTCACCCTATGCCTCGTCGCTGGCTTGTTTGTCGGACGATGAAATCAATCTGGGTGTAACCTGTATCGACATGGGCGGCGGCACCACATCGGTGGCCGTATTCTTCGATGGCGAACTGGTCCATACGGACAGCATTGCCGTTGGCGGTGTCCATGTGACCAACGACATCGCGCGCGGATTATCAACGCCCCTGACCCATGCGGAACGAATGAAAACCCTGTATGGCAGCGTTATCCCGTCACCGGCAGATGATCGGGAAATTATTAAAATCCCGTTGATCGGCGAAGAAGACTCCGGCGAAACCAGCCAGGTTCCCCGGTCCGTCCTGATCGGCATCATCCGGCCCCGCATCGAAGAGATTCTGGAAATGGTTCACGACCGGCTGGTGGCCACCGGGTTCGACAAGATCATGGGTTCGCGGCTGGTTCTGACCGGCGGTGCCAGCCAGCTTTCGGGCCTGCGCGAAATGGCCGGGACAACCCTGGCCATGAAGACCCGCCTGGGGCGGCCCAAGCCGTTGCGCGGACTGGCCGTCGCGGCCAGCGGCCCGGCCTTTTCGACCTGTGTCGGAATGCTGAGATTTTCATCAAACAATCCGGCGGAGGGTGCCGAGCGCGCCTACCGCCCAGTCGATGATCCGGGTGGTCGTTTTGCCCGGTTGGGGAAGTGGCTAAGGGAGAATTTCTAATGACCGACAATTTAACTTTTCATTCAATGATTTCACTTGAAAACCGGAGGGACTCATGACGATCAATTTAAGCGTACCCAAGACCAACGAAACCCCGGAGTTAAAACCCCGGATCACCGTCATCGGCGTCGGTGGCGCCGGTGGCAACGCGGTCAACAACATGATCGAAAAAGAGCTGGAAGGCGTCGATTTCATCGTCGCCAATACCGATGCCCAGGCTCTGGTCGGATCGAAAACCGACCGCCGGGTGCAACTGGGTGCGGAAATCACCGGTGGCCTGGGGGCCGGTTCGCGGCCGGAAGTGGGCTGCCGGGCGGCACAGGAAACTTTGGATGAAGTGCTCAGCCATCTTGATGGTTCGCACATGGTCTTTATCGCCGCCGGCATGGGTGGCGGTACCGGCACTGGTGCGGCCCCGGTGATTGCCAAGGCGGCCAAGGAAAAAGGTATTCTGACCGTTGCCGTGGTGACCAAGCCGTTCCAGTTCGAAGGCGCTCACCGGATGAAAATTGCCACCGGGGGGATCGAGGAGTTGGAACGTTATGTCGATACCATGATCGTCATTCCCAACCAGAACCTGTTCCGTATCGCCAACGAAAAAACGACTTTTGCCGACGCCTTCAACATGGCCGATGAAGTGCTCTATTCGGGTGTTCGCGGGGTCACCGACCTGATGGTTATGCCGGGCCTGATCAATCTTGATTTTGCCGACATCCATTCGGTCATGAGCGAAATGGGCAAGGCCATGATGGGCACCGGTGAAGCCGAAGGCGAACGCCGCGCACTCGACGCCGCCGAAGCGGCCATTTCCAACCCGTTGTTGGACGACACCTCCATGGCCGGTGCCAAGGGGGTGTTGATCAACATTACCGGCGGTCAGGACATGACCCTGTTTGAAGCCGACGAAGCCGCCAACCGGATCAGATCGGAAGTCGATACCGACGCCTATATCATTTTCGGCTCGACCTTCGATGAAAGCCTGGAAGGCAAGATCAGGGTTTCCGTGGTCGCCACCGGAATGGACCGGGCCGAACTGGCTCAACCCGAGCCGACCATGCTGTCGGTTGCGATCCCCTCCGTGGTGACCACCACTGAGGAAACCGGGATCGATGAGGATGAAACCACCGAGCAGGCACTCCTGGACATCGTCGCCGGGGCCGCTTGCGAAACGGTCGAAACCCCTGAACCGGTCGAAATTTCCGAACCGGATCAAACGGACATCGCAGACGCGCCCGCCTTTGTCGCCCCGGCCAGCCCGGACGAACTCCCCGTCGCCGTCGACCCCGGCCAGCCGGTACCGGCCACACCGGGCATCAATACAGCCGATGCGTTCATTCCCAAGGCGGCCATCAGCCGCACCGGCAAGCCCGATTTCGCCGATGCCGACCCCTATGCGGCGGCCGATATGGCCAATGGCAATACCAGCGGCATCCGGGAAACCCCGGTCAAGGCGAAGCGGTCCAGGGGGATGTCGTTGTTCGAAAAAGTAACGGGCATCGGCGCCTCGGCCAAACGCTCGGCCCCGAAGTTACCGGAGAACGCCACCCCCATGGGTGCGTTGGTTGACAGCCTGGGCAAGGGACCGGCTAAAATCGAACCGCTGATCCAGAATAACGCGGCCCCGGCCTCAGCCCCGGCCCTGGCGACCGAGCCGACATCCGCGGCGGAACCGAATGTGGAACAGGAAACCCTGGGCGGACTGGACGCGACCGATCGTCTTGCCCAGTCCCATCCGGAAGAAGACCTGCTGGACATTCCGGCGTTTTTGCGGAGGCAGGCGAATTAGCGGCAACCTTTTGAGAAAGCGTAACAATTCGTAATAAAGAGTGATTTGAATGCTTCGTGCGGTGTTGCTACAAACATCGTCGAAGCATTCTTTTTATTTAGCTTTGAAAGACCAAACGATTTGCTGCGAAACAGAAGTATTCTGCTTACCAAATATTAACAGATCGAACAGCAGAATAAGACTTGCGAATCGTTTGATGAAATCAAACAAGACTAAAAAAGAATTTTTGTAATTATTGGGGTGCATGGAGCTTTACATAAAAAAGCCTGTGCAAAAATAAATAAATGGCCACAATCCGGCAGCGTACGCTTAAAAGTTCCATCAATTGTACGGGTATAGCTCTCCACTCCGGCGAGAAGGTTTCCATGACCTTGCTGCCGAGCGGGCCCGATACCGGCATCGTTTTCAAACGCACGGATATCTCCGGCGGCGGTGGAACCATTTCAGCAAGCTGGGATAACGTGGTCGATACCACGCTCTGCACCACACTCGGTAATGGCGATGGCGTCACCATTGGCACCGTCGAACATTTGCTCTCGGCCTTGTCCGGGGCCGGCATCGATAACCTGCTGGTCGAAGTCAATGGCCCGGAAGTTCCGGTCATGGATGGCAGTGCCGCACCTTTTCTGTTTCTCTTTGACTGCGCCGGTATTGTCGAACAGGACCGGGCGCGTCGTTACATTCGGGTTTTGAAACCCATTTCCATCGATGATGGCGAAGCCCAGGTAACGCTGATGCCGGGCGATGGTTTTAAAATCGACTTCGAGATCAATTTCGACAGTGCAGCCGTTGCCCGTCAGACCATTTCGGTCGATCTGACCGATGATTTTTTCAAGAAAGAAATTTCCCGTGCCCGCACGTTCGGCTTCTTACATGAGGTTGAGCAGTTGCGCGAAGCCGGTCTGGCCAAGGGCGGATCGCTCGATAACGCGGTCGTCGTCAGCGGCGACAAGGTGATCAACGAAGATGGCCTTCGATTCGACGATGAATTTGTCCGCCACAAAGTGCTCGACGCGGTCGGCGACTTGTTCCTGGCCGGGGGCAATATTATCGGTCATTTCATGGCTGTCTGTTCCGGCCATGCGACCAATAACAAGCTGTTGCACGCCCTGTTTGCCGATAGCGAAGCCTGGTGCTACGTCGAAATGGAAGCCCGGTCCATCGCTTCTGTCGCCAACGATCCTGTATGGACCGCCGAGGTGCCGCAAACCGGCATCGCCGCCACCGCCTGAGTCAAAATTTTCCCTGATAATGCAAGCTTGACGTTGCCTATCGCCATGCCATGCGTGGTATAGTCCGGCATCTTTTTTTCGTCGCCGAGGCCCGACATGAGCAGTCACTTGCGAGCCGTTTTGGTTCTGTTATCGATCTTTGTTATTTCCTCCTGCACCCAGAAAGAACTGGCGCCCGAATACGTCGAACGTCCGGTCGAGGAACTCTATAACGAGGCCCTGAGTGTGCTCGAACAGGGTTCCTACGAAGAAGCCGCCTTGAAGTTCGACGAAGTTGAACGCCAACATCCCTATTCATCGTGGGCGACCAAGGCGCAATTGATGTCGGCCTACAGCTATTACCAGGACGATGCCTACGACAGCGCCATTATCGCACTCGACCGGTTTATCCAGCTCCATCCGTCCAACGCCGATGTGCCTTATGCCTATTATCTCAAGGCGCTCAGTTATTACGAGCAGATATCCGATATTACCCGAGACCAGCGTATGACCGATCTGGCGCGAACAACCCTGAGCGAACTGATCAAACGGTTTCCGACCAGCAAATATGCCAAGGATGCCAAACTAAAGCTCGATCTGACCCGCGATCACCTGGCCGGCAAGGAAATGGAAATCGGTCGATACTACCAGAATCAAGGCCAGTTTCTGGCCGCCGTCAATCGCTTCAGAACGGTGATCGACAAATTCCAGAGCACCACCCATGTGCCCGAGGCTCTTTTGCGTTTGACGGAAACCTATATGGCATTGGGCCTGCGCCAACAGGCACAAAAATCCGCCGCCGTGCTGGGCCACAATTTTCCCGGCAGCGACTGGTATTTAGAATCTTACCGGTTGGTTGAAGGCAAGTTGCTGGTACCGGTCGAAGGCGACGCCTGGTACAAGTTCTGGTAGATGCTGCAGGCTCTTTCCATTCGCGATGTCGTCCTGATCGAGCGCCTGGAGTTGTCTTTCGGATCCGGCCTGGGGGTCCTGACCGGGGAAACCGGGGCCGGTAAATCCATTTTGCTGGGGGCCCTGGGGCTGGCCCTTGGGGCCAGGGCCGAAGCCCGGCTGGTCCGCCACGGGGCCGATCAGGCGGTGGTCAGCGCCACCTTCCAAAGCAATGACAAAGCCAACGGCTTTCTTGAAGAACACGGCCTGCCCATTGAAGACGACGTGGTTATTCTGCGCCGGGTGCTGACCTCTCAGGGCAAATCCCGCGCCTTTATCAATGATCAGGCGGTCAGCGTCGGTTTGCTCAAAAGCCTGGGCGATGATCTGGTCGAAATCCACGGCCAGTTTGAAAGCCAGCGATTGCTCAACCCGGCCAACCACCGTGGCTTGCTCGATGCCTATGGCGATCTGACTGACGATTGCGCCCGGACCGGAAAGTTCTGGCACCTCTGGCGTGATACCGTAAGCGCCCTGCAAACAGAACAGGAGAAACTGGCGAGTGCCCGCCGGGACGAGGAATTCCTGCGCCATGCAGTCGGTGAGTTGGACGATCTGGCCCCTCAATCCGGGGAAGATGCGGAGCTTGCGGCAACGCGCCAATTGATGATGCACGGCGAAAAACTGATCGAGGCCCTGGGCCAGGCGATCAACGGACTGTCCGCCGGAGACGGCGCGGAACAGGCCTTGCGCACGGCCTTGCGGTGCCTGGACTCCGTCGCCGACAAGGCCGAAGGACGGCTCGATCCGGCCATGGAAGCGCTGCAACGGGCGGCCATGGAAGCCGCCGAAGGGCTGGCCCTGCTGGAAAAAACCAGCGCCGATCTGGATCTCGACCCGGCCCGCCTGGAAGCCATCGAAGAACGGCTGTTTACCCTGCGCGCACTGGCCCGAAAACACGCCACCAAAGTCGATGATCTGCCCCGGTTGCAAGACCACCTGAAAAGCCAGTTGGCCGGTCTGGAAGACGGCGAGGCGTCTCTGAAAGTGCTGATCGCCGCCGAGGCGGCCAGCCGCAAGGACTATGAAAATGCGGCGACAAAACTGAGCGGCAAACGGGCCAGGGTGGCGAACAAGCTGGACCTGGCGATAGATGCGGAGCTACCTCCCCTGAAAATGGAGAAGGCATCATTCTTCACTCATCTGGAAACTCTGGAGGAATCGAACTGGGGGCCGACCGGGTGCGACAGTGTTGTCTTTGAAGTGGTGACCAATCCGGGGGCCCCGCCGGGGCCGCTCAACCGCATTGCATCGGGTGGCGAATTGTCCCGCTTCATGCTGGCCCTGAAAGCCGTCCTGGCGACCACCGATCC
>ENA-ORDP01001629-ORDP01001629.1-marine-sediment-metagenome-genome-assembly--contig:-NODE-1629-length-12030-cov-7.211691_pt1 | contig 12030 bp, 8 predicted proteins | sample MGYA00248627_ERZ508539 | MGnify/ENA primary metagenome ERZ508539 (study PRJEB26208, sample SAMN05571518) | marine sediment metagenome | biome: deep sea; feature: Hydrothermal vent; material...
GGTTGGGGTGAGGGGATAAAATACATGCAAATACTGTTGCAACGATTAATATTAAACTCTGCGTCTTTGCGACCTTTGCGTTAAGAATCCGGCCCCGGATTAATTAGCCGCAACATGTTCTACGAAGCGCAGCATGTTACAAGTGTAGCCATACTCGTTATCATACCAGGACACGATCTTGACGAAAGTGCTATCCAGCGCGATGCCGGCACCGGCATCAAAGATAGACGAAGCGCTGAAACCACGGAAATCGGTCGATACCACTTTGTCAGCGGTATAGGCCAGCGTGCCTTTCATAGCGCCCTCAGAGGCTTCTTTCATGGCGGCGCAGATGTCATCATAAGACGCTTCTTTTTCCAGTTCGGCCGTCAGATCCACGACCGATACGTCCGAGGTAGGAATGCGGAAAGCCATGCCGGTCAGTTTGCCATTCAGTTCCGGCAGCACCACACCCACGGCTTTAGCCGCACCGGTGGAAGACGGAATAATATTTTCCAGAATGCCACGACCCCCGCGCCAGTCTTTCATGGACGGTCCGTCAACGGTTTTCTGGGTTGCGGTGGTAGCATGCACGGCTGTCATCAGACCACGCTTCAGACCCCAATTGTCATTCAGTACCTTGACGACGGGCGCCAGACAGTTGGTGGTACAGGAGGCGGCGGACACAATCGCCTGACCGGCATAGGTTTCATGGTTAACGCTATAGACGAACATCGGGGTGCTATCCTTGGACGGTGCGCTCTGAACCACTTTTTTGGCGCCCGCATCAATGTGTTTCTGACAACCTTCTTCAGTAAGAAAGAAACCGGTACAGTCAATCACGATGTCGGCGCCCACATCGCCCCATTTCAAAGCAGACGGATCACGTTCAGCCGTCAGGCGGATTTTCTTGCCATCAACAATCATGGCACCCGCTTCTGAAGAAACCTCATGCGCAAAACGACCGTGTACGGAATCATACTTCAGCATATAGGCCAGGTAGTCTGCATCGAGCAGATCATTGATACCGACAATTTCGATGTCATTAAAATCGTTATATACGGCACGAAACACCATCCGCCCAATACGGCCAAAACCATTAATACCGACTTTGATAGTCATATTATTTTTCCCCTGAAAATAATTTATCTAAAATAATTCAATAATCCAGTGTAACTACTCACCCCTCACGCTGGGTATATATTTTTTAAACTCTTGCAAAGACATCAGGAGCGCGAAGAAAACACATCGTCACCTGGTGAACTTTGCACCGTGAGAATCTCGCTCTGCGAGCTTCATTCTATATGCTATATGCCCTACGCTTTGCTACGGTCACGTCTTTGCGCGAGTTAAGTAATCTATGCTGCAATATAGACATAAATCTGAGGGATAAGTAGTGGCATTCAGTCTACCGTTTAGAGCACGCTTGTCACGGCCTTGACGACATTTTCAACGGTAAATCCGAATTCCTTGAACAGCTCACCGGCCGGGGCCGATTCACCGAAGTGATCAATGCCAACCACCTTGCCATTCAGGCCCACGTATTTATACCAGGCGCTGGTGCAGGCCGCTTCCACCGCAACCCGTGCGGTGACGCTGCTCGGCAGCACGGCTTCGCGATAAGCGTCGTCCTGAGCTTCGAACACCTCCACACACGGCATGGATACCACGCGGATCTTCTTGGCACTCATGGCAACAGCCGCATTCATAGCCAGCGCAACTTCTGAACCGGTAGCAATAATAATGGCATCCGGCGTACCCTCACAGTCCTTAAGGATGTAAGCGCCCCGAGTAATATCGGCAAGCTGCCCGGTGGTACGCGTCTGATGCGGCAACGCCTGACGTGAGAAAATCAAACTGCTTGGACCATCCTTCTTTTCAATCGCCTGCTTCCAGCAAACAGCACTTTCAACTGCATCACAGGGACGCCAAACGCTCATATTGGGAATCATGCGCAGGGTCGGAATCTGCTCGACAGGCTGATGAGTCGGGCCATCTTCACCCAGGCCGATGGAGTCATGCGTGTAAACAAAGATAACCCGCTGTTTCATCAGCGCCGCCATACGCAGGGCGTTACGGGCATATTCCGAGAACATCAGGAAGGTCGCACCGAAGGGTACAAAACCGCCATGGAGGACAATGCCGTTCATAATGGCGGACATGGCAAACTCACGCACGCCGTAATTAATATAATTCGCATCCGGCTTGTCGGCGCGCATAGGCCGGTGTCCGGACCATTCGGTCAGATTGGAACAACCCAGATCGGCTGAACCACCGAAGATTTCCGGCAGCAGCGCCGCATAACCTTCGATAGACTTCAGGGACGCCTGACGGGTCGCAATGGTTTCGGCCTTGTCATTCACGGCATTGACGAAATCAGCGGATTTAGCCGCCCAGTCCGCCGGCAGTTCGCCGTTCATACGGCGTTCAAATTCGGCGGCCAGCTCTGGATAGTCTGTCTTGTAAGCCGCAAACTTTTCATTCCACGCCTTTTCTGCCGCCGCACCCTTGCTGCGCGCATCCCAACCGGCATAGATATCGTCCGGCACCTCGAAGGGACCATGATCCCAACCCAGGGCAGCCTTGGTCAGGTTGACTTCTTCTTCGCCCAGCGGCGCGCCGTGAGAGGCGTGACTGCCGGCCTTGTTTGGCGAGCCAAACCCGATCACGGTCTTGCAGCAAATCAGGGTAGGCTTGTCGGTCATGGCTTTGGCCATCCCCATGGCTTTTTTCAGCGCTTCGGGATCATGGCCGTCCACATCCGCCAGCACATGCCAACCGTAAGCCTCAAAACGTTTGGGGGTATCATCATTAAACCAGCCCTCGACATGGCCATCGATGGAAATACCATTGTCATCCCAGAAAGCAACCAGCTTGCCCAATCCCAGCGTAGCGGCGAGCGAACAGGCTTCATGGGAAATACCTTCCATCATGCAGCCATCGCCCATGAACACATAGGTGTGGTGGTCAACGATATCATGACCCTTCTGGTTGAACTGTCCCGCCAGCGCCTTTTCAGCAATCGCCATACCGACACCATTGGTGATGCCCTGGCCCAGCGGCCCGGTGGTGGTTTCCACCCCCGGCGCATAGCCGTATTCCGGGTGCCCTGGCGTCTTTGAATGCAGCTGGCGGAAACTTTTCAGATCGTCGATCGACAGATCATACCCCGTCAGGTGCAGTAGGGAATAAATCAGCATGGAGCCGTGGCCATTGGACAAAATAAAGCGATCACGGTTGGCCCAGTCAGGATTGGCCGGGTTATGCGACATGAAGTCATTCCACAGAACTTCGGCAATATCCGCCATACCCATAGGCGCACCCGGATGACCGGAATTAGCCTTCTGTACCGCATCCATGCTCAATGCACGTATGGCATTAGCGAGTTGTTTACGAGATGACATAGTGTTCCCCTGTAAGTTTCAAAAACAAAATCGAGTAAATCGTTTCATCCGGATTCCATCAGACACGACCTCAACCCTGCGCAGCATTGTGCACATTCCTGACCGAATACGGGATAGTTAACTGGAAAACTGCAGGAGGGTCCGCTGCCACACCTGATGGGTCAGCGCGGCCTGACACCCGCATTTATCCCCGGTTCTGGTTCCCCCGGACGTAGAGCGGCGCATTTTCCCATCTTTTACAGGTCGTGGGCAAGAGCTGAAGCGGAATAAGCTTGTTCTAATAAAGTAGCGCGCAAAGGCAATAAAGTACGTTTATCGTAAACTTACGGTTGGATGACCGAAAAAAGCTCACTCATACCATAATATAAAGCCGCCTATGTTCGCCATTTTATAGAGCAACCCATGCTCGGAATTTGCACCTCCGGTCCGCGGCCGGTTTCCGCTATCTGACGCATGGCTTCAAACAGATCACGGCGCACATCCGCGGCAGCCGTTTGCTTGCGCGAAGCATCCAGCCGCCCACGGTATTGCAGCTTGAGATCGGCATTGTAACCAAAGAAGTCCGGAGTACAGATCGCCCCATAGTCTTTCGCCGCCTGCTGGCTTTCATCCCACAGATAGGGAAAGGGAAAGGCGAATTCGTCAGCTGTCTTTTTCATGTTCTCGAAGGAATCCTCCTCATATAACGCAGGATCATTGGACATGATGGCCACGCTGTTGATACCCAGCCTCTTTAGTTCAGCACAGTCTCGCACCATGCGTTCACGAACAGCCTTCACATAAGGACAGTGATTGCAGATGAACATGACCAGCAAACCTTTTTCACCGGCACAATCCGCCAGCGTCCAGGTTTTGCCATCCACCCCCGGCAGGGTAAAACCCACGGCAGGTTTATCAAACTCACAGACAGGTGTTTCCAGACTAATCATAGGTTTCTCCTTCCGTTTTTATTCTACGGTTTTAAAACTATCAACAACGAAAGCTAAATGGTAGCCCATATTTCAACTACTGCCGCAGATGAGGCTCAGCTATTCAAAGCAAAGGAAAACCGCTAAACTTCGCTCTCGACTAATTTTAAAGCTTTTGAGGGACTATCAATATGGCCGGCGCACACCTGTTTACATCCGAATCTGTCTCCGAGGGTCACCCCGACAAGGTTGCCGATCAGATTTCCGATTCTATTCTCGACGCTATTCTGACCCAGGATCCGAAAGCGCGGGTAGCCTGTGAGACGCTGGTCAATACCGGCATGGTCGTGCTGTCAGGTGAAATCACCACCTCAGCCTGGGTCGATATGAACGATGTGGTGCGCAAGCGGATCAAAGAAATAGGCTACAACAGTTCCGACATGGGCTTTGACTGGGAATCCTGCGCGATTCTCACGTCTATCGACAAGCAGTCCGTCGACATTGCCATGGGGGTGGATGAAGGTGATGAACATGAACAGGGCGCTGGCGATCAGGGTCTCATGTTCGGCTACGCCAATAACGAAACGGATGTACTGATGCCCGCGCCGATTACCTATGCTCACCGCCTGGTCAAGCGTCAGGCTGAAGTGCGTAAGAATGGCACCCTGCCCTGGTTACGCCCCGATGCCAAAAGTCAGGTCACCTTCCGCTATGAAGACAGTACCATTGTGGGTATCGATGCCGTCGTGCTCTCGACCCAGCACAACCCGGATATTGAACAGAAAACCCTGACCGAAGCGGTCATGGATGAAATTGTCAAACCGGTGCTGCCTGCTGAGTGGCTGGACAAGGACACCAAGTATTTCATTAATCCCACCGGCCGCTTTGTTATCGGCGGCCCGGTGGGCGACTGCGGCCTTACCGGACGCAAGATTATTGTGGATACCTATGGCGGCATGGCGCGTCATGGTGGCGGCGCTTTCTCGGGCAAGGATCCGTCTAAGGTCGATCGCTCCGCCGCCTATGCCGGACGTTATGTGGCCAAGAACATCGTCGCCGCCGGCCTCGCCGATCGCTGCGAAATCCAGATCTCCTACGCCATTGGTGTCGCTGAACCCACTTCTATTAGTGTGGAAACCTTCGGCACTGGCAAGGTGGACGACAGCCGGATCGTCGAACTGGTGCGCGAACATTTTGACCTGCGCGCGGGTGGCCTGGTGAAAATGCTGGATCTACTACGGCCCATCTATGCCGCCACCGCCGCCTATGGCCACTTCGGTCGCGAAGAAGCTGATTTCACCTGGGAGAAAACCGACAAGGCAGATGCCCTGCGCGATGCGGCGGGTCTGTAAAAATCCAACGCAGAGACGCGAAGACGCAGAGGGCGCAAAGAATTTCCGGTGCCTCGTTTCCACACTCCGAATGCGGGAACGAGAAAAATTTTATAAAAAATCTTTGCGTCTTTGCGTCTTTGCGTTTATAAATCAGGGGTTCCCGAGGAGCGTTGCAGCGGGCGTAGGTCGAACATGATCTATGCCTCCGTCAGGCTCGGGAATTTTACTTTACAACAACGGCGCTCATCTTTTTTTATCTTAAATTTTAAGGAGAGATGATATGAATGCTGTAGTTGACCCTTCCTTCACCGACTACAAAGTCGCGGATATGTCCCTGGCCGAATGGGGACAAAAAGAAATTTCCATCGCTGAAACCGAGATGCCCGGCCTCATGGCATTGCGCGAAGAATACGCCAGCGAGCAGCCTTTAAAGGGTGCACGCATTGCCGGCAGTCTGCACATGACCATTCAGACCGCGGTGCTGATTGAAACCCTGGTGGCACTGGGCGCAGAAGTACGTTGGGCCTCCTGCAATATTTTCTCCACCCAGGATCAAGCCGCCGCCGCGATTGCCGCGCAGGGCATCCCGGTCTACGCCTGGAAAGGCGAGAGCATCGAAGAATACTGGTGGTGCACCGAACAGATGCTGACCTGGCCTGATGGTCAGTTGCCCAACATGATTCTGGATGACGGCGGTGACGCCACCCTGCTGGTTCACAAGGGTGCCGAGTACGAAAAATCCGGCAGCATCCCGGAAACCAAAGCCGGCGACAACGAAGAATGGGCGGCCATTCTTGATGTACTACGCCGCACTATCAGTGATGGTTCGGACAAGTGGACTAAAATCGTCAACAGCATCAAGGGTGTCACTGAAGAAACCACCACCGGCGTGCATCGTCTCTATCAAATGATGGAAACTGGTGAACTCATGTTCCCCGCCATGAACGTCAATGACTCGGTCACCAAAAGCAAGTTCGATAACCTTTATGGTTGCCGTGAATCCCTGCTCGATGGTATCAAGCGCGCCACTGACGTCATGATTGCCGGCAAGATCTGCGTAGTGCTGGGTTACGGTGATGTCGGCAAGGGCTGTGCGCAGGCCTTCCGCGGCATGGGCGCGACGGTATGGGTCACTGAAGTTGATCCCATTTGTGCACTACAGGCGGCAATGGAAGGCTATCGCGTGGTTGAAATGAATGACGCGGCCGCCCTCGGTGATATTTTCGTGACCACCACCGGTAACGTCAACGTTATCAACCATGACCACATGGCAGTGATGAAAAACGAAGCTATCGTCTGCAACATCGGTCACTTCGATTCTGAAATTGAAATCTCCGCACTGGAAAAATATGAGTGGGTAGAAATCAAGCCGCAGGTTGATCACGTTATTTTTCCTGATGGCAAACGCATCATCATTCTGGCCAAGGGCAGGCTGGTCAACCTGGGCTGCGCCACGGGCCACCCCAGTTTCGTGATGTCCGCCTCTTTCACTAACCAGGTGATGGCGCAAATGGAATTCTTCAAAGATTCCGGCAAATATGAAAACAAGGTTTACATTCTGCCCAAACATCTGGATGAGAAAGTCGCCCGCCTGCACTTGAAAAAAATCGGCGTCAACCTGACCACACTCAGCCAGGAACAGGCCGACTACATCAACGTGCCGGTTGAAGGACCTTATAAGCCGGATCATTACCGTTACTAGGCACCCCTCTGATTAGTAACGCAGAGAACGCGAAGGCGCAGAGAACGCAGAGTTTTTAACTTTGCGTACTCTGCGGCTCTGCATCCTTTGCGTTATTTCCAGAGCATTCATTTAATCTTTAAGGTTATGAATATTATGGAGAGTCAAAAACAATACCCACCACAATTCAGCTTTGAATTTTTCCCACCCAAGACCGACAAGGGCGTGGAAAAACTTAAACTCGTGCGTGACCAGCTCGGCGCGCTGAAGCCAAAATATTTTTCCGTCACCTACGGCGCCGGTGGCAGTACCCAGCAGGGTACCTTTGATACCATCATGTCGATTCGTCAGGCCGGGTTTGATGCCGCGCCGCATCTGACCTGCGTAGGCGCCAGCCGCCAAAGTCTGCGTGAACTGTTACAGCAATACATCGACCATGATATCCACCGCATTGTCGCCCTGCGCGGCGACATGCCCTCCGGCATGCATACCAGTGGCGAGTTTCACTATGCCAATGAACTGGTAGCATTTATCCGTGCTGAAAGCGGCGATCATTTTCATATCGAGGTGGCCGCCTACCCCGAGTTTCATCCTCAGGCCAGTAATGCGCAACATGATCTCGATAATTTCAAACGCAAAATCGACGTGGGTGCGAACAGCGCCATCACCCAGTATTTTTTCAACCCGGATGCCTACTTTCGTTTTATCGATGATTGCGAACGACTGGGCATCGAGGTTCCCATCGTTCCCGGCATTATGCCCATCACCAATTACAGCAACCTGGCCCGCTTCTCCGACATGTGTGGCGCTGAAATTCCGCGCTGGATCCGCAAACGCCTGGAAGCGTTTGCGGATGATACCGACAGCATCAAAGCCTTCGGCGAAGACGTCGTCACCGATCTCGCCCATCAGTTACTGGAAGCCGGTGCGCCAGGATTGCACTTTTATAGCATGAATCAAGCCGAAGCCAGTTTGGCTATCTGGAAGAATCTGGGGCTGTGATGACAAACCTGGTAGGGTGGGCACGGTGTTTGTGCCCACGCGTTAAGGCAGGCATCCGCGTGGGCACAAACACCGTGCCCACCCTACATCACTTAATAGCACATGGATAACCAAACCCTAATCAATCGCGATCTGCAAGTCCTATGGCATCCCTGTACACAAATGAAGGATCACGAGTCGCTGCCGCTGATTCCCATCAAGCGCGGCGAAGGAGTCTGGCTGGAGGACTTTGAGGGACGCCGTTATCTCGATGCCATCTCTTCCTGGTGGGTGAATATTTTCGGCCACTGCAATCCGCGCATCAACAATCGCATCAAACACCAGCTCGACACACTTGAGCATGTGATTCTCGCCGGTTTCAGCCACCAGCCAGCGATTGAGCTGGCGGAACGATTAGTACAAATAAGCCCTGAAAAACTTAAACGCTGTTTTTTCGCGGACAACGGATCTTCGGCCGTCGAAGTGGCCCTGAAAATGAGCTTTCATTACTGGCACAATAAAGGACGAAAAAATAAAACCCGCTTCGTTAATCTAAGCAATAGCTATCATGGTGAAACGCTGGGCGCACTGGCCGCCGGTGATGTGTCTCTGTACAAGAAAACCTACGCGCCCTTGCTGATGGACATGATCACCGTGCCCTCTCCCGATTGCTATGCACGCAAGCCCGATGAATCCTGTGAAGAACATTCCCGTAATATGTTCGCGCATATGCGCGAGGTACTGGCACAGCGACATGAAGAAATTTGCGCCGTCATCATCGAACCGCTGGTGCAGTGCGCCGGTAATATGCGCATGTATGATCCTGTCTATCTGACCTTACTGCGCGAGGCCTGTGACGAATTTGATGTCCATCTGATAGCCGATGAGATCGCCGTTGGTTTTGGTCGTACCAGCACCCTGTTTGCCTGCGAACAGCCCGATATTTCACCGGACTTCATGTGCCTGTCCAAGGGACTGACCGGCGGTTATCTGCCGCTATCCGCCACGCTGACCACCGACAATATCTATCAGGCGTTTTATGATGACTATGAAAATCTGACCGCCTTCCTGCATTCTCACAGTTTTACCGGCAACCCGCTAGGCTGTAGTGCGGCGCTGGCGACCCTGGATATTTTTGCCGAAGATGATGTGATGGGTAATAATAAAACCCTGGCGCAAAAGATGCGCACAACAACCGCCACGCTGTCCGATCATCCCCATGTCGCCGAAGTCCGCCAGACAGGCATGATCCTGGCCATTGAAATGGTCAAAAATAAAAACACCAGAGAAAGCTACCCCTGGCAGGAACGCCGTGGCCTGAAGGTTTACCGGCACGCACTCGAAAACCAGGTACTACTGCGGCCACTCGGCAATGTGATTTATTTCATGCCCCCCTATGTCATCACTCCTGATGAGATCGAACTGATGGCGAAGGTGGCGATAGAGGGGATTGAGATTGCGACACAAAAGTGACGCGTGACGAGGCCCAAACAATCACCTTCTCATTTATAACTTTACACTTCTGCAATACTGCCAACTATGACGATCATATTTAAGGAAAAGGAAGGGGACAAATCGAGGCGAATAAATCTGTCTCCTTTACTTGAGTAAAGAGAGCAATTCAAAGGGGGTGACAAAGCAACAACAATCATAGACACCAACAAAAATAATTATTTTCCAGTCAATAAGAGTTAATGTTTTAAGTAACCAGCATTACTGTGAAAACAGACGATAAAAGACCCGCTGACGGGTGACTATTGTCTGGTTGGGGTGAAATCTTGTAAAACAATGCCAGAGACGTTTAAATCTGTTATTTTCCTTTGGCCTTGTTTATTTTTTTCGGGTTTATTGTCATTTATAGCCTGTTGCCGGGTTGTTCTTTTTTGGTTTGATTTATTTTAATTTATGGGTGTCTATAAATGTGCTCTCACTGCCTCTAACCGAAAAAACACATAAAGGCGAAGCGGTCTTTAATTACTTTGAGAACCTGTTGCCTGACAACAGGGACATCAGAGACCGAATACAAGCCCGTGTAGGCGCCAGGACAAGCCAGGCTTTTGACCTTTTAGCGGAAATTGGTCGTGATCGCGTCGGTGCCATTCAACTGCTTTCAGACAATGCTGAAATCAATGTAAAAAAATAGAGGGCACACCGCTCAGTAAAGCTGAAATTGCAGACGAGTTTCTCTGGTTCCCACTCGCCTGTAAATGAGCCCGTGAAACCCAGTAATAGCACGGGTTTTGCGGTGATAATCATCGTCGATACCATAAAAAATACCCCGTTCAGAATTTGTTGTTAATCGCGCCGAACACGCGTCAATCATCAGAAGGTTTGCACTAGATTCACAGGCAATTTGACAGGTTACTTACCAACCGCTCATAGTTGCCACCTTTATCAGGCAGTCTTGAGCCGCCTTCCACGAAAAGGCGTTACCTTGATCTCGACATGCTGGTTCAGACGATTCAACACCGTCACCAATCGATCAATAGTGAACCGCCCCAGGTCTACATTCCTGATCCGTGAGAAGTCGGCGTGATCAAAGCCGGTCTTTTCCGCTGCCTTACGAACAGACAGTTTCTGTTTATCCAAAATTCGGATAATTTCAGCCGCCAATTGGGATTTAAGCTGTTCAACGTCGGCATTTTGATAACCAAAGTCCCGAAAAACGTTGCCACTGCCTTTAACGGTTTCCAGTTTCTCAGTCATCGTAATTGCTCCTTTAATTGGCTTATCCGCGAGCGGATCAGATCGATTTCTTTCTTCGGTGTCCTGATACCCCGGGAGGATTTTTTCTGGAACGCATGGACAACCCAGATGTCCTCGCCCAATGTAACCGCATACACCGTTCGATAGGCATCAGACCGATAAGCAAGCGCAATCTCAATAACACCAGAACCCAACCCCTTCATCGGCTTTGCTATATCCGCCTTGCTACCCTCGGCGGCAATCGTCAAAGCCCGGAGTATGATGGTCTGCGCACCCTGGGGAAACTTCCCGAACGCCTTGTGCGCCGCCTTGATCCATGAGATCGCTCTCGTATCCTTACTCATAACAGGATGTTGGCATATTTACCAACAGCAGTCAAGGTGTCCTGCTTTGAAGATCATGTTGCCTGTCATTGCCTGCCAGTACCGGCTACTCCCGCTCGCTTGTAAATGAGCCGTGAAAAGCCAGTAATGATGAGGGTTTTCTGATGCCCTCGGATGTTTATACCATGAAAAATACCCTGTTCAATATTTGTTGTTAATTGTCCGCAAAATTGCCAACAAAACGCTGCCACACAACACCCCAGGCAACCCTACCTTCCGGTGATTGTACCGGGCCGGGATCTTCCTAATAATACTGAACAGTGGTCACTTTTCATCAATTTGACCCCGGCATTTCCAGTTAAATCGCTCATTTTAGCCGTAAACAAGACCAGATAAGAAACAATGGCCGTACCTGGCACTCAACCGGTCAAGATAATTGTCGTCTGACCAAACAGGTTAATTGTCGCTGAACACACAGCCCGGAATACCGGCGACATCCACATAAACCCGCACTTCTGTTTCCACCACATCTGATCCTTTGGTCCGGATGCAAGGCAAGATCATTATAAATTGAACTAAATCGCAACATATCGATCAGATCTCCAAACGCGCAAAAGGAGAGTGAGACGATGAGTGATTTTATGAGCCATTTCAATAATATCCCTGATCCACGAGTTGATCGCTGCAAACGCCATGAGCGGATGGATATCTTGT
>ENA-ORDP01001631-ORDP01001631.1-marine-sediment-metagenome-genome-assembly--contig:-NODE-1631-length-12026-cov-8.506140_pt1 | contig 12026 bp, 15 predicted proteins | sample MGYA00248627_ERZ508539 | MGnify/ENA primary metagenome ERZ508539 (study PRJEB26208, sample SAMN05571518) | marine sediment metagenome | biome: deep sea; feature: Hydrothermal vent; material...
CCTGCCTCCTTAGCTCTTGCGCTCCAGGTGATCGGTCTGATGGATCTGTTGCAGTCGGGCGATGCCGTCTATCTGGTCGATGAGCTGAGCTACCACCGGGGGCACATAGCGGCGCCATTGGTCGTCCCCGGCGATCATCAGTTGGCGGATATTGGTGCCCCAGAAGCGCTCACGCTCCACGAAGGGGAGCGCTTGAACCGGAATCTGGGCCTCGGCAAAGAGCCGCGTCACCAGGGGATTGTTGGAGTATACCAGGCTAAAGGGGGGGGTGAGCGTGCGAATGTGCGCCACGTAGAGCGAGTTGCGCTCGATGTCTTCGACCGGCAGGACATATTTGGTGAGCGGCAGCTCGGCCAGCGCCCTGGTGATCATCATGATTCGCTCCCCGGCGGTGAAGGGATCACGTGGCGTATGGCTCCACTGGGCGCTGCCCACGGCGATGATCAGCTCATCTACCTGGGCGGCGATCTTTTTGATCATCTGATGATGGCCCTGATGATAGGGCTGAAAGCGGCCCAAGAAGAGGGCCCGTCGCTCGCTCATCGCCCCTGCTCCTCCGCTGGGTTCATGGCGCTCAGACGACGCTGCTCAGCGCCTCTCCCACCTGGCGTTTGAGCAATTCAGGGCTGGGCAGACGCCATTCGCCCTCCTTCATCCGGTAGAGCACCCGATCGTCCAAGGTGACGGTGAAGACGCCGCGCGAGCCGGGCAGGAGCTCGAGCGAGCTAAGCTGGTCGGCATAGCTCTCCAAAAGCGCCTGGGCCGTCTCCAGCGCGCGGGCCAAATAAAGGCATTCTACGCAGTATTCGATCTGCACTTGCGCCATGATCGCCTAGCCTCCCTGCTCCTGCTGGGATATTATTATAACGCTTCGGTAAACTGCTGGGCAAGTGGCCGGGAAGACCCACCCCGATTATAATCATGGCCCTAGAGCTAGCCTAGTGCCAGAGGAGGTCGCAGATGACAGTAGAGATTGGCAGTACGGTTCCGGAGTTCCAACTCAAGGGCATTGACGGCCAGAGCCATGCGCTGCGAGACCTGCGGGGAGGACAGGCTACAGTGGTTTTTTTCTCCTGTAATCACTGTCCTTATGTGCACGCCTGGGAGGAACGCTTGATCGGCCTGCAGCGCGATTATCTTGCCAAAGGGGTGCACTTCATCGCCATCAACGCCAACGACGCTCAGGCCTATCCGGATGATAGCTTTGAGCAGATGATCGCTCGCGCGGCGGGAAAGGGCTATAATTTCCCCTACCTGCGTGATGAGTCGCAGCAGACGGCGCGGGCCTACGGGGCGCAGCGCACGCCGGAAGTTTTTCTGCTCGATGCCGAGCTCAAATTGCGCTATCACGGCGCGCCGGACGATAATTACGAAGATCCTGACCAAGTCAGCCAGCATTATCTCAAAGATGCTTTGGAGGCAGTGCTGGCCAAAGGGACCCCGGCGATCCAGGAGACGCCCCCGGTGGGCTGCACGATCAAATGGAAGGGGTAGATGGGCAAAGCGATCGGACCGGCACAGCAGCGCGAGCTGCAGCTCTTGGAGGCACTGGCAGTATCTGCCAACTCCAAAGGGAGAATTACTGGTGAAGCTGACTCCGCCGCACGGGGGCCTGCTCCAAGAGCTGGTGCGGGATGCGGCCCAAGGGGAACAGCTCAAACAAGAGGCCATCTATCTACCCTCCTGGGACCTGAGCTGGCGGCAGCTTTGGGACCTTGAACTCTTGCTCAACGGCGCTTTCTCGCCGCTGGCAGGCTTCATGGGCCAAGCTGATTACGATTCCGTCTGCCAAGGGATGCGCCTGAGCGACGGGACACTCTGGCCCATCCCCATCACATTGGACGTGGGCGAAGAGTTCGCCTCGTCTCTCTCTCAAGGGGACCGAGTAGCCCTGCGCCATCCCGAGGGCATGGTACTGGCCATCCTGACCGTAAGCGACATTTGGAGGCCCGAGCTGGCGCAGGAGGCCGAGCAGGTTTACGGCACGAGTGACCAGTCGCACCCCGGCGTCTTCGGGCTCTTGCAGCAGAGCCGGCCGGTCTATCTAGGAGGTCGGCTGGAGGGGATAGAGCTGCCGCCCCATCACACTTATCCTCAGTTGCGGCATACTCCGGCCGAGCTGCGCCGTCTATTTAGCAAGCGCGGCTGGGGGCGGGTGGTGGCCTTTCAGACGCGCAACCCGATGCACCGGGCCCACCTGGAGCTCACCCGGCGGGCGGCGGCCCAGGCCGAGGCCAACCTGCTGCTCCATCCGGTGGTGGGACGCACCAAGCCGGGCGACGTGGACTACTTCGCCCGGGTGCGCTGCTATCAGGCCGTCTTGCAGCACTATCCGCAGCAGACGACCTTGCTGAGCCTGCTGCCGCTGGCGATGCGTCTGGCCGGGCCGCGTGAGGCGCTCTGGCACGCGATCATCCGCCAAAATTACGGCTGCAGTCACTTCATCGTCGGCCGCGACCATGCCAGCCCGGGCAAGGACGGAAATGGCCAGCCCTTCTATCCGCCCTATGTCGCCCAAGAGCTCTTGCAGGCGCACCAGAGCGAACTGGCCATCGTGCTGGTGGCCTTCGAGGAGATGGTCTACGCGGAAGAGCGGGGCCAGTATCTGCCCCGCTCCCAGGCGCCGGCGGGGGCGCGGCTGCTCTCACTCTCGGGCACCGAGCTGCGCCGCCGGCTGCGAGCCGGGCTGGATGTGCCGGCCTGGTTCTCCTATCCGGAGGTGATCGCCGAGCTGCGCCGTTCCTACCCACCGCGGGCTCGCCAAGGATTTACCGTCTTTTTCACCGGCCTTTCCGGGGCGGGCAAGTCTACCGTGGCCCAGGTGCTGATGGCCAAGCTGATGGAGCTGGGGGGCCGCCCGGTCACACTGCTCGATGGGGACATCGTGCGTAAGCATCTCTCCAGCGAGCTGGGCTTCTCCAAGCACGATCGCGATCTGAACATCCGGCGCATCGGCTTTGTGGCCAGTGAGATCACCAAGAACCGTGGGGTGGCCATCTGTGCCCCCATCGCGCCCTACCGGGCCACCCGGCGCGAGGTGCGGCAGATGATCGCCCAGTACGGCCCGTTCATCGAGGTCTATGTGGCTACGCCACTGGAGGTCTGCGAGGCGCGGGACCGCAAGGGGCTCTACGCCAAGGCCCGCGCCGGCCTGATCAAAGAGTTCACCGGCATAGATGATCCCTATCAAGTACCGGAAAAGCCGGAGGTCACAGTGGACAGCTCGCAGATGAGCTCCGAAGAGGCGGCCCATCGCATCCTGCTATATCTGGAGCGGGAGGGGCTGATCAATAGCGCATGAGGGACGCTGGGGAGAATCTCGGGTATAATCGAGCAGGGTGATTGTGATGGGCGAAGTCAAAGTCAAAGCCAAGCTGACCAATGCGATAGATGAAGGCCTGGTGCGACGGGGTCTGCTCAAGCCGGAAGAGGTGCGGACCTATGAGGCGGAAGCGCTGGTGGATACCGGTGCGGTGCGCTGTACTTTACCCCCCTTCGTGGCCGACAGCTTGGGGTTGGCCCGTGTGACGCGGTACACGGCTCAATATGCGGATGGGCGGCTTGAGGAAGTTGATCTCACCGAGGGTTTCATCCTAGAGATCCTGGGTCGGCTGACTACCGAAGAAGCGCTGATCTTGGGGGACGAGATCCTGATCGGACAGACCGCCCTGGAGAAGCTTGATCTGTGGGTCGACTGTCAGAGTCAGCGCCTGATACCCAACCCGGCCCACCCCGACCAACCGGTCTCCAAGGTGAAGTGAAGCTTCTCTCGCTTGACGGCATTGCTAATCCAGGAGATGATAGTGATAGCTAATCAAGCTGAGCAGAAGGTTGATAAACCCTGGGGCAGTTATCAGGTGCTGGACGCGGGGAAGCGTTACCAGGTGAAGCGGATCACTGTCAATCCCGGCGAGGCCCTGTCGCTGCAAAAGCACCGGCATCGCGCCGAGCACTGGGTAGTGGTGCGAGGGCAGGCCAAGGTGACGCGCGACCGGGAGGTCTTTATCTTGGCAGAAGATCAGGCGACCTATCTTCCCCTGGGGGCAGTCCATCGGCTGGAGAATCCCGGGGATGAGCTATTAGAGCTCATCGAGGTGCAGTCCGGCGACTACTTGGGGGAGGACGACATCGTGCGCTTGGAGGACCGTTATCACCGGGTGGGTCATGAATGAACTCCGTGATAAGGGTTGGTAGAATATGTAGATGATGATCAGCAAGATTCATAGGGGGCAGGTGTGAACACAATTAAGGTAGCTGAGGCGAGAACGAAATTCTCCGACCTCATGGCGCGGGTAGCCTACGGCGGAGAGCGCATCATTGTGATGCGTCGAAACAAGCCCATGATGGCCTGGATTAGCATCGAAGATTTGCGCCGTTTGGAGGCATTGGGCCAAGGAGCAACTCCGACCCGCGACCAGCGACAGGCAGCTCTGATTCTGGCTGCCAGCTCTCGACACCGCATTCGAGTAGAGCGAGAAGGAGTATCTCTGCCGGACTCTGCAGAGCTTTTAACCAAGCTCCGGGAGGAGCGGGCGCGTGAGCTCACAGGTCTGCATTGATGCCAGCGTAGCCCTCAAGCTGGTCCTGGATGAGGAGGACAGCGACAAGGCCCAGGCACTCTGGGTATCCTGGGTGGTCGAAGATATTGAGGCCATCGCTCCCTGCCATTTAGCCTTTGAGGTAACCTCCGTGATCAGACATCATGTCTACCGTAGGGAGATAAGTCCTGAAGCGGGTCAGCTGGCCTTTGAGGCCCTTCAAGCGCAGGGGATTCGATTGGTGCGCCCTGCCCCGCTGCATGAGCGAGCCTGGGCGCTAGCTCAACGGTTCAATAGACCAACGGCCTACGACGCCTACTATCTAGCGCTTGCCCAACTGGCTGGCTGCGAGGTCTGGACAGCGGACCATCGCCTCTACCACGCTGTAGCGGAGGTGCTGCAGTGGGTGAAATGGTTGGGGGATTACCCACGGTGAACATGACGTGATGAACGTGAGTCGGCATATAGCTCAACCGAGCAGGCGAGCTTAAGGAGGTGAAGAGCATTTGACAATTCCCAAAGTGGCGGTGGTGGGCTGCGGCTACTGGGGCAAGAACCTGGTGCGCGTCTTCAGCCAACTGCGCGCCCTACAGATGATCTGCGAGGCTGACTCAACTCGCTTGGCCCGCTTTCAAACCGAATATCCCCAAGCTCAGGCTAGCGGCAGTTATGCAGCGGCCCTGAACGATCCCAAAGTACAAGCCATCGTGCTGGCCACGCCGGCCGAGACCCATGCCACGCTGGGCCGGCAGGCCCTGCAAGCCGGCAAGGATCTTTTCATCGAAAAGCCACTGGCCCTAAATTATCACCAGGGAGAAGAGCTGGTCGAGCTGGCCGAGCGGCAGGGAGCCATTCTGATGGTAGGCCATCTGCTGGAGTACCATCCGGCCGTCGTGCAGTTGCAGGAACTGGTCCAACAGGGCGAGCTAGGGACGCTGAATTACATCTATTCTAACCGATTGAATCTGGGAAAGGTGCGCCGGGAAGAGAATATCTTGTGGAGCTTTGCCCCACATGACATCGCCGTGCTGCTGCGGCTGGTGGGGACCATGCCCCTGGAAGTCAGCGCCTCAGGGGCGGCCTACTTGCAGGCGGAGATCGCCGATGTGACCGTGACCCATCTCCTTTTTCCCCAGAATATCCGGGCGCACATCTTCGTCAGTTGGCTGCACCCCTATAAGGAGCAGAAGCTGGTCGTGGTCGGCGACCGTAAGATGGCCGTCTTCGACGATGTGATTAAGGAAGGCAAGCTGAAAATCTATGACAAGCGCATCGAGTGGGTGGACGAGCAGCCCCGACCCAGACAGGTGGCGGAGACGACGCTTTACCTGCCGCCCGACGAGCCCCTGAAGCTGGAGTGCGGCCACTTCTTGACCTGCATCCAGGAGCGCCGGCAGCCGCTCACCGACGGGGCCAGTGGCCTGCGGGTGCTCAAGGTGCTCGAGACGGCCCAGCGGTCGCTCAGCCAAGGCGGGACGCCCATTCACCTCGAGGAGGAGACAGTATGAGCGAGGATTACTACGCCCATGAATCGGCCTACATCGATTCAGAGGTGACCATCGGCCGGGGGACGAAGATCTGGCACTTTTCGCACCTGATGAGCGGGGTGAGCCTTGGCGAGGGCTGCGTGATCGGCCAGAACGTCTTCATCGGGCGCGAGGTTACGATAGGCAACAACGTGCGCATTCAGAATAACGTCTCGATCTACGAAGGAGTGACGCTGGAGGACGACGTCTTCTGCGGTCCCTCGATGGTCTTCACCAACGTAGACCGACCGCGCTCGGCTCACCTGCGCGGGCGTGCAGGTTTTTTGTCGACGCTGGTGAAGCGGGGCTGCAGCATCGGGGCCAATGCCACGGTCGTCTGCGGCCATACGCTGGGGGCGCACAGCTTCATCGGGGCCGGCTCGGTGGTCACCGCCGATGTGCCCGACTATGCGCTGGTCTACGGGGTGCCGGCGCGCCTGCATGGCTGGCTCTGCCAGTGCGGGACGAAATTGAGCTTCTCGGTAGAGCGGGCAGTCTGCGCACACTGCGGCCGCCAGTTCATCAGGGAGGAAGATCGGCAGGCCATTCATCCGTTTGCAGAACGGTGAGGTGTTTGAAGATGAGACGAAGGGTCGTCTTTCGCGCCGAGGTCTTTCAGGAGGGAGAGCTCTATGTGTCCCTCTGCCCAGAGCTGGGTGTCTCCAGTTTTGGGGAGGACGTGCCGACGGCACAACGATCTTTGCAAGAAGCGGTAGAAGCGTTTCTAGAAGGGTGTGAGTCGCTGGGCACTCTGGATGAGGTGCTCGAGGAGTCAGGCTTTGTCCTGGAAGATGGTAATTGGGTCTCTCGCAGGCCCATCAGCGAAGAGCTACTGGTGACATCTAGCTAGTCGAGAATGTCCCCTTCCCAGCGTCTCAGACCGATCGCTTGGAGAGTGTTAGTTAGGGTCTTTGAATTAGAGGGTTTCATTGTCAAACGACAACGAGGAGATCATCTCATTATGACAAAACCAGGGGTAAAGCGCCCTATAGTGATCAAGTGCAGTCGGCATGATGTTCCAGTCACGCATATTCGGACCAACTTGACGACGGCCGGCATTAGCCGTGAACGATACTTCAAGTTATTGGAGGAGGTTAGGTGAATATCCCTCTGCTCGACCTTAACCGTCAGTATCGGGCCATCCGGCCTGAGATCGAAGCGGCGATCGCTCGCGTGGTGCAATCGGGCCGCTTCATCTTGGGCCCGGAGGTGGAAGCGTTCGAGAACGAAGTCGCAGCCTACTGCGGGGCCAAACATGCCATCGGCGTGGCCTCCGGCAGCGACGCGCTGCTGCTCGCCCTGCGAGCGGCCGGCGTGGGACCGGGCGACCGGGTGATCACCACTCCCTTCACCTTCTTCGCCACCGCCGGCGCAATCTGGAACCTGGGCGCCGTGCCGGTTTTTATAGACATCGAGCCCCAAACGTATAATATCTCTCCTCAGGCTTTGGCCGAGGCCTTGGAGTCGAGCACAGATCTGCAAGAGCGCGCCAAGGCGATCATTCCGGTTCATCTCTACGGTCAAATGGCCGAGATGGACCCCATCAGCGAGATCGCTCGCCGATATGAGCTGACCGTTATAGAGGACGCTGCTCAGGCGATCGGGGCCGAGTATCGCGGTCGCAAGGCAGGCACGGTCGGCCGGCTGGGTTGCTTCAGTTTTTTCCCCTCAAAAAATCTGGGGGCCTGCGGCGACGGCGGCATGATCATCACCGACGACGATGAGCTGGCCGAGAAGCTCCGGCTGCTGCGGGTCCACGGCTCCCGGCCCAAGTATTATCATCAGCTGGTGGGCTATAATAGCCGACTGGATGCGCTGCAAGCTGCCATCCTGCGCGCCAAGTTGCCCTACCTCGACCGCTGGTCGGCGGCACGGGCAGCCCACGCTGCCGGGTATGACCGGGCGCTCGCCGAGCTGCCGGGCATCGAGACACCCCCAGTTGCCCCGGAGCGGACGCATATCTATCATCAGTACACCGTCCGAGTGCTGGGGGGGCGGCGGGATGAAGTGAGAAAATCCCTGAAAGAGCGCGGCATTGGGACCGGCATCTATTACCCCCTGCCGCTGCATCTGCAAGCCTGCTTTGCCTCACTGGGCTATCGCGAAGGGGATTTTCCTCAGGCGGAGCGGGCCAGTCGCGAGGTGCTCTCGCTGCCGATCTTCCCCGAGCTTGCCGAGGAGGAGCGAGAGTACGTGGTGAGTACCATCCAACAGGTGCAACGAGCGGATTAATCTCCATGGGCACCGTTATTCCCTCGCTCAAAGCGCGCTGGCGGACCCGGCTGACCGTCTATCGCCAGGTCTTCGGCCTGCTCTTGCAGTATCCGGCTGTCTCGCTCTCGTTGATCGCGGTCTCCATCGTGGCCGCCCTGGCCTCGGTGCTGCAGATCGGCTTGGTGATCCCCATCCTGCAGAGCGCCCAATCGGGTGCCAGCTCGCTGAGCCATCTGCCGCTGCTGGGGTACTTCGGACAGCTGGCCGCCCATATGGATGCCGTGGGAAAGATCCGCTTCGTCGCCGTGGCCCTGATCATCATCACCCTCATCCAAGGGGTTTTTACTTACGCCAGTCAGCTCCTCTCCATGCTGCTGCAAATCAGGGTCGATCGGAGTCTGCGCTCGCAGGTCTTCCGACAATTGCTCGATGTCGAGCTGCGCTTTATCCACCGTGAGCAGATCGGCAATCTTTTTACGATCCTGAACAGCTATACTTCCACAACGGGAACTCTCATCGCCACGGTGGCCGGGGCCTTCCTCAGCCTCTTCACCGTCTTGATGTACGCCGCGGCACTGCTCATCGTCTCCTGGCAACTGACCTTGCTCGCGCTCGCCCTGCTCTTCTTGGTCTTCATGGTGATCAGGAAGCGCTTCTCGGCCCAAATCAGCCAGGCCGGCAGCGAGGTCAACCAGGCGGTGGTGCGGCTCAACTCCATCGGGATGGAGAGCCTCTCGGCGATCAAGCTGATCCACCTCTTTGCCCGCGAGCGGCGGAGCCAGGAGCAGTTCGAGCAGGCCTTAAGGCACTATCAGGACCAGATGTACCGGCGGGGCAAACTGGTCAGCCTGATGAGCCCGCTTTTCACCACCTTGGTGGCGGTGGTCTTGAGCCTGCTCTTGATCGCCAGCACCTTGGTCCTGCCGCAGCAGGTGGGCGACTGGATGGGCTTAATGCTGCTGCTGTTGATCATCATGTATCGCCTGATGTCCCCGGCGGCTGCGCTGAACAACGTGCGCGCTCAGGTGGCCAGCCTCTATCCCGCCATGCGCTCGATGCTCTACTTTCTCCAGCGCCAGGACAAGACCTATCTGCAAAGCGGCTCTATCAACTTCAGCGATCTTAACGAGGGAGTCGCCTTAGAAAACGTGACCTTCCGCTACGGTGCCGGCGAGGCATCGGTGCTCCAAGCTGTCTCGTTTGATATCCCCAAGGGCCGGATGACCGCGGTGGTCGGTCCCTCCGGGGCGGGCAAGACGACGTTAGTGGACCTGCTGGCCCGGCTCTACGACCCCCAAGAGGGGCAGATCAGGGTTGATGGCGTCGATTTGCGGGAGTTGGAGCTGGACAGTTGGCGCTCGCGGATCGCGGTGGTCAGTCAAGAGACCTTCATCTTCAACGATACGGTCGCGACCAACCTGCGCTTCGCCAAGGAAGAAGCGACCGAGGAGGAGCTCCAACGAGCCGCCCGCTTGGCCAACGCGCACGAGTTCATCATGGAGCTGCCGCAGGGGTATGATACGCTCCTTGGCGACCGGGGGGTGCGCCTCTCCGGGGGCGAGCAGCAGCGCATCGCCATCGCCCGCGCCATCCTGGCCGATCCGCAACTGTTGATTTTAGACGAGGCGACCAGCAACCTCGACTCCGAGACGGAGCGGGACATTCAGGAGGCGATCGAGCGGGTCAGCCGGGAGCGGACCGTCCTGGCGATCGCCCATCGTTTGTCCACCATCCGCCGGGCGGACAAGATCGTGGTGCTCTATGCCGGCCAGGTTGTCGAACAGGGGACGCATGAAGCACTGATGCGTCAGCGCGGGCGTTACTGGCGGCTGGTGCAGATGCAGAGCCTGGAGGGGGTTAGGGCAGTCGAGGGTTAAGACGCTCCACCGAAGAGGCCGAGCCAGCAAATTCCCTCTCCCGATCGGAGTTGAACCCGGTAGAGCAGGTGTGGAAGATGTTGAGGAGGAGGCTAGCCAAGGTGGCGGAAGACCTTACAAACATGACATTCATAACTGAAATTAGTATTAGGCGGCAAGGGGGCGACTTGACAGCTATATCGTTGTTCGTTATAACATGATGTGTGATCCGTTCATTCCGGGATCGCGGGAGCGCGAACATTTTTGATGGATCCGACACGCGGGCTGCTCGGCGGACCTGTCCCAGGGCCATCTGGCCGGTCGCCCGGCGTAAGTTGGATCAAATCAATCGAGTGCGGCTCGTCCGAGAGTTGGCAGTTATCCCGGGGAACCGCCTTGAGCGGTTGCGGGGAGACCGGAGTGGACAATATAGCATTCGCATCAACGATCAGTATCGCATCTGCTTTCATTGGGAGCGTGGCTATGCCGACCAAGTTGAAATCACAGATTATCACTAAGCGTAAGGGGGAGGCCTCGGCGCGGATTCCTGCGGGGGAGCTTGTGGCGAGACGGTTGCCTCAACAGCGTCCCCCTACGCATCCGGGAGAGATGCTGTTAGAGGAATTCCTGAAGCCATTGGGGATCAGTCAGTCTGCCTTTGCGATTCGCCTGGGGGTCTCATTCACGCGGCTCAACGAGATCATTCGTGGGAAGCGCGCGGTGACACCGGACACGGCGCTGCGGTTGGCTCGTGTGTTGGGAATGCCGGCAGACTTCTGGCTCGGGCTCCAGCAAGATTGGGATCTCTGGCATGCCATGCGAAGCGATAAGGCGGCCGAGATTGATCAGTTGGAACCGTTGTGTTCCACTGCATAGTCTGCTCCAAACAACGGGATGCAACTAACCGTTACTCGCGGCGGTTGATCCCGGGCGTGAGACCGAACAGAGAATAGCCCTATCTTAACTATAATAAAAGGGTCATGAAAATATCAAAGGAACACGCAGCACGCCTCCTCGCAAACCTGAAACTCGGGTCATCGGTTGCGGAGAACGATACCCTGCTGGAGTCTGCCCGTGTTGAGACATCTGTTTTTGATGATCTTTTGGCCGATCGTGTCGACCTGATTCCAGGTACCAAAGGCTCTGGGAAGACAGCACTCTATCGGATGTTTGTCGATTTTCTTCCCGATCTAATGTTTCAGAAGCGCCGTATAGTAATTGCCCACGGCGTGCAACAACGGCAAGATACCATCTTCTTGGCCTACAAGCAGCAGTTTGACGCTATGAGCGAATCGGACTTCGTCGATTTTTGGTGCATATACTTCGTATCACTCGCCTACGAGCAATTCATCAAGAATCTAAGGTTTAAGGAACTCTTGAAGCCTCACAAAGATGCAATCCGCGCATTTCGCGATGCGTATCGTAAAGCCGGTATTCCTGATTTCAAGGGCAGTAAGTCACTAAAGGAGATCATTGCGTGGTCCCTTGCTGTGGTACGCAAACTGAAGCCAACGGTAAAATGGACACCGCCAGGAGATGTCGGTCAACTTGAACTGTCATTGGGATTAGAATCCTCTCCGATGGCAGCAAGGGAAATGACAGATGATGATCCACGAATGCCCGCACACATTGATGCACTGGCATCAAGCCTAGAACAACTACTAGGACAAGTCAAACTGTCACTCTGGCTCATGGTTGACAGACTTGACGAGTTATTTACGCGCCGCTCCGAAACGGAAAAGAAAGCGCTACGAGGACTCTTGAGAACCCTACGATGGTTTGGGTCGGACAGGGTTCGGCTCAAAATCTTCTTGCGAGATGACATTTTTGAGTATATCGTCGAGGGCGAAGGATTCACGGCATTGACCCATGTCACCGATCGAATGTCCGAC
>ENA-ORDP01001632-ORDP01001632.1-marine-sediment-metagenome-genome-assembly--contig:-NODE-1632-length-12017-cov-1.976760_pt1 | contig 12017 bp, 10 predicted proteins | sample MGYA00248627_ERZ508539 | MGnify/ENA primary metagenome ERZ508539 (study PRJEB26208, sample SAMN05571518) | marine sediment metagenome | biome: deep sea; feature: Hydrothermal vent; material...
AGGAATTTCAAAGTTTGAGATTGCTTCGCCTTCGGCTCGCAATGACGAGCGGAGAGAGTGTCATTGCGAGGAGCGTAAGCGACGAGGCAATCTAAGTTCAGGTTGAAGAATATGAAAGCTATAGTTAGCAGAGCTATCCGGGTTGTTTTGGTCCCGGTCTTTCTTTTCATTGCCGGCTGTGCTACCGTATATAACCCGGCTACGGGAAGGAAGGAGGTTATCTTCATTGATAAGCAAAGCCAGATAGCCATTGGCACTGAGATGGCAAAAAAACTGGAGAAAGAATATCCTCTTTATGAGAATGCCCGGGAGACTGAATACGTGAACCGTATCGGACAAAAGGTGGCCCGGGCCGGGGACCGGCCGAATTTAGCGTATCATTTTAAGATCTTAGACATAAAAGAGGTAAACGCTTTTGCCCTGCCGGGAGGATTCGTCTATGTAACCAAAGGATTGTTGGATATAGCAAATAAGGATGAGCTGGCCGCTGTCCTCGGCCATGAGATCGGACATATTGCTGCCCGGCACGGGATAAAGAAACTTCAGACTCAGTTGGGGTACAGCTTTCTTTCTGCTCTTATCTTCCGGGGAAATAACTATAAGGATGTAGGGATAGAGCGAGCTTCCGATACCGCCTTCAACCTGATTTCCCTTGGTTACAGCCGTGAAGATGAATTCCAGGCAGACCAACTGGGGACGTTGTATAGCTATCGCGCCGGGTACGGTCTCCAGGGAATGTTAAATTTTTTGAAGAAACTTAAGAAGATGGAAAAGCAGGAACCGTCTCTCCTGAAAGATTTTTTGAGTACTCACCCGCCTACCTCGGAAAGAATAAAAGCGGTCGAGAAAGAGATAAAGAAGTTGAAAGATAAGAAGCAAATAAGCAAAGGTAGAGAAAAAGAGGGCACAAAGGCACAGAGTGACAAAGGCACAAAGGAAACGCATTAAGAAACACAGAATAAAGGACTTCGATTTGATGGGGACTGCTACCGTTTTTTAAAATAGTAGCTGTTGTTAAAAGTCAATTGGCAGCGAGGATTTTCTTAAAGCGATGATAGTTCTCTTCCCAGACAGTTATATTCTCCGGCTGGTAGGTCGTCAGGGGAAAGGAACGACGCACTATCTCCCGACCTTCCCCCAGGGAAGAAAGGTCTCCCCGGGCAATAGCCTGCATGAGAATATTTCCGATAGCCGTTGCCTCTACCGGTCCGGCGATAACCGGGATACCGGTGGCGTCGGCAGTGAACTGACAGAGGAGATGGTTCCGGGTCCCTCCGCCGATGATGTGCAGGGTCTCTATGCGGCGACCGGAAAGTTCCTGCAGTTGCTCCAGAATAAACCGGTATTTGAAAGCTAAACTCTCCAGAATAGAGCGGATGATGCTTCCCCTGTCCTCAGGGAAGGACTGTGCCGTTTTCCGGCAGAATTTACTTATCTCCAGAGGCATCTCCGCCGGGTTGAGGAAAGCCTCATCATCGGGGTCTATAAAGGCCTGAAAAGGTTTAGCTTTAGCAGCCATCCGGGTAAGCTCAGCGTAAGAAAGAGATTCTCCTCCTTTTTCCCATGCTCTCCGGCATTCCTGGACCAGCCATAGTCCGGTGATATTCTTTAAGAGACGGAAGGTTCCTTCCACTCCTCCTTCATTGGTGAGGTTATATTTCAGGGCTTTTTCACTTATGACGGGGTGGGGAAGTTCCATCCCGAGGAGAGACCAGGTTCCCGAGCTGAGGAAGGCCCATTTATCTCCCTGGGCCGGGACGGCCGCTACGGCAGAAGCGGTATCGTGACCGGCGGAGGCAATTACGGGGAGCGGGGCAATATCCACTTCGCGGGCGATTTCCGGGAGAAGCTCTCCTACCACGGTCCCGGGAGCAACCACCTCCGGCATAATATGGGCGGGGATACCTAACTTCTCCAGGAGAGGCTGGGACCAGTTATTCTCCCGGGGGTCATAGACCTGCGAGGTAGTTGCCAGGGTAAACTCCGCCACCTTTCTCCCGGTAAGGAAGAAATGAAAGAGGTCAGCCGTCATCAAGAGACGTTCGGACATCTGCAGGAGAGGGGACTGGGAAACGACCAGAGAGAGCAGTTGATAGAGGGTATTGATCTTCATGAATTGAATGCCGGTACGCTGAAATATTTCTTCCCGCCCGACTCGTTGAAAAGCCTCTTCCAGCATGCCGTCAGTGCGACTGTCCCGGTAATGATAGGGATATCCCAGCAGGGTATTATCCTTTCCGACCAGTCCGAAATCTACTCCCCAGGCATCACAACTGATCCCCGATAATTGCCGGTCACACTCTCTTGCCGCGAGAGATAATCCTCTCTTTATTTCCTTAAAGAGGTGAAGAATATCCCAATGCATCTGCCCGAGGATAACCACGGGCTCGTTGCGGAATCGATGTATATCTCGTATCGTTAGTTTAGAGCCATCGTATTCGCCCAGAACCGCCCGGCCACTTTCCGCCCCCAAATCAAAGGCCAGATAACTCTTTTTCATCCTTATCTCTCCCAGTTACGAGTTACCAGTTACCGGTTACTGGTTTCTAAGCAAAGCCTTTCGGTAATCCTCTGCCTCTAAGTTTCTAATCCCTTCCACTTCTTCTTCAGTTAGGAAACGAGGTTTGCCTACGGTTAGGGAAGCAATCAGGGTGCGGGCGGCATCCTCGATGATCTCGGCTCGATAGAAGGCCTCTTTCAGGTTGGCTCCTACGGTTACCGCACCATGGTTTACCAATAAGGCGGCATCATGGTCCTTGATAACGGTGGTTACGGCTTTTCTTATCTCTCTGCCGGCCGGGATAACGTAATCTATGATGGGAACTTCTCCCAGGAGGGCCACAAAATCAGGAAACATGGGTTTAATCTTTACTCCGGCGCTTACCACGCCGGTGGCCAAAGGAGGATGAACGTGAACAACGGCTTTGATATCCTCCCTGGCCAGATAACAACCCAGGTGCATGGAGACTTCACAGGTGGGTTTCAGCCGGCCTTCAACTATCTCCCCGGTCTTCAAATTTACTCCTACATAATCTTCTTCCCTCAGTTCTCCCAGGGAATAACCACTGGGAGAGAGATAGACTATCTCTCCGCAACGGGCGCTGATATTCCCCCCCGGACCGATGGCTAATCCTTTCTCCATAATCATCTTACCGTAAGCGACCAGTTCTTCCTTTGTTTTCTTCTTTTCTTCCATGAGAACTACTCCTTCACGTATTTTCTCCAATACTCCACACTGGTTGCAAGGTCATCCAGAACTTTATATTCCATGGGCTCGAAAAAGGAGTGGAAGACTTCGATAACCAGGAGAACTTCTTCCGCTCCTGAATCCTCTATGGCTTCCATTACCCGGGGAGCGGTTATTATTCCCCGTTTATTATACTCTTCGGTAAAGGGCCAGTGTTTGCTCGATTGCTCGTCCGTCTGCTGGACGTGAATGACCGGGGTCCGGGAAGCGAAACGACGAATCCAGGCGTAAGGGTCTCTATCTTCCGGGGTTCCCGAAACGGCGGCCCCATGTCCGATATCCATACAGAGTTTGATGGGGAGAGCCGCTCCCTCATTCATTCGCTGATAGAGTTCTTCGGTTTCCGCTATCGTGCAAGGCATCTCCCGGGGAACGGACATCGGTTCGAACATAAGATAGTCCAATCCTTCCTCCTTGGCTAAACGAGAGAAATGGTGCCAGGTTTCAATCAATTCCCGGGTCAGCTGTTCTTTTCTTTGCGGATTTTCCCAATCCTGAAAGGAAAAAGAGCCCAGGAGACTTCCTACGGCCTTAGCTCCCAGAAGGGGAGTCATGCGGATATATTCTTCCCACCAACGCAGGGCATCTTTTCTCATCCCCTCATCGGGGTGGAGAAGAAAATGACACCAGTGAGGAGCCGTGCCGCTAAATACACTATGCATGGTAACATTGTATTTGCGGGCGGCCTCCCTGGTCTCCAGGCAAAGCCGCTTCTTCACCTTTTCCTCTACTTTGGGGTCGATCAAATCCGAGAAAAACTGGGTGTACCGCAATCCGAATTTCTCTCCTACAATCCGGAGCCAGACGTCCGGTTCCGGGTAGCGCCCGACGGCAAAACAAGCATTCATTCCCAATTTTACTTTGGCCATTGATAGTATCCTTTCAAATTTCAATAACGGCTTTGATAACTCCGTCCCGGCGCCCTTCCACCAGCTCAAAGGCTTCCGGCAAGCGGGGTAAATCAAACCGGTGAGTGATAAGCGATTTCACCTCGATTTTTCCTTTCGCTACCAGAGAAATAGCCCTCTTGTAAGTATGCCGGAAACGCCGCACATTCTTTATCACCAGCTCCTTCCGCCTGGCCGTCTGGAAATCAAGCGAGACCATATCTTCACGGCAGATGCCGATAAGGACTACCGTGCCTCCCGGTCTGACGATGTGGATGCTTTGCTGAAAAGTCTCCGCTTCTCCGGCGGCATCAAAGACAATATCAACTCCCTGTCCCTCCGTCTTCTCTTTTATCCTTGGGATAACCTTCTCTTTGCCGGCATTGATAACTACATCAGCTCCGTATTTCTTCGCCAGTCTTAAGCGTTCGGGAATTAAATCCGTAGTTAGGGAGAACGCTGCCCCGGCGGAGATGGCGCACTGGAGAGTAAGAAGTCCGATGGAGCCTGCGCCCAGGATAGCCACGCTGTCACCGTTCTGAACGTTACCCAAATCGACAGCATGCACGGCTACGGCCAGAGGTTCAATCATGGCTCCCTCGTCATAGCCGATGCCGGAGGGTAGGGGAAATATAAAGTCCGTGGGGTAGGATATATATTCCCGGTAGGCTCCCGGGACAGGAGGAGTCCCGAGGAAACGGCCCTCCGGACAGATATTATAATATCCTTTCCGGCAGGAGGGACAACGGCCACAGGGAATACCCGGCTCAATAGCTACCCGGGCACCTCTCTCTATTCCTCTAACCTCAGAGCCTGTTTCCACTATCTCCCCTGAACATTCGTGCCCGAGGATATGCGGGGCCGTAACGATCTGATTGCCGATATGCCCCTGAACAAAATAGGTGACATCGGAACCGCATACCCCTACCGATTTTATCCTGACCAGGACTTCGTCCGGGGCAAAGGCCGGTTTTTCTATCTCCTCCAGGCGAATATCTTTTATCCGGTGAAGTAGAGCTGCTTTCATCTCATCTCCTGTCCGCCGGTAACATTTATTGCCTGACCGGTCATATAGCTGGATTGATTGCCGGCTAAAAAGACAACCACATTGGTTATATCTTCATAGCGGCATCCTCTTCCCAGGGGCACCTGCGACTCGTATTTCTTCCTGACCTCCTCTTGAGAAATCCCCCATTTTTTCGCATATTGATCGTAGAGGCTATTTACCCAGAGCGGGGAATCGAGGAGGTTCCCCGGGCAGATAGCGTTTACCCTGATGTTATCGGGGGCTAATTCCAGGGCCAGACTCTGGGTCAGACCGATACCTCCAAACTTGGAAGCAGCATAGGCCGAGTTTCTATAACTGCCTTTTTTACCCGACTTGGAGTTTATCTGGATAATTATCCCTTCCCTTTGCTCTTTCATTACCTTAGTTACTGCCTTGGCCGTGAGGAAATAACCGATGAGGTTGACCTCGATTACCTTACGCCAGTCCCTCTCCGGAAATTCCGTTATCTCTCCGGCAATGAGAATGCCGGCATTGCTGACCAGGATATCGATTCGCTGGAATTCCGCGACCGTTCTTTCCACCATCGCCTCTACCTGCTTTTCCTTCGTTACATCCAAGGGGATAGCCAGGGACTTTCTTTTATATCTCTTCTCTATTTCCCCGGCCGTCCGTTCGGCCTTCTCATAATTAATATCAGTGATAACCGTCCGGGCTCCTTCTTCCGCCAATCCCTCGGCAATGTGCTGTCCCAGTCCTTGCGCCGCCCCGGTAACAATCGCTACTTTATCCTCTAATCGCATGGACATCCCCACTAAGAAATTGCAGATTGCTTGTTTACGAGTTACGGTTTACGAGTTACGGTCTTTTACGGTTTTACTATGACCTTCAAACCTTGCCCGCTCCGGGTTATCTCCATCCCCTGGACAAGCTCGTCCAAGCCGATAGTGTTGGTAATAAATTTCCCGGCCTCTATCTTTCCCGAACTGACTAAGGAAAGAGCTTTCTCGTATTGTTTCTTAGAGGAAGCGAAGGCCCCGAATAGAGAGATTTCCTTATAATGAATTATATTGCTGTCCAGGGAGATAGTAGGTTTATCTTTGGGAAGTCCGGCAAAGAAGCTGATGCGTCCCCTTTTCTTCACTAAGCGAAGGGATTCTTCCTGAGCCACATTGGCCGAACAGGCCACGATAATTACCTCAGCTCCCAAGTTATGGGTTAAAGAGAGCACTTTAGCGACAACATCCTCTTCCCGGCTGTTGATAAAGGTATCCACGGAAAAGCGTTCGGCTAAGGAGAGCCTCTCCCTGGAGATGTCGACTAAGATGGTCCTTTTAGCTCCCTGACTCTTAGCCAGCTCCACATGCATACAGCCGATGGGACCGGCCCCGAAAACCACCACCGTGTCTCCTTCCTTAATATTTAAATACTCCTCCCCGTTAAGACAACAAGAGAGAGGCTCGATTAAGGCGGCTTCTTCAAAAGCCAATTCTTCCGGAACCTTTGTCACATTTCCCTGCTTGACAGCCTCTGCGGGAATAATCATATATTCGGAGAAACCACCTGGATAATGGTATCCCAGGGCCTTAAAATCAAGGCATAAATTATGCCTTCCCTCCCGGCAAAATTCACATTGGCCACAGCCCACGGAGGTAACCGAAATGACCTTGTCCCCGCGTTCATAACCGCTTACCGTGTCATCAAAATCCTCAATTATCCCGGCAATCTCATGACCAATCACCTGGGGTGGAACGACATTTTTTTGCCCATGATAATAGATACGCACATCCGTTCCGCAGATGGCACAAGCTCTTATGCGCAGCAGGATTTCCCCTTCCCGGCAGCGGGGTTTTTCTTTTTCCTCTATCCTGATATCTTCAGGACCAAAGTATACAGCCGATTTCATGTTTTTAATTCCTCCTTAAAAAAGCCCGTTCTTTTACGGGGGTTTGTTCAGCGACCTTATTATAACATATTATATGGTACGTTCAAAATAAAAAAAATTAACTGGGAATACTGCTTGACAAACGTATTTTCTCAGCTTATATTTAGATTAGAGAAAAAGCTGGGTATAATTCAAAAAAAGGAGAGTTTTCAAATGAAAGTATATGTTGATCAGGAAGAGTGTACAGGATGTGGACTTTGTGCAGATGCCTGCCCGAAGATTTTTAAACTCGGTGAGGAAACTGCTACTGTAACGGTCGAGGTAATCCCTTCCGAGGAGGAAGCTTGCATCAGGCAGGCAGCAGAAGATTGTCCCGTAGAAGCGATTCATGTAGAGGAGGAAACGTAGGGATATAAAAAGCTGAAAAGTGAAAAGTGAAAAAAATTGTAAATCAGCGTCAGCGCTACGCCAGGGCGTTGCTTAGGATTAAAAAAGGAGGGGGAAAGTGAAGAAACGTGAGGTAACAATTGATGGAAATGAAGCCTGTGCCTACTCAGCCTATCATATCAACGAGGTGATCGCCATATACCCGATTACACCTTCATCCCCGATGGGTGAATTTGCGGACCAATGGGCGGCAGAAGGCAAACCGAATATCTGGGGTACTGTGCCACAGGTAACCGAGATGCAAAGCGAAGGAGGCGCTTCGGGTGCAGTGCACGGCTCTTTACAACGGGGAGCACTTACGACTACCTTCACTGCCTCACAGGGATTGCTTTTAATGATTCCCAACATGTTCAAAATAGCCGGGGAGTTAACCGCGGCGGTATTTCATGCTTCAGCTCGCACCGTGGCGACTCATGCGCTTTCGATTTTTTGCGACCATAGTGACGTCATGGCTACCCGCTCCACCGGGTTTGCGCTCCTCTCTTCCAACTCGGTGCAGGAAGCTATGGACTTTGCCCTTATTGCCCAGGCGGCTACGTTACAATCACGGGTGCCCTTTTTGCACTTCTTCGACGGATTCCGTACTTCCCATGAAGTATCAAAAGTAGAGCTTCTCGACATAGGCGATATCCGAGCCATGATAGACGATGAGTCGGTCAGGGCTCATCGCCAGAGAGCTCTTTCCCCGGACCATCCCTTTATCAGGGGCACGGCCCAAAATCCGGACGTCTTTTTTCAGGCCCGGGAAACGATAAACCCCTATTATCTTGCCTGCCCGGATATGGTGCAAAAAACCATGGATAAATTTGCCAAAATAGTGGGTAGAGAATATCACCTCTTCCAATATACGGGAGCGGCAGATGCCGAACGGGTGATAATATTGATGGGTTCAGGGGCCGAAACTACCCAGGAAACCGTGGAACACCTATCAGAAAGCGGCGAAAAAATCGGGGTATTGAAGGTCCGCCTTTATCGCCCTTTCTCCGTAAAGCATTTTATTGAGGCCTTACCCAAAACAGTCAAAACCATCGCCGTCCTTGACCGGACCAAAGAACCCGGCAGCACCGGCGAGCCCTTGTACCTGGACCTGCTATCTGCATTGAACGAGGCCCGGACCCGGAACATTCTTCCCTTTAAAACCCTGCCTCGGATAATCGGAGGCAGGTATGGTCTTTCCTCCAAAGAGTTCACTCCCGCCATGGTGAAAGGTATCTTTGAGGAAATGACAAAAGACACTCCCAAAAATCATTTTACTATAGGTATTAACGACGATGTGACTCACACCAGCCTGGAATACGGCCCCAACTTTTTCACGGAACCCGCAGGAAGGACCCGGGCAGTATTTTATGGCCTCGGTTCCGATGGCACGGTTAGCGCCAACAAAAATTCCATTAAGATTATCGGGGAAGATACGGATAACTTTGCCCAGGGTTATTTTGTTTATGACTCGAAGAAAGCCGGTTCGCTCACTGTTTCCCATCTAAGGTTCGGCGCCCAACCCATTCATTCCACCTATTTAATCAGCCAGGCTAATTTTGTGGCTTGTCATCAATTCCCCTTCCTGGAACGTTTCGATGTCTTAAAATCTGCTGAGCCCGGGGCAATCTTTCTGCTGAACAGTCCTTACGGAGCGGACGAAGTATGGGACCACCTTCCGCGCACAGTGCAGGAACAGATCATCAACAAGAAACTCCGCTTCCAGGTAATAGATGCCTATAAAATCGCCGAAGAAGTCGGCCTGGGTGTGCGTATCAACACCATCATGCAGACCTGCTTTTTCTCTCTAAGCTCGGTAATTCCAAAGGACGTGGCGATAAATTCCATAAAACAATTCATCAAGAAAAGCTATGGTAAACGGGGCGAATCCATCGTACAGATGAACTTTGCCGCTGTGGATAAAGCGTTAGACAACCTGCATGAAGTAAAAGTACCCCAAGAAGTAACCGCCACCTTTGATCTTCGTCCTCCCGGGCCCCCGGAAGCCCCGGAATTTGTCCAAAAACTAACCGGAGAGATAATTGCCGGCAGGGGAGACGACCTTCCGGTCAGCGCTTTCCCGGTTGACGGCACCTTCCCTAGTGGGACCACCCAATGGGAAAAGAGAAACATTGCCCTGGAAATTCCCGTCTGGGATCCGGATACCTGTATCCAATGCGGTAAATGCGTCTTTGCCTGCCCTCATGCAGTAATCCGGGCCAAGGTCTACGAACCCAAATTACTGGACAATGCTCCCCCCACTTTCAAATCTATGCCGGCACGCTGGCGCCAGTTCCCGGATAGGCGTTTTACTGTCCAGGTGGCCCCGGAAGATTGTACGGGGTGCTCTCTCTGCGTACAAAACTGTCCGGCAAAAAACAAGAAAGACCCGGAGCGCAAGGCGATCAACATGGAACCCCAGACGCCCTTGCGGAGACAGGAAGCCGAGAACCGGAGCTTCTTCCTCCGGATACCCGAGGTGGACAGGAAAGAACTGAATCCTCTCCTGGTGAGAGATATCCAATTGTTTCAACCTCTCTTTGAATTCTCCGGGGCTTGTGCCGGGTGCGGTGAAACACCATACCTGAAGTTACTCACCCAGCTATTCGGTGACCGTGCCGTCATCGCAAATGCCACCGGGTGCAGTTCCATCTATGGAGGAAACCTCCCCACCACACCCTGGACCTTCAATAAGGAAGGGCGCGGCCCGACCTGGTCTAACTCTCTCTTTGAAGATAATGCCGAATTTGGCCTGGGAATGCGCCTGGCCCTGGACAAGCAGATTGAATATGCCTGTGAATTACTCAAGAAACTTACTCCGGAGATAGGGGAGGAGCTGGTAAACAAGCTGCTAAAGGCTGAGCAGTCGGATAAGGCCGGAATCCAGGCGCAGCGTGAGCGGGTGAAAATTCTCCGGGAAAAACTGGCAAAAGTTCAGCAGGCGGAGGCTAAGGAACTGCTTAGCCTCTCGGAAGTATTGGTAAAAAAGAGTGTCTGGATTGTGGGGGGGGACGGCTGGGCATACGATATTGGCTACGGCGGCTTGGACCATGTACTTTCCCTGGGACGCAAGGTGAACATTCTGGTCCTGGATACGGAAGTCTATTCCAATACCGGCGGGCAAATGTCCAAGGCAACGCCCCTGGGAGCGGTAGCAAAATTCGCTGCAGGCGGTAAGCCCAATGCCAAGAAAGACCTGGCTATGATGGCTATGGTCTATGGGAATGTTTATGTGGCTCGGGTAGCCATGGGTGCCACGGATTCCCAAACGGTGAAAGCCTTCCTGGAGGCCGAGGCTTATCCGGGTCCTTCGATCATCATCGCCTACAGCCACTGTATAGCGCACGGCTATAACCTGGCCCATGGCTTGGAACAGCAGAAAGCCGCTGTCCGTTCCGGCTGCTGGCCCCTGATCCGCTATAACCCGGCTCTCCTCAAAGAAGGTAAAAACCCGCTCCAGCTGGATTCCAAAAAGCCTTCTCTACCGTTGGAGGAATACATTTACAAGGAGACCCGCTACAAAATGCTCCTCAAGAGCAATCCCGAAGCGGCAAAACACCTGCTGAAACTTGCCAAAGAAGACGTAGCCAGGAGGTGGAAGTTATACGAGCATTGGGCAGCCATGCCGGGGGTAGAAGAAGGTAAGTGAAGGTAGGCCTCACTTTGTCCGGCAAAGGGTTCAAGGAGTTAAGGGTTCGAGGATTAACAAGATAGACAGAATAAATATCGGGCAACTTAATCCGGATGCCGGACTTTAGTCCGGATTGTTTTCCTGGTCTCCTTATAAAATAATCTCTCAATGATTACTTCAGGTAAACTTCCTCTAAATGCTGTAAAAGTCGATGAAACCCTTCGTGCTTATCGATCCCAATTCTATCACGCTCTAACTTTTCAAATCCCTCCAGGAGTTCTTCTTCTTTCTCTGCTGAGAGGTGCGTATCCGCCATCTGGTAAAGAATGGTGTCTTCCTTATCAATATGCTGTCTTAAAAGGGTAATATAGTTCCTCGCATTCTCAGTGATGTCAGACAGGGCATCTTTGTCACCCGCTTTATACTTTTGGGTAGCTGCGCTCATACCCTTCACATAATTCCGTCCCATATCATGCTCTGTCAGCATTACCCCGATCGGTCCCCCCTCCCGGGGCATTCCCATATCTTCCATCGCCGGGAAAAGCAGTTCTTCCTCTTTTGCATGGTGACATTGATTCCCAAAGACTTTGATGAATTCCAATATTTGGTCCAGATGTTCCTGATTCACTTCTTTCTCAGATTCAATTTTCTCGCAAAACTTTTCTAAAACCTTCAACATTAACTCTATTGCCTTATGCTCTTTCTTTAAGACTTCTGTCGGTCTCATAGTTTCATCTCCTTTTTAGTTTCGATACTCTCTGACATCCTCACTCATCTCATGCTTTCATGTAGTACCATGAGTAGTAATCACTGTCAAGAAAAAACTCATCAGAAAAAACTCATCGAAAAATCATCGAAGTCAATGAATTTTTTTGTAAAGCCGGAAAAAGCTACAGAACTGAGGGGTAGGGCAAAAAAAGGTAGATGATCCTCTTGAT
>ENA-ORDP01001633-ORDP01001633.1-marine-sediment-metagenome-genome-assembly--contig:-NODE-1633-length-12010-cov-8.345379_pt1 | contig 12010 bp, 7 predicted proteins | sample MGYA00248627_ERZ508539 | MGnify/ENA primary metagenome ERZ508539 (study PRJEB26208, sample SAMN05571518) | marine sediment metagenome | biome: deep sea; feature: Hydrothermal vent; material...
CCGGTTCTCCTGTACCTGATGCCACATCCAGTATATGTTCATTACCTTTCAATTGCAATATCTCGATAAACCTATCACTAACAGGACGCATTAGGGTCATAAGAAGTTTATCCCATTTTTCCCATCCGCCTGAATATTGGTTCCAAGTTTCTCTTTGCAGTTCTAATTGTTCTTGCTGTTGTTGGTTCATTTTTCCTTAAGTTTTAACTACTGCAACGGCTATTAATGTCTTAATAAATTATGTTTCGTTTATTATGTAAATTAAATTTTTAAATATGTAAATACAAGAAATTTTATATAAATATACAAGCCATAAAAATTGGGCTTATACGAAAATTAGATGAAGCAATAATTTCCCTTAGCTTAACAAAAGTTTGCATTACTAAAATATTAAATCCAATTGCTTTTTGGTTTTTTAACACAGAAGAAAGCATTGTAACACCTTGTTCTGTTTTCAGCTCCATCAAAAAAATCGGATAATAAATACTTCCTAACAAGCTCCTAAATTTACTGTATGGTTCCAACACACTTTTTATACACTTAAATTTTGAAACTCTCCAAGATTTCATTAATTTTGTCCCGCACCCTTAGCTCAGTTGGCAGAGCATCTGACTCTTAATCAGCAGGTCGCCGGTTCGAACCCGGCAGGGTGCACGATTTTACTTCAAAAAAAACTGTCCGACTATACATCAGCAGGTCGCCGGTTCTACCGTAGGCATCCCTTGGGGAGAACCCGGCAGGGTGCGCAATCTATTATTATTGGTGTTACCGACCATTCGGTGACACAGCTTTTTCGCCACTGAATGATCAGCAGTTTAAATAAACACCTCATATCAAACTCCTTAATTTATTGTATAGTTTAAAAACATTTTTTATACCCTTAAATTTTGAAACCTTTAAAGATTTTATTCATTTTGTCCCCGCACCCTTAGCACAGTTGCCGGTACGAAAGTATGAGATCTCGCCAAAGGTGAAGCAGAGCATCTGACTCTTAATCAGCAGGGTCACCGGTTCTACCGTAGCATTCTCTGGCACGGACTGTCAAGACCTGCCTATCGGATATTCTTCCATAGGAAAGCCCATGACAGAAATAACAGTTTATTAGTTATACAAAAATAACACCCAAAAATTCAACTGCTGTCGCAGTTGTACCGTTCATTTCTTTTTATACCCCGAATTTAATTCGAGGCTATTGTAAATTCGACTGCGTTCGCAGTCGGACAAGCAGAAGTGCGAATTTGTTCTAAATAAAAAACACAAACTAAAAAATACAACAATTCAAATTGATTGGTAGAAGTGCGAAAGCACTTCTCTGTGAGAGTCCTAATTTATTATAGCTTTGTAAATCCGGCATTTGACGGAATGGACGAAGTCCATAGACAGACGGGATAAACAAAACCGAACTGCGGGAGCAGTTCAATTAAAAGTACCGTTTGCATAAAAAACAACACACAAAAACAACAACAATTAATGAGAGCTATTTTTTATTTTTTCTCCTTATCTAATTTAATTATTTTTTCAACAGCTTGAGCAATGTTAGCAATACGCCCAATCTCAGTGCGGAGAGTTTCGTTCTCTGTTTTTAATTTCTTGTTGTCTTGTTCAAGCTGCTTATTTTTATATTTAATACTTGGTTCTTTCATAATAAGAGGATCTTCATCATCCGAAAATAACCACTCTATATCACATCCCATATTTCTTAATTTCAGCAAAAAATCAAAACCGGGCTTGCTCTTATTATTAAAATAATGATACAGGCTTGGTAATTCCATATCTAAATTCTGAGCAAATATGGTTAGTTTACCAAATTTTTTTAGACCAAACTCTCTAATTTTTTTTCCTAAAGTCATAAAATAACATATTTGGAATATTTTCTAATAATTATACTTGACAAGAGTTAGAAAATTTTCTAACTTAACTATTGTTTCAAATTTGAAATTTATAGGACAAATAAAAAGAGCTATGACGCAACAAATAAAGAATCATAAACTCATTAACAAATCAGAATTAGCCCGCATCTATTTTCAAGAGTACGGAGAATCTATCTCCAGCCAATATATAAGGGCTTTATTAAATCCAACCGACAAAAGAAAAAATCCAGAACAATTAAAAAAAATTAAGAATATTATAGCCAATAATCAAAAAGGCTGAACAGATGAAAAAAAACTCAATAAAAAGGAACACTCGAAAAATAACTCAGCCAAACCAGTATGTCAATGATAGCTCATTCACCAGAATGATAAATAAATACCTAAGACCAAAAATGATACAGAGAATACAAACAGACAAATAAAGAACAATAGAAGCATTGCAAATTGTTATAAATGCGTACAATTACCTATTATTATCCGGTAATTATTTGAGAACGAAATCCGTTTGCATTATTCTCAAAATTATCGCAAATTGTACCCCTTCATTTAGGATACTGTTTTACAAATACAATTCACAAAATAGTACCTTATTCATAAAATAATAATTTGATGTAGATATTTCTTAGAAGGACTATTGTGCTAAGCAAGAAAAATAATTCAAAGTTATCTTTTACTACACTTCCTACCTATGTAGGTATAATAACAGCAACAATAGGTTTTCTTGTACTTATCGGCTGGCAATTTGATGTAGCAATTCTTAAAACAGTTATCACAGGTACTGTTTCCATGAAACCAAATACAGCCTTAGGATTTCTTATTGCCGGTCTTTTACTTTTGTTTCTTAAGCGTTCAAGTCTTATCAATTATACTGTGGTACGTTTATGTTCCTTGGTAATTATAATGCTTGGTTTGTTAACTTTGTTTGAATACTTTTTGGGTTGGAAGTTAGGTATTGATGAATTTCTTTTTTTTGATATTCCAAACGCTATTCAGACCAGTCACCAAGGAAGGATGGCACCAAACGCTGCATTAAATTTTTTATTAATAGGATCAGCACTTTTTGCTTTCTCATTTCGAAAGCCTAAATATAATTTCTTTGTTTTGCTGCTCTTGATCTTTCCACTCTCCATAAGTGTCATTGGTCTTCTGGGTTATTTGACAGGGTCTTTGGAGTTAACCGGGTTACCCGCTTATACAAAAATGGCTTTTAATACTTCTGTGAGTTTTATAATTCTTAGTATAGGAATTGTTTTCATGTTCTATAAAGATAAAAATATTCCTTTTCGTATTGAACAAAAATTATTTTTCGGACTTACTGTTGTAGGTTCACTAATTATTTTTGTTTCCATTCTTTCAATTTCGAGCATTCAATCACTGCTCTCCTTATCCAACATATTGGTAAATACTTATCAAACGGAGACGAACATTCAGCAGCTCAATTCAGATGTTATTGAAATTGTAGCAATTGGAAACAGATTTTTAATATCGGGCGATAAAAGATATTTTAAACATTGGTACGAAACAAAAGAAGATATTTTAAAAAAAGAAAATACCATAAAAGAATTAGAATGGAATTACCTAAAAAACCAAGAGTATCTGATCACTCTGAAACAATTAATTAATGAACGGATTGATTACTCGGAATTATTGATCAATAATTATAAATCAACCGGTCATAAAACTTCCGATTCAATGCTTACTAATCTTAAAGACAAGCAGTTTTCAGATAAAATTGAAAAAATTATTTCAACATTGATTGCCGAGGAAGATAAACTAATAGCAAAGGTAACTGTTGATGAATATAAACAAGCAAATACAGTAAAACAGGTTATCTTTACGAGCTTTGGTATTAATGTGTTTTTTTTGTTTTCCATCTTTGTTTTCTTCAAGAAAGATATTATCGGTCGCAGAAGAGCAGAAAAGAAACTTCAGCAATTTAATGAAGAACTTGAAAAACGCGTGAAAGAAAGAACTGCAGCATTGCGAGAGAATGAAGCAAGACTGATTAAAGCACAACAAATTACTCACCTTGGATTTCTTGATTGGGATTTGAAGACCAATAAAATAATCTGTTCGGATGAATTTTTTAAATTGCATGGAATTGACATTAATGATAATCCAATAAGCTTGGAAAAACTGTACAAGGGTATTTACCCGGATGATTTGGAATATGTCCGAAAGAAATTAGAATTTGCAACACAAAATGAAAAAGATTATAATTTTGATTATCGCATACTTCATCCCGATGGAAAAGTGATTTGGGTCAATGCTCAGGGACACTTACAACTTGACACCGATGGTAATCCGAAAACACTGCTTGGAACAATTGTTGATATTACCCAGCGCAAACTGAAAGAAGAAAAACTGAAGCAAAATGAAGAGCGTCTGGATTTGTTTTTTAATCAATCATTAGATGGTTTTTTCTTTAGGATGCTTGACGAACCGGTAATATGGAATGATATTGTTGATAAAGAAAAAACACTCGATTATGTAATAAATCATTTGCGTATAACAAAAATTAATTCGGCAATGCTTGAGCAATACGGTGCAACGGAAAAAGACTTTATAGGACTTACGATAAACGATTTAGATTTTATCGATATTAAATATCCACCCAGACAAAGATTGAAAGATTTATTTGACAAGGGGCGCCTACACATTGATACAAAAGAAAAGAAAAAAGACGGAACCGATATAATTATTGAGGGAAACTATATTTGTCTTTATGATTCTGAAAAGCGAATAACAGGATATTTTGGTGTTCAAAGGGATGTAACAATTTTACGTAATGCAGAAATTGAACTGGAAAAAAACAAGAATGAGTTACAAGATTTTTTCGATGAAGATATCTCAGGTAATTTTATTTCTACACCAGAAGGAAAATTGTTACGATGTAATAAAACATTTTTAAAAATATATGGTTTTAAATCGAAGAAAGATGCTCTTAATTACTCCGTGGAAAAATTTTATAGAAATCAAGCAGAAAGGAGTAAATTTGTTGATATAATTAGGAATAAGAAATATGTAAATTTATTAGAAAGTGAGTCTTATACATATGATGGAAGGGAAATTAATATTTTAGAAAACGTAGTAGGAATTTTCAATAATGATGGTAAGCTTATTAAAATGCGTGGTCATATCATTGATATTACGGAAAGAACGAAGGCACAGGAGGAAATTAAAAAATACCGTGAACATCTTGAAGAACTTGTTGATGAAAAAACGGAACAATTGGCAGAACAAAATAATTTTTTGAAAACTCTTTTAGATACTATCCCCAACCCTGTATTTATTCTGAATAAAGATCGAAAAATAACATTAGTAAATAAATCGTTTGAAAACTTTTTTGAAATAAAAAGAGATTTCATTCTTGGTAAATCAACTTCTAATATTATTCCATCTGATGTTGAAAAACTGTCTAAAGAATATGATAAGAAGCTTTTGATGAAATATGATTCTGTGGTATATGAATCTTACGTTATAATTAATAAATCCGGGAAAATTCCTGTGATGATCTTTAAATCTTCATACGGTTCTAAGAGCTTAAAGCCCCAGGGAATCACGTGCTTAATTGTGGATATTTCAAAACAGAAAAAAATGGCGGAACATACTCTCGAAGCACTAAAAAAAGAAAAAGAACTTAACGAGATGAAAACTAATTTCATATCAATGGCTTCGCACGAATTTAGAACCCCACTTACAACTATTTTAGCTTCAGCAGATTTACTTGATATGTTCCACAATAATTGGGACGAGGAAAAAAATATTTCACACATTAAAAAAATTCAGAATTCTGTTTTATATATGACTTCATTACTTAATGATGTATTGGCTATGAGCCGAAGCGACCATGGTAAAATGTCATTTAACCCATCCCTTATTAATTTAGATGATTTTTGTACCGAAATTATTGAACAAACAAAACCACAGGCATACCCTAATCATAATATTATTTATCAGTACAAGCTACCTTATCAAAATGCAAAAATAGACCCTAAACTATTAAATCATATTTTAACCAACCTTCTTACTAATGCCTTAAAATTTTCACCAGATGGGGGCGACGTGGTTCTGTCGGTTGAAGATATGGAAGAATTTATTAAGTTCGGTATTAAGGACAAGGGAATCGGTATACCGAAAGATGAAATAAATAAATTGTTTGAACCTTTTTTCAGGGGTAAAAACAGCAGCAATATTGAAGGTACCGGGTTAGGCTTAAGTATTGTAAAAAGATATGTGGAATTACACGAAGGAGAAATTTCCGTTGATAGCAAATTAGGAAAAGGAACCCAGTTTTACATCAAAATTAAAAAACAATAAAAAAGTAATATGAGACTTTGTACATTTACAGAGAGATTTTTAAAAATAAACGTTGTCGATAAATCCTATGAAAGCTAAAATTGTTTTGTTTGAAGACGATGCTAATGTTAGGGAATCTATATTTGAGATATTAGTAAACAGCGGTTATGAGGTAATTGTTTTAGAGTCCGATTCAGATTTCTACACTAATATAATTTCTAATAAGCCTGATTTAATAATTTCAGATATTATGATGCCGGGTAAAAACGGTATTGATGTGTTTAACGAAATTAAAAATAAGGAAGAAACTTATAATATCCCTTTTATTTTCTTAACTGCAAAATCAGAATATACAGATATCCGTGTTGGAATGAGCCTTGGTGCCGATGATTACATTCTAAAGCCTTTCAAAGCGAAAGACCTTTTACGATCTATTGAACTCAGGCTAACTAAAGCAAGGCTGGTAAAAGAAAGAATGCATAGTTTCTCCTCAAGCATAGCCCTTCACGTTCCTCATGAATTAAGGACACCACTTATTGCACTGCTCGGATATAGTGACTTAATAATTGAAGACTATAATAATCTATCCGATAACGATATTTTGGATTACACCAAAATCATTAAGAGATCCAGCCAAAGATTACATAGAATAATAGAAAAATTTATTCTGTATACAGAAATTCTTTCATCGGAGTTTAATGATAATATAAGTGAACGATTTGTTTCTAAAGAGCGGGTTGATATCAGCACATTTATTAAATTATCTTCGTTAAATACTGCTACTCTTTTTAAAAGACAGAATGATTTGAAAATAAAACTTGAGCCTTATGAATGCAGGATAACAGAAGAATCTATATCTATATTAATTTCGCAGATACTGGAAAATGCATTTAAATATTCTAATCCGGGAACCAAGGTAGAGGTAATAGGAAAAAAAATGAATGCAGTATATTTAATCTCGGTAAAAGATAATGGTTCAGGGATGACCAAAGATGAAATAACAAAAATATTTGCGCTACAACAGTTTAAAAGAAATATGTTTAACCAAAGTGGTAATGGTTTGGGTTTGGCAATTGCAAAAAAGATTTCATCATACATTAATTCAAATCTTGATATAATAAGTAATCCCGGTGAAGGAACAACAGTCAGTTTAGAGCTCAAAGGAAAGTAACTCTATAAAAAAACCTTATTTATAAAATAATTGTTTTGAAAAATGAAAAGATTACTACTTATAGAAGACAACACTTTAACCAGGGAAAACTTCTGTGAAATTTTTGAATCCGGTGGCTATGAGGTAATTGCAGCATCTAACGGCGAAACCGGAATTGAGTTAGCTAAATCATCTAACCCGAATTTAATTATCTGCGACTTAATGATGCCTAATATGGATGGCTTTGAAGTTAAAAAAATACTAAGTAAAAATAAAAAAACATCTTCTATCCCATTTATTTATTTAACCGCTTTAGCAGATATTAAAGATGTTCAATATGCAATGGAACTTGGTGCAGATGATTATATTACTAAACCGGTCGGTGCTAAAAAATTACTTGAATTGATTTCTAACCGGTTATTAAGAATTGAAGAATTAAATAAAAAGAATAGCGAAAAACTTCCTCAAAATATTTATAAGACTGAGGATGAGAATATCCTTATCAAATCAGGAGGAAAACATATTCTAGCAGTTCTGGATGATATTATTATCATAAAAGCGAAAAAAGATTATTCCGAAATATTATTGAAAACAGGAGAAAAAGCACTAATAAAAAAGACTCTTAAAAGCTGGGAGAAAACACTTCCTGAAAAAACTTTTCTTAGAATACACCGGAACACAATAATTAATTCAAAGTTAATTGAAAAAATTGAACCTATGTTTAACGGCTCATATGTCGCAAGACTTAAATACTACCCTGATCCCATTTATTTCAGCCAGAGATACTCTCAGAAAATCCGTAAAAAGCTTTTGCTAAAGTGAAAAATAATTAACACACGTTTCGCAGGATATAAATAGAGGTAATGTGTTAATCCAATATCTTCTTACATTATTTTTAATGCACTTATCTTCGACTTAATGCACTTACCTATAATTCTAATCACTTACAGAATATCTTTCTAATCAAAATATATTACTTCGATTATATATTAACACTATTTAGGATCTTATTATGTCCGAATTAATTTTAATTGTTGAAGACGAAAAAGATGTACGACATAGCATTGATGAGATATTAACAACTTCCGGCTATGAAGTTATGCAGGCTGAAAACGGCAAATCGGCAATAGATATATCGAATGAATATTACCCCGATCTTGTTATATCGGATATAATGATGCCAGGCTTGGACGGCTATCAATTGTTAGAATACTTCCAGAAAAAGCAGAACATGGAAAATATACCATTTATGTTTCTTTCTGCCAAAGCTCATGAAAACGATGTACGCTTTGGAATGAACCAGGGAGCCGACGATTATCTTACCAAGCCATTTCGTGCTAAAGAATTAATTAAATCAGTACAAACACGTTTAAATAAAAAGAAGAAATGGCAAAAAAGTTTCGCTAAAATTCAGGAAAGCTTTACACATGCTGTTCAACATGAACTTAGAACACCGCTTGTTCCTGTATTAGGCTTTTCAGATTTAATAACTGATGATTTTAACAATTTAACTAAAAATGAAATTTATGATATGGTTAAAACAATTAAATCGGGAGCAGTAAATCTGCATTCAAAAATAGAAAAATCTATTTTGCTTTCAGCTATTCACAGCGAATTGAATAATATTGAAGATGTAAAAACACTCAGGCAAGAAAGAACAAACCCGTCTAAAGATACCATAATCCAGTTGAGCAATAACATAGCTAAAAATTATAATAGATTTTGTGATGTAAAATTTGAAATGCATGATAAAGGTGAGGTATTAAAAATATCAGAATATTATTTCACAATTATTATTAATGAATTAATAGAAAATGCATGTAAATATTCAGAATCAGGAACACCAATAATTATTAAGACTCAGAAAACAAAAGAATATTACTTAATTATTTTTAAAAATAATGGACAAGGTTTAACAAAAAAACAAATTAGAAGTATTAATGTTTTTCAAAAATTCCTAAATAAAGATCCGTTTACACCGGGTAGCGGATTAGGTTTATATATGTTAAAAGAAATAGTAAAAGTTTTTGGAGGATATCTAAATATCGAAAGTGAGATTGGAAAGTCTACTGAAATATCCGTCCAAATACCTATAGAGGATGAAACAATTAATAATTTTAATTAACAATAAAGTAAGGATTAAAGTTTATGACGGAAATAGAGACAAAACAAGATTATGATGAACTCCTACAATTGGTGAGCTTTAATCTAGATGAAGAAGAATTTGGAGTTGATATTCTCAAAGTAAGAGAAATTAACAAAATGTTGCAGATTACAAGGGTTCCAAACTCACCCCATTATGTAGAGGGTGTAATTAACCTTCGAGGGCGAATAATTCCCGTGGTTGATTTAAGAGCAAAGGTTGGTCTAAAAAAGAAAAGCTATAATAATAACACAAGGATTATTGTTGTGGAAATAGCAGACAAAACTATCGGTTTTATTGTAGATAAAGTAAGCGAGGTTTTAAGGATACCTAAAAATGTAACGGAAGCACCTCCTGAACTAATAGCAGGTATAGATTCTGATTATATAACAGCAGTCGGAAAACTTGAAGACAGGTTGTTAATTCTACTTGATTTGAATAAAGTTTTTAACACTGAGCAAATAGAGTTGTTGGGTGCAATGAATTAAACAGAAAGTAAATAAAATATCTAAACTATTATTTGGAGGCCAAAATGAAATGGTTCAAAAATTTAAAAATCCGAGTTAAACTATTGCTCGGTTTTATACTTGTTTCGGTTTTAACCTTGTTTGTAGGAATACTAGGGCTTACAAATATGGGTGATTTAAACTACATGTTAGATTCTATTTATAAAAATGATACCATAGGGATATCTTTTATTAAAGAAGCCAACGTTGATTTAGTTTATCATGGCAGGGCATTGAATAATTTTCTGCTCTCGTCATCATCTAAAGATCGCAATACTTATCGAAACAGATTAAACGAATACGAAGCTCTACTTAAACAGAATTTGGAAAAAGCAAAGCCTTTAATGCAAACCGATGAAGAAAAACAGCTCATAGCAAAGTTTGAAAGAGAATGGAAAAATTACAAAAAGATAGTTAAGCAAATAATAGAAAAAGCCGGCCTGGAAGATCTTATGGTTAATAAAGAGTCTGTTCAATTAGCAATGACGGTCGGGAGAGAGGAAGCGAATCTAATCGATACTTTATTGGTAAAACTTTCACGATTACAAGAAGATAACGGTAAACAATATTATGATGAAAGCCGCGTTCTGTATGCTAACTCCAGAAAATTTATGATCTTCCTTTTAATCGGTGCTGTGTGCTTGGGTTTATTAATCGGTTTTTATCTTGCCAATTATCTTTCTAAAAAGATTAAACAAGTAGCGGAACGTATGCAAAGTTTATCAGGTATTTGTATTACCAACCTTGCAAAAGGGAGCGAACAATTGGCAAACGGAGATTTGAATATAAATATTGTAACCGGTACAAAACTTCTTGAAATAGATTCAAAAGATGAAATCGGTCAGCTTGCGATTAACATGAATCAAGTTATCACAAATACACAAGGGACAGTAGCTTCGGTAGAAAAAGCCGTAAAGGCAGTAAAAGAAGCGGTGAATGAAATAGACCTATTAGTAAATGCATCAGTTAACGGAAAATTAAAAACAAGAGGTAACGCTTCAAAGTTTGCCGGAAGTTATAAAGAATTGATAGAAGGATTGAATAATACATTGGAAGCAGTTGCTGCACCTATTAACGAACAAAGCAAAGTATTGGAAAAGATGTCGGCAGGTGATTTAACAGTCAGAATGTCCGGAGAATATAAAGGAGATTTCCTTGCAATAAAGAGCAGCATAAACAGTTTGGCTGTATCATTTAACAGCACACTTTCAGAAGTAACCGAAGCAGTTCAAGCAACGGCAAGTGCAAGCGCTGAAATTTCTTCAAGTACAGAAGAAATGGCTGCCGGTGCACAGGAACAAAGTTCTCAAACAACAGAAGTGGCAAGTGCTGTGGAAGAAATGACAAGTACAATTGTTGAAACAGCAAACAACAATAAAATTGCAGCAAATGAAGCTAACAATTCAAAGGAGATAGCCGAAGCCGGAGGGAAAGTTTTTCGAGAGCTTACAAACGGAATGGACAGCATTGCATCTGTTGTAATTGAATCTACAGAAATAGTAGATGAACTTGGGAAAAGTAGCGAAAAAATAGGGGAAATAGTTCACGTAATTAATGACATAGCCGACCAAACCAATTTGCTTGCACTTAATGCAGCAATAGAAGCGGCACGTGCCGGGGAGCAGGGACGTGGGTTTGCAGTAGTTGCCGATGAGGTTAGAAAACTTGCCGAACGAACCACCGGAGCAACAAAAGAAATTGAAGAAATGATTAAAACTATTCAGACTGAGACCGGAAAAGCTGTAAACTCAATGCACACCGGAACCGAAGAAGTTAAAAAAGGAAAAGAGAAAGCAGCGGAAGCCGGTAAATCACTTCAACAGATTATTGATTCATCTGCAAAAGTTATGGAGATTGTTACTCAGGCAGCGTCGGCAAGCGAAGAACAAAATCTTGCTGCAGAAGAAATTAGTAAAAATATTATTGGAATAAATACTGTTGCACAAGAAGCTGCAATTGGAGTTGAGCAAATAGCAACTGCATCGAACGATTTAAGCAGGTTGACAGATAATCTGCAGCAACTGGTAAATTCATTTAAATT
>ENA-ORDP01001635-ORDP01001635.1-marine-sediment-metagenome-genome-assembly--contig:-NODE-1635-length-12004-cov-2.693196_pt1 | contig 12004 bp, 12 predicted proteins | sample MGYA00248627_ERZ508539 | MGnify/ENA primary metagenome ERZ508539 (study PRJEB26208, sample SAMN05571518) | marine sediment metagenome | biome: deep sea; feature: Hydrothermal vent; material...
ACGGCAGAAGAGGTTTTATACTTGCTGGGAATCTTGTTACATCCTGATAATGCCGAAATCCCGTTTCCATTAATTTTAACCGGACCGGCAAGTGCGCAAGAATATTTTAAACAGATTGATAAATTTATCGGCATTACACTTGGCGAAGAGGTTAAAAAACGATATACCATTGTTATTGATGATCCTGAAGCGGCGGCTCAGTTTATGTATGAGGGCGTGCAGAAGGTTCGTGAATTCAGGAAACAAAATAATGATGCCTATTATTTTAACTGGTTATTAAAGATCGAATCTGAATTTCAGGAACCATTTACCCCGACGCACGAAAATATGGCTGGACTGGAATTGAATCTGGATCAGGATAAACACCTGTTGGCCGCTAATCTTCGCCGTATGTTTTCAGGTGTGGTCGCGGGCAATGTTAAGGCTGAGGGCATACAGGCCATAGAGACGTATGGAAATTTTGAAATTCGTGGTGATTCGCGGATCATGGAACCGATGGATTCTTTGTTAGCGTCATTTGTCGCCTCTCACAGGATGAAATTACCGGGAACTGAATATAAACCTTGTTATCAAATAATTAAATAGCATAACGTTGAACTGGGTATTTTCGGAGGACGCCATGAAAAAATTAAAAAATGAGGCTGAACTGACCAAACAGGCGATACTTGAAGGGGTCAAGTACGCCGAGGAACGCGGGGCGGTTGAGTTTGAGAAACATGATCAACAGAGTGAAAAAATACTGTATGTGTATCGTTTATTAGTACATGATAAAAAAATACAGCCCTTACCAGAAGATCAGGTCTCGCAGAAGACCATGCGTCACAAACTGGCGCTCTGGTACTCGAAGTCCTTAGCAAAAGATCATCCGTTGTTAAAATAACTAAAAAACAGTTCCGAAAAGATATCCACTTAATGCCTTATGAATTTTTGTAGGAGCGGGCTCAGACCGCGATAACTCCGACATGAGCAACGTTATTCTGAAGCCATTAAACTGATAAAATCACTACCTGAGGATATACGCGGGAACATAGATATAAAAATGCTTAATGAAATTATAAAATTCAATGTCGAACGAAGTGATGAGCAGGGCAGTGAACAATTAGTTGAACAAATGAAAAATAATGAGGCCGATCTTGAGTTAAAAAAGAAAATGATAATTCAGTATGTTATTGAAGAAAATTATGAACAGGCCCTGCTGCAATTAGTTGAGATGATGGAGATTGAGCAAGGCTATGCAAACAATTATGCTCAATCGGCCATGCTGCGTGTATTTGTCCTGTTAGGTGATAGTCATCCATCATTAGTATCAAAATTCAGGTCAAACTTACGACGTTACACCCATTAGTGACTAACTTACCGATATTATATTCATTTCGTCGTTGTCCGTATGCCATACGCGCCAGAATGGCGATCCGATATGCCAATATTAAGGTAGAGTTAAGAGAAATATTGTTGGCGGAAAAACCGCAATCAATGTTAGATGTTTCGCCAAAAGGAACCGTGCCGGTTTTGGTTTTAGCGGATGGCAACGTTTTGGATGAAAGTATGGATATTATATCCTGGGCGCTTAATATAAATGATCCAGATAAATGGCGGATAAAGCATGATGATGCTTTAGTTATGAAGTTACTTGAACAGAACGATGGGCTCTTTAAACAACAGCTGGATCATTATAAATACGCCGCGCGGTTTCCTGAGCAATCCAGGCAGACCTATCGTGAACAAGCTGAGGTATTTTTATCACAACTCGAAAAGCAACTAACACTTCACTCGTATTTATCAGGCGAGCGTTTAGGTCTGATTGATATAGCCATATTTCCATTTATTCGCCAATTTGCGTATGTTGATAAAGACTGGTTTGACCAATCGCATTATTTGAATTTACAGAAGTGGTTAGCGGAAATTATAAAATCAGAATTATTTTTGTATGTTATGAAAAAATATAAACAGTGGCATAGTAATTTTAACATTCAAAAATTTTAGGTAAAAAAGCAATTTACCGGTTCCGGGTATTTATTGTCTATGGATCTAATCGGCCGTGACTAAATATTATTTTTATCTCAAATTCTGGGTTTGTGATAGTCCCTATTTTCAAGCGATACGCTTGAGCATCACCTTGAGTCAGTTTAATCAAACGGAATCGTCATAGTATCAACGTCCTCGATGATTCCAGGCATACCAGAAACCGAGCAGGGCAATGCCAATCCAGATAATCACCCAGACCAGCTCGGGGATGAATGTGATCGACGCCAGCAACGCCCCATCGCCTGATGATTGACCGTCTAATAGATAGGTCGGTGACTGTAAGGCGCTTTGCATAACGTAGATACCAATGAACTGCGTTAACGTTGTGATCCAGACGCCCATTGAGAATTTCGCCAGGGTGAATAAAAGTCCGCCCATGATCACCAGGATTAAAATCGTGGTGAGATCTCTGGCCCACAGGATGGTGCTAAGTCCGATCATGATGGTTAGTGCCCAGGCGATGATATTGGCACGTTTCCCCAGTGATTTGGCCGACAGATAAATTAATAATCCCCAGGCGACCGCCCCAGCATAACCGGCAAATGAAATTAATAACCGCCAACCACCCTGGTAGTAACAAAGACCCGAGCCATCCGGGCGTAATTCAATCGAGATCACGCGACCACCGGTTAAGATAGCGACCAGGCCGTGACTTATTTCATGGAAGAAAACCTCAAGCCATTTGAAGGGTACTTGTACGACAGGGATATAAGAAAGGCCATATGCCGCTATAAAAAGAATAACAAACATCTGTCTGTTGGTTACGACATTGCGCATAGCTCCCCCAGGGGTGGTACGATTATTATTATTTTACTCGGAGCAGGAAGTTTATAACATTACATCAATAAAAACATCATTCCCAACGAAACATGAATGCCCCAGCGAACAGAAATATTATACTCTGGAGAACTAAAATAGTTATATGGTATGAGACATCCACCAGCTGAGCACCATCGATCATAATCATGCGTGCAGCGGTTGTTACATGGGTGAGGGGAAATGCCTCAGCCAGTTGTTGTACGACCGGGTTGGTGCCTTCCAGTGAAAACCAGACCCCGGACAAAAACATCATGGGCCAACTGAGCAAATTTAGCAGGCCGCCGGCGGTCTCTTCGCTGGTAATACGTGCGGCAACCAGCAGACCCAGGCTAATCATGCTAATCGCACCCAGCGCAAAAATAAAAAACAGGCTCAGGTGAGAGCCGTGCATCGCATAGCCAATAAAAAAGTTGGTTGAATAAAATATAAATATGGTAATTATCATGATCAAAATCAAGCGTGAAATAACCTGAGCCGATAAATATTCAAGTGCCGTCACTGGCGTGGCTTTCAAGCGTTTTAGCATACCATTTTTGCGGTAGCGAACAATGACATAACCCACTCCAAATAAAGCGCTGAACATTATATTCATTGACAGTATTCCCGGTATAACCCAGTCAACATAGCGAATTTCTTTTCCGCTTACAGTCTGTTTTTCGAGTTTTACCTTAGTGCTGGAGAGTAATATTTTTTCCAGGAAATAGCCGTCGGCTGAATCACTATTGATCCAGTATCGAAGATTATGGGTGTCAACTAATAACCCTAACTGGTGACGTTGTACTTTGGTGATGGCATTATCAATATTGTCAACCTTAATAAAATCAACATAGCGAGTTGTAAGGAAGCTATTTAGTGATGAAGGTGAAATATCCTGTTCGATAATTCCTACGTTATATTTAGTTATAAAATCACCCGAGAATGTATATGCAAAACCAACGACAATTAATATTGGCATAATGATATTCCAGCTTAACGATGAGCGATCGCGAACAAATTCTTTATTACGCGTATAAATAAGCGTTAGTAATCGTTTTAGTGACATCATTCGCTAAATCCGTTTTAAGCGCGCAGCTCTTTCCCGGTCAATTCGAGAAACAGGTCATCCAGGTTGCGTGAGCGAATATTTAAACTGGCGAGTGAGATATTAAGATCAATTAATTTTGTTATCGTTAAATTCACATCACTGGTGGTGATCTCAACTTTGTCATTGTGTTCGGTCAACACAAATGGAAAATCATTCGTATCCGGGATATCGGTCTTGGGTAATTGAACAATAACGTCGTTAAAATGAGCGGCCAATAGATTTTCAGGACTGTCATGCGCGATGATTTTACCGTGATCCATGATGGCGATCTCGTCACATAAGGTATAAGCCTCATCCATATAATGTGTGGTTAAAATGACCGTTTTACCTGCGGTTTTAATGGTTTCGATCAGATCCCAAAAGTTTCGCCTGGCTTGCGGATCAAGTCCGGTTGTCGGTTCATCTAAAAATATTATTTCAGGATCATTCACTAATGCGATTGCGAGTAGTAGTCGTTGGCGTTGTCCACCCGATAACTTACGATTATCCTGATCAAGGTAATCTTGTAAATTACACTGCCTGATAAGTTCATCGAGGTCAGCGTTTTTGGTGTACAGCTTCGAAAACATGATCAAGGTTTCGTGTACGGAGATAAAATCCTGTAACGCCGTCGATTGAAACATAATGCCCGCTTCCGTCTGAAACCGTTTACCAACAGGGTGGCCCTTATATAGGATGGTGCCGGAATCCGCATCCTTGATGCCTTCGAGAATTTCTATGGTGGTTGTTTTACCTGCACCATTAGGACCGAGCAAGCCCAGACAACGTCCCGCTTCGAGATTAAAGCTCACACCATCCACCGCCTTGACCGATGGGTAGTGTTTAATCAGATTCTGGATTTCTATTAGTGCGGGCATGGCAGCTTATTTGTTCGAATAGAAGTAAGTAGACAAGCCTAACAGCAATGGTTCCGATCAACAAATGGGAGTCACAGGGGAATCTATTACTGAATAGCTACTATACCGCGTAGATGTCGTCTGCGTTTGAAGATATACCGTGTCCACCCAGGTTGATTTTTAATTTCAGGTGATCCGGTTCATCGGCATGGGCAATGGCTTCTTCCATGGTAATGGCGTTCTTCTTAAAAACTCTAATGATGTCATTATCAAACGAATGCAACTGGCTGCCTTCCTGTGCATTTTCCAGCACGTCTTTTAATTTATGGATCTCATCATCACGGATTAAGGTTTTAACCAGCGGTTCATTGAGCAGAACTTCAGTTACCGGCAAGCGGCCGCCTTTTACGGTCTTGATCAGGCGTTGTGCAACAATGGCGCGCACATTCAAAGATAGCTCCATCAATAACTGAGTGCGCGAGGTATCGGGAAAGAAACTGGTAATGCGCTCAAAGCATTGTGCTGAATTTGTTGCATGCAGGGTGGCGATACATAAATGACCGGTATCGGCGTAAGAAATAGCCTGTTTCATCGTATCGACATCCCGAATCTCGCCGATCATAATCACATCTGGCGCCTCGCGCACGGCACGGCGCAGTGCTTCGGCAAACGATTTTGTGTCCAGACCGATTTCACGTTGATTGACGATGGATTTTTTGTGCTTATGAATAAATTCAATCGGATCTTCGATGGTAAGTATGTGGCCGGTTTTATTTGAATTGCGATAATCCAGCATTGAGGCCACGGTGGTTGATTTGCCTGAGCCGGTAGCGCCGGCAATAATAATCAGGCCGCGTGGTTCCATGATCAGCTCGGCAAATATTTTAGGCAAATTTAACTCAGCCAGGCTGGGCACCTGCCATTTTATCTGGCGAATGACCATGGCCTCAGCACCACGCTGGCGAAACAGGTTGATGCGAAAGCGACCGATGTCTTGCATGCTAAAGGCGGTATCGAGTTCGAAGGATTCATCGAATTCGGCTAACTGGCTTTCATTTAAAAGATCGGGAAGCAATTCGCGAATCGCGCCATCGGGCAGGATATTTTTGCCGATTGGCGCCGTAACACCCTCTATCTTGATATTAACAGGCGCACCGGGTGAGAAAAATAGATCGGAGGCCTCGCGTTCGACCATTAATTTTAAGAAGGGGCTAATATCCACGGTGATTCCTTTTATAACATACGCACATTTTTAGTCAGAGCATGGTACTGCCTGCTCCTATTCCAACATAGGTTAAATATCACACTATGCAAATCTATTTATAATTTATCAACGGCTTAGGCGAAAATACGGCGAGATTTTGCTATTAACCCATGAATGTTCAATTTTGCGACGCATTTGGCTAGATCGAGGTCTTATCCTGTACCAATGCCTAATTTAGGCATAAAATTAACCTGTAACTGGATAATAGTCAGTCGTTAATAAACCTATGATAGAGACCCGCCCATCATTTACGGTATTCCTGCTTTTCGCGGCCTTTTCGCTGCTGTTGGGCACCGGTTGTACGAGCTCGTCATCAACCCAGGTGGATTCTACACAAAAAATAAATGAGCGCGAGGGAAATTTTAACGCGGCACTCACTGACGATGATCAGTTTGGCCGTTCGGTTGCCAATATTGGCGATCTTGAAAACGATGGGGTCACCGACCTGGCGGTGGGCATGCCTTTTGCCGACGATGGCGGAACCGATCGCGGTGCCATCTGGGTACTATTCATGGATGACAATGGCCAGGTTGACGTGCAACAGAAAATATCGAATACCGTTGGGGGTTTTAGAGGTGGACTGGATAACGACGATCAATTTGGAACCAGTGTTACTGCCATCGGCGATCTAAATAACGACGGTGTGATCGACCTGGTCGTGGGTGTGCCGGGAGATGACGACGGCGGAACCGATCGAGGTGCGCTGTGGGTACTTTTATTAAACACGGATGGCACGGTGCGCTCTGAGCAGAAAATTGCCTCCGGTGTGGGTGGATTTGCAGGCGTTCTGGATGATGGCGATCGATTCGGTAGCGCTATTGCGAACATTGGTGATCTGAACAGCGACGGCATTACCGATATTGCGGTGGGCGTAGAGCTGGATGATGATGATGGTACCAATCGTGGTGCAGTCTGGATCCTGTTTATGAATGATGATGGCACGGTATCCTCTGAACAAAAGATCTCATCATCGCAGGGCAGTTTCGGGGGCGGGCTCGATGATAATGATATGTTTGGCAGTTCCATTGCGCGCATAAGCGATCTAAATGGTGATGGTATTTCCGAACTTGCCGTCGGCGCCAGCGGTGATGATGATGGAGGTACTGAACGAGGTGCGCTCTGGATCCTGTTTATGAACGCCAGTGGCACGGTTACTACAGAACAAAAAATCTCGCAAACCAGTGGATTGTTTGATGGCAGCTTAGGTGATGGTGATGAATTTGGCAGTGCCGTCTCCAGTCTCGGTGATATCGATAACGATGGCTACGATGATATTGTTGTCGGTGCCAAATTCAGTGACGATGGTGGTGCGGATCGTGGCGCGGTGTGGATTTTATTTTTAGATATAGATGGAAAAGTTATTTCCTTCACCAAAATTTCGGATCTGTCGGGTGGTTTTAACGGCACATTGAGAAATGATGACCAATTTGGCAATGCCATTACCGGTGTCGGTGACCTGAATGGGGATGGATTCGAAGATCTGGTCGTGACCGCCAGCGGTGATGAAGGAAATGGCGTTGATCGAGGCGCATTGTGGATTTTGTTTATAGCGGAGGTCGAAGGTGACACCGAGTTTGATCCCGATATAGATATGGGTCAGTTGTTCAGCGGCAATCGCTGATGATTTCAATAATCTGCTGGAATAATTTCTTTTATGCTGTCTGACCCCAAAAAGCTTTTAAAAAAACATAACAACCTTACTCAATCCGATATGTTTAAAGTCACCTCGCATGTGCAACGCCGAGATGGTGACTGGATAATCAATACAATTATGGTTGAAGGCTATGAAGTCCCGTTTAAATTTAAGCGCAAAGATGAATATAAAAATGTAAAGGGTACGCGGGTAAACATGACTTATTACCCGGTAGTTGAAACCGTTGCTGGTTTAGAATTTGAGATTATGAAAGTAGTGAGGATAAAGATAGCCTGAACCAGGCGGTGTACACGCCAGGCTCAGGTAATGATTTATTGCTGTAATTATTATAGAAGGGGTTCGTATTCCTTGATTTTCTTCTCTGCAAAAATTTTGCGTTGCTGTGCTTCTTCTGCTTTATAACCCTTAGGGAAATCTCTTAAGTAGCCATTTAATTCACCTATCATGTTGCGCAAATATGTAACTTTGAGGTGAATTTTAGTTGCGTCATTATATTTACGCCATTTCTCATCAACGTATTCGTAGGTGCGTTTATCTTTTTCATTTATTGCCGCAGTTGTCCAGTAGCCCAATAGTTCTTTAAGTTTTTTATTTTTAGGATAGGATACCAGAGAATCTTCCAGGTAAGCTTTTACCGCATAGGCAGCGTCTAATTTTTTATTACTAAAATATTTAATTAATTCAGTTTGAGTATCACCTAGCATTATAATGCCAAGATTGTTTCCTGAAATTTCCGGAGCGATAATGTGTAACATATTCCCATCGGCGACAGAGTCATCGAGAGTAAATTCATACATATCTTTTTTGCTCATAGGTTTAACGCTAAAATTAGCCTCGCTAATTTTTATGGTTGTTTGAACAGGGCGTAATTCAATGCGATAATTACCCGTATTAAAGTCATTAGAGTAAACGACAAGTTTTACCTTTTTTGATTTACGTATCACCGAAGGTACTTCGTTAAGGTATTTGAAATTAGCAAAATTGTCGTAATGTTTATAGGGTGTAATTTTTACATAACCATTTTTTGCAACGACATAGACGCCATACGAATCTATTTTTTTGATAGTTTTTGCTGAACTGTAACCCGAAAAACCTAATAAAATAGTTGAAACCACGAGCCAGTGAATCAGTATTTTCATGTTATCCCCCTGAGGAAAAAGTGTTAATAGTTTCGATGAAATTTTACGCAGTATACTGCGATATTGCGACTAAACGCCAGAGAATCAAAATTGGTCTAATCGTTAAAGGAATTATTTTGCCGCTTTGAGAACTGAAATATAAACATGAAATGGAAACTGATGCCAAACAGGACGAAAATATGGAATATCTCGTGTGGACCTATAATGCCCTCGATTAATACCGGCGTGCGTAGGAACTCAAAAATGGCACCGATGGTATAGGCGAACGCACCATAGATAAGATATTTAATAAATGCAAATAAAGGCGCTGCATTAGCCGATAATGAAACAACCTGGACTAATTCTTCTTATTTGGTCAAGATTGAAAAAGATGGTCCCGGTGCTTTATTACGCGGCTCGGATATTGGGAAAGGTTCTAAAGACCGGTTTGTAGCGATGAAAAACGGTAAACCTGTAGTATTCGATCCGTACGATAAAATCAGAAATGTTGAAGGCGATCTTTTCTATGATGGGAAAATAGGAAATATTAAAGTTAAATCGGCATTTCAATTATTGAAAGAATACGCTTTTAGTAAATCAATTGATCAATGGTCCAAGGAATGCGGAATTGAGAAAAAACATATTATTGAAGTCGCTAAAGAATATAAAAAACATGGTAAAAAATCCGCAACCGAATTATACCGCGGTGCAGTTCAGCATACATCAGGTTATTACAACGCTCAGGCTATCATTACACTAAATCTACTTGCCGGTAATCCTGACTGGAAAGGCGGAATTTCAGCCGGCGGCGGTCATTGGCACGAAGACGGAAGTAAACCCGGCGAGCCGTTTAATCTTAAAAAAGAATTTTACCCGAATAATATGAAATCTTTCGGACATAAAATAAATCGTGAAGGTTCTTTTTACGAAAACAGTACGTATTTTCAAAAAGAAGGCTATCCGGCAAAACGTCCATGGTTTCCTCATACGGGCAATGTTTATCAAGAGATAATTCCCTCTGCACAAGTTGGGTATCCTTATAAAATAAAGGCGCTTATGACGCATAAAGGTACTCCGGTTCTATCTTCTCCTGCCGGGAATAAGATGATAGAAGCGCTTTTAGATTTTGATAAAGTTCCATTATATTTTGCAAGTGATATAGTAATTGGAGAAACATCGATGTATGCCGACTACATTTTCCCCGATACGTCAATTTTAGAAAGATGGGGCTTCCCTCATACAACTCCTGCGGATCCGGTAAAACAATCTAAAACTCGACAACCTACCGTTGAATCTTTTGTAGAAAAAGTAAAAGTCTTCGGTGAAGAAATGCATGTAAATATGGAAGCTGTTATGCTCGCAATTGCCGAGAAATTAAATCTTCCCGGATATGGAAAAGATGGTTTCGGACCGGGAATGGATTTTAATCGTCAAGAAGATTTTTATCTTAAAATGGCTGCAAATATAGCTGCTGGAGATAAACCGGGTAATTCGGTACCTGATGCTACTTTAAAAGAAATGAAGATATTTTTCAAAGCCCGCCGGCATTTTTCAAAAACGGTTTTAAATGAAAAGCGTTTTCAGAAATCGGTTACCGATAAAAACGGAGTTAATTGGTGGGAAAAAGTCGTTTATATTTTGAATAAAGGCGGAAGAATGGAAGATTTTGATGTATACAGAAAAAGCGGAGAAAAGGTCCCTCATAAGTTTGGTAAAATGTTTAATGTTTATGTGGAAAATGTGGCTCTTACAAAACACCCGTATACAGGCAAACGGTTTTTAGGAATTGCTCCGGCTGATCCGGTAAAAGGCTATAATGATAAACCGGTTGATCAAGGTAATTATCCTTTGAAATTGATTACTTATAAAGAGATTATCGGCGGGCAGTCCCGTACATTACCAAACGATTATTGGCTATCTGCAATAGAACCGGAAAACAGCATTATTATTAATGCTGAAACTGCAAAACAATATGGTTTACGTAACGGGGATATGGTAAAAGTAGTTGCATCCGGTAATCCGGAAGGAGTTTGGGATCTGAAAAACGGTAAGAAAAAACCGGTTGCAGGTAAGGTCAAAGTTGTTCAGGGTTTAAGACCCGGAGTTGTATCAATTTCATGGAGTTACGGGCATTGGGCTTACGGGTCGAATGATGTAAATATTGACGGCGAACTTGTACCGGGCGAGAAGAAACGCGCTGCTGGATTGTGCCCCAACGCAGTAATGCATGTAGATCCGATACTAAAAAATGTTTCTTTGGAAGATTTAATTGGAGGTTCGGCTTCTTATTATGATTCTAAAGTAAACTTAATTAAATTACGATAGTTCTTTTTGGTGATTTTTGTTCTCCGAGTTACTTTTTTCTAAGTTCATTTTAATGGATATGAGAAGTAACCGATAGGGTTAATTTAGAAATGAATTAGCCTGTCTGATTACCTAAAGGTAATCCATTTGCAAAGGAGAGTTTTTATAAATTAATAGCTAAAAAACCTCATTCTTTGCCGAATGAGGTTTTTTTTTGCTCTCATTCCTTTGAATTTTTAAGTGAACAAAACGCCTTTTATTTTAACCCGGACGTTATGAAACTTATTATATTGAATAATAATAAACCGGCAATAAAAAAGGTTGCATTCGGTCTATTTGTAATTTGGTTTTCGGATTTTGATTTTTTTAATGAACTCACTCTTGTCTCTCTTAAAAAGAGAGAAGAATTTGGTAAAATCCGAAAACCAAATGGGAATTATATTATAACTTCTCCACAAATTAAATGTACAGTAAATAATTGCCGAGTAAATAATTTGCAGTTTTGAGCAAGAATTTTATAGATAATTATAACTCAATATTTTTTAAAAATACAAAAGGTGAAAATTATGGGACAAATTCCAAAACGTTATTCGAAATTTAAAGAAGATTATCCTGAAGTTATTGCCTCTTATGAATCAATGGGCGATGCTGTTCATTCAGCCGGACCGTTAGATAAAAAGACTCGTGCACTTATTAAACTTGCTATTTCAACCGGTGCAAGACTTGAAGGGGCTGTTCACTCACACGCACGTAAGGCACTGAAAGCCGGAGCAACTAAAGAGGAAATGAAACAAGTAGCTGTTCTTTCACTTCCAACGATAGGGCTTCCTTCAATGATGGCAGCTTTTAGCTGGATTGATGATATTATTAAAGACAAATAGTGATTTTCGCATTCAAATT
>ENA-ORDP01001636-ORDP01001636.1-marine-sediment-metagenome-genome-assembly--contig:-NODE-1636-length-11992-cov-5.059479_pt1 | contig 11992 bp, 9 predicted proteins | sample MGYA00248627_ERZ508539 | MGnify/ENA primary metagenome ERZ508539 (study PRJEB26208, sample SAMN05571518) | marine sediment metagenome | biome: deep sea; feature: Hydrothermal vent; material...
GGGCCTTGTTGACCTGACAGGTAATGCACCAGTCGGCGGTCACGTTGACAAAAACGGTTTTGCCGGTCAGTACCAGTCTGGTGATGGCGGAACGCTCAAAAGGCGTCCAGATGCTTTTCAGCCGGGCCGCCGCCGCCTTGTCCAACGGGCCCGGTCCATTGGCGGCGATAAGCCCGCCGCCGCTTTTGAGCATTTCCGGCGCCGCGAAGGCGGTAAGGCTAAGCGCCGCAAGGGCCAGAAAGGTGGCGTGGGCCTTTGCCCCTAGACGGTGGCGCAGATAAAGAACCAGCCCCGTCGCCGCCATCAAAAGACCGACGGCCGCCGCCGCCGCCATGCCGGTCTGGGAATAAAGAACCATCAACAGCCAGAGCACCGTCGCCGCCAGGGCGTAGCCCAGGACGTGGCGGAGTTTTTCCATCCACGGACCGGGCCGGGGCAGGCGGGTGGCCATGCCGGGCGCGGCGGCGATTAAAAGATAGGGAATGGCGAGGCCGAGGCCGAGGGCGGTGAAGATGGCGAAAATTTCCATCGGCCCCCTGGCCAGCGCGAAGCCTATGGCGGTGCCGAGAAACGGCGCCGAACAGGGCGTCGACAACAACATGGTGAAAGCGCCGGAAATAAAGTGCCCGCCCAGACCGCTGCTTGGATGTTCGCCTAGTTTGCCGATCCATGCCGGCAGACGGAATTCAAAGAATCCCCAAAGGTTACCGGCGAAAAGGGTCAGGACGATAATCATCGCCACCAGGAACCAGGGCTGCTGGAACTGGATGCCCCAGCCGATGGTTGCGCCCCCCGCCTTGAGCCCCACCAGGATACCGGCCAGGCCCAGAAAGGCGGCGATGATCCCCGCCGAGGTGGCGAGGAAATTAAGACGCACAGTGCGCTTTTTGCCGCCGCCGTGCTTGACCACGCTCAAAAGCTTGATCGAAAGCACCGGCAGGACGCAGGGCATGAGGTTCAGAATCAATCCCCCCAGCACCGCCACGGCGATAATGATGAAGATAGATGTGCTTTTGGACTTGCCGGCGGCGATCAATATGGCGGAACCGGCGCCTTTGGCCACCGTCACCCGCGCCTCGGCGGCGCGCTTGCCGTCCACCAGGGTCAGCACAAGCGGCGTTCCGGCGAGTTGTTTCCCCCATTCCACGAGGCCGATAACGGGGGTCTCGATAAGGATTTTCTTTCGTGTTTTGTCGAGGCGGAATTTGGGCCGGGTGAATTCCAGTTCCGCCGGACCTTCGACGAAAAGATCCGGGGCGGCAAAAGGCGCGACGGAGGTCGCGCGGACGCGCAGCACCGCCTTGTCGTTGGCGCCGTTATCCTCTCCGCTCTTGACGACTTCGGTGGTGGTAATAGTGAGCCCTTCCGCCCGGCCGTTACCCGGCACCCGCGACTGATAAAGGTTGATCAGATGGGCGAAGGCGCTGGGAACGGCGGCTCCCTTGGGCAGGTCGAGCGACAGTTTTGTCCGGTGAGGAATACAGATTTCACTACAGGTGAGATAATCGACGGTTGCCCGGCCCTGGAACGCCTCGCCGGGGCGGCGAACAAGCACCGTCAAGGGCAGGACGACCTCTTTTTTGTAGCCCAGGGTCTCGAAACCGAGAACGGAAAACCGTTCCGGCGCCGGCCATGAAATGGTGGCCTTTTTCAGGTTTTTGGAACCGCTCCAGTCGATGGACGGCGGATAACCGGCGTCGCCGGGCGAACGCCAGTAAACCTTCCAGCCTTTTTTAAGTTTAAAATGTAGTCCCAGTTCTATCTTTTTCGCGTCACCGGTCGCCTCCATCGCCGAAATCAGGCGCAGCGTCGTCTGTTCGGTCTTGAGCGCGTCGGAGGCGCCGGGGCCTTCAGATGGGATCCGGATGGGCTTCGAGAGAGACAGGGTAAGGGGTACGGCGAGGGACTGGGGAAGGGATTGGGCAAAAGCGGCGGGCAGCGACAGCCCTCCCATAAGGCCGACTATCAACGCCGCCAAGGCCATCTTGGTGAAAAACGGGATTTTCCTGTTTTCGCTCATGGTCCGTAACTTTTACCTGCTGCCGCTCGATGCCGGAAGCCGGGGATCATAAAGCCTTAAAGCAGGGGGAATACAACAAAGATGAGCATTTTTATGCCGATCACGAATTTTTTACCGCCTTTCTACGGTTTCCCGGAGCTTTCCCATATGGCACAATATTATTCAGGCATTGAATGCTTATTGACGAGGGCATGACGATAAAATGGCCATAATGGACGGCTCGACCGATGTTTCGGGCATTATGGGCGGTGAGGAAGCGGAAACCCTATCAGGCAAGCTTTTGCTAGCCATGCCGGGAATGCCGGATCCCCGTTTCGCCAAGACGGTCATCTATATCTGCGCCCATAATACCGATGGCGCCATGGGGCTGGTGGTCAACCGGGAACTGGAATTCATCAGCTTTCCCGACCTTCTGGAACAACTGGGTCTGCCGCTTGTCAACATCGGCAATGAAATCAGGCTGCACTTCGGCGGGCCGGTGGAATCGGGCCGCGGTTTCGTCCTCCATTCGCCGGACTACATTCAGGAATCGACCATGGTGGTGGATTCCTCCATTGCCCTGACGGCGACGGTGGATATCGTCAAGGATATCGCCGGCGGCGGCGGTCCGGATAAACGTCTTCTCGCCCTCGGCTATGCCGGATGGGGTCCCGGCCAACTGGATCGGGAAATTTACGCCAACGGCTGGCTGCACGTCAGCGCCGACGATGATCTGGTTTTCGGTCCCGATCTGGAAGGCAAATGGGAAAAAGCCATGTTCAAGCTCGGCATCGACCCCAGAATGCTTTCCGAAGACGCCGGGCATGCTTAAAAATAAACCCCTCAAGCGCCGGGCGCGCTTTGCTCGGGGCGCAAGGGATTACGGTGACATATGTCACCGTAATCCAGACTTTTCAAAGGTGAGAAAAGTCTTTTCCTTTTTTGCTATAAGGAAGAACCATTTTCCGGGTATGAGCCTGTCTAACCCTTCACCGATTATGCCCGTTGAACACTATTTTTGATTCAACACGCTGACTTTTCCCAAACCTGTATTACGGAGTATGTCAATGAATGACTCGAAAGAACAGTGGCTCAGCGTTTACAGCCAGATGGATTCATTTGATATCAGATTAGGCAAGGTGCATGCGCAAGTCTACATACATGATCCCAAGGCGCTCACTTTCGTTTTATCACGTTACAAGTTTGTCGCAAAGATGCTTGATGGCAAGAACAAGGTTCTTGAAGTCGGCTGCGGGGACGGTTTTGGTGTTCCCGTCGTTTCCCAGCATGTGGGACAGATACTCTGCACCGATATCTACGAAGTGACCCTAGAGGATAATCGTCAGCGATTATCGCTGTTTGAAAATATTGACTTCCAGTACCATGATTTTCGCGAAAAGCCGCTTGGCGAGTCCGTTGATGCCGTTTACATGGTAGATGTGTTAGAACATATTTATCCAGAAGAGGAGAAAACATTTCTGGATAACGTCGTCGCCAGTATAACCGATGTCGGTGTCGCCATTATCGGCACACCAAACAAAAAAGCCGAAGAATTTGCCTCACCATACTCCCGACTTGGCCATGTCAATCTAAAAGATCACCGGTCCTTGCGCAAAATTGCCGAACGTTATTTCCACTCGGTGTTCATGTTTGGTATGAATGATGAAGTTGTTCATACCGGCTTCGCGCCAATGGCCCACTATCTTTGGGTTCTTTGTTCTCATCCAAGAAAGGACTAGTTGTTTAGTCTCGTTTAGTTCAGCCGGGCTTTGATTTCTTCCAGGCTTTCGACGGAGCCGATGGGGCCAAGCGCCGCCAGTGTCGGCGGCCCGGCGAAGAGTCTCTCGGTGGCGGCGTGGATAGTCGCGGCCGTTACCTCTTCGATGTGTCCGACTACTTCTTCGACCGGCAGCGGCCTGCCGAAGACCATCATCTGGCGGGCCAGTTGTTCGCAACGTGAAGACGTGCTTTCCAGCGACATCAAGATCCCCGATTTAAGCTGCGCCCGGGCGCGCCGGATTTCATCGGCTCCCACCATGTCGGCGGTCTTTCTGATTTCATTGCAGACCAGGGGAAGAACCTTGGCCGCTTCGCTTTCGCCGGTTCCGGCATGGATGCCGAAGATGCCGCTGTCCGAATAGCATGAGCAGAAAGAATAGATGGAATAAACCAGCCCGTGTTTTTCGCGCACTTCCTGAAACAGGCGCGACGACATGCCGCCGCCGAACAGAGTCGAAAACACCGCCATGGCGTAGAAATCCGGATCATCGAAGGCCAGACCATCAAACCCTAAAAGCAAATGGGCCTGTTCCAGGTCTTTGCTTTTGCGGCTCTCACCTCCGATGTAATTGGCCGTCTCCCGTTGTGGCGGATTCCCCCGGCCCAGGTCCGTGAAGGCATCTTCGGCCATGGCGACCACGTCGTCGTGATCGAGCCTGCCCGATGCCGCCAGCACCATACTGGGGGCGTGGTAATGGCGGGCCATATAGTCCATCACCGTTTGCCGTGGCATGGCACCAACCACGTCGGCCAAGCCGAGCACCGGACGACCGAGCGGCTGATCCGGGTAGGCGGCCTGCTGGAAATGATCGAAGACTACATCATCGGGGGTGTCTTCGGCGGAATTTATTTCCTGCAAAATGACCGTTCGCTCACGTTCGAACTCTTCTGAATCCATGGTCGAATGCTGCAAAATATCGGCGATGATATCGAGCGCCAGGCCCTTGTCTTCTTTCAGCACCCGGGCGTAATAGGCGGTATTTTCCCGGCTCGTATAGGCATTGATATGGCCGCCCACATCTTCGATCTGCTCGGCGATTTGCAGGGCCGTGCGCCGCTCGGTCCCCTTGAAAGCCATGTGTTCCAACAGGTGCGATACGCCGTTCATTTCCAGCTTCTCGTGGCGGGTGCCGACATCGACCCAGACACCGATGGAAACGGATTCCACCGTGTCCATGGCATCTGTCGCCACTCGCAGGCCGTTTTCCAAAGTCGTGACCCGAATGGCCATTATGAGGTTCCTCCTTGGCGATGGGCATCGACATAGTCCTGTATCTGGTCACATCGTTATCCAGCACGACCTGACGTTCGGGTCGCGCAAACAAATCGGCCAGATGGTCCGGCAATTGGGGGCGGACGCCTGAAGCGGCTTGCACCGCGTCCGGGAACTTGGCCGGATGGGCGGTGGCCAGGGCGATCAGGGGCGTATTTGAATTATTGCGCCGGGCCTTTGCGGCGGCCACGGCGATGGCCGAATGGGGGTCCAGCAATTCGCCGGTATCCTGGTAGACCTGGTCAATGACACGCTTGGTCGCATCATCATCAAAATGCACCGCGTCGAACAGGCTGCGGGCGATGTCCATCTGTTTTTCGCCCAGCGCGAAAGACCCGGTTTCGGCAAACGTGTTCATGATCGCCCTGACGGCGCCGCCATTGCGGTCGCACAGATCGAACAGCAGCCGTTCGAAATTACTGGAAATCTGGATATCCATGCTCGGGCTGATGGTGGCATGAACCTGGCCCGTCTGCATTTTGCCACTATGGAAAAAGCGGGTCAGAATATCATTGCGGTTGGAACCGATAATCAACTGCTCGATCCCCAGGCCCATATTGCGGGCGCTGTATCCGGCGAATACATTGCCGAAGTTGCCGGTCGGCACGGCAAACGATACCGGCGCGCCGACCCGGCTGGCGCCATAAAAATAATAGACAATCTGCGCCATCACCCGCACCCAGTTGATTGAATTGACCGCCGACAGATTGCAGCGATCGCGAAACGGCTGGTCGTTGAACAGGGCTTTCAGCAAATTCTGGCAATCGTCAAAGGTGCCTTTGACGGCGATGCAGTGCACGTTGGATGATGATACCGTGGTCATTTGCCGCCGCTGCACATCGGACACCCGGCCCTCCGGGTAGAGAATAAAAATGTCGATGGCGTCGCGGTCGCGACAGGCTTCAATCGCCGCCGGCCCGGTGTCGCCCGAGGTCGCCCCGACAATGGTCACCCGTTGGCCGCGCTGGCTTAGAACATGATCGAACATGCGGCCCAGAAACTGCATGGCGTAATCCTTGAACGCCAGGGTCGGCCCGTGGAACAGTTCCATCAGCCAGCTATTGTCGCCCAGGGGTTTTAAGGGGGCCACGTCGGCGCCGTCGAAATTGGCGTAGGTGGCGTCAATCAGGCGGGCCAGATCATCTTCGCCAATGGTGCCATCGGTGAACGGGGCGATCACCCGCCGGGCGATTTCCGTGTAAGACAGGCCCGCCATGGCGGCGATGTCATGGGCGTCGAAGGTCGGCCAGGCTTCGGGCACGTACAGGCCGCCATCTCGGGCCAGGCCGGTCAGCAATACATCGTCGAAGGCCAGGTCCGGGGCCTGGCCCCGGGTGCTCAAGTATGTCAAAAAACGTGTTCTCCCTGGTCAGTCCGGCAAATAGCGGGATTTCAAATGATTGATGAAGGCCCGGCTGTCGAGCGGTTTGCCGGTGGCCCGCACGACAATGTCATTGGCTGAAATCGATGATCCGAGACAATGCACGTTTTCCCCCAGCCACGCCATCAGCGGTTTAAAATTTCCCAGTGGGATGCCCTGGCCAATTTCCGGTTTCGCCGTGCGCGCCGCACCAAACAGTTGCGCCGCCGTCATCGCCCCCAGTGTATAGGTCGGGAAATAACCCCAGGCACCGTCATACCAGTGGATATCCTGCAAACAGCCCTGCCGGTCATTGGCCGGACGAACGCCAAGTAATTCTGCCATGCCGTCGTTCCAGGCCGTCGGCAGATCGGCGACATTCAGGTCTCCTCCGATCACTGCCTTTTCCAGGCGATAGCGCAGGATAACGTGCAAGGGGTAGGTCACTTCATCGGCATCGACCCGGATCAAACCGCGCTCGACCCGGGTCAGCAATCTGTACTGATTATCAGGCTGCCAGGCCGGGCCAGTGCCATGAAAGGCCTCGGCGATCAGCGGGGCGGCAAAGTCGAGGAAGGGCCGGGAGCGGCAGACCTGCATTTCCACTAACAAGGACTGGCTTTCGTGGGTCGCCATGCCGAGCGCGTCGCCGACCGGCTGATAGCGCCAGTTGGCCGGTAAGCCCCGTTCATAAAGGGCGTGACCGGTTTCGTGCAGCACCCCCATCAGGGCCGAAGAATAATCGTCTTCGTCGTAGCGGGTGGTGATGCGCACATCGTCCGGGGTGCCGCCGCAGAACGGGTGCAGGCTGGTATCTAAGCGGCCATGATCGAAATCGAAACCGAGTGCTGTCATCAATTTCAGGCCGAGCGCCCGTTGCGCCGCCTCCGGGAACGGGCCTGGCGGTCGCCGGGCCGTAGGCTGGCCTTGCTGGTGTTGCAGCACCTGATCCAGGAATCCGGGCAGGAAATCTTCCAGCACGGCGAAATGTTGATCGATTTGGTCACTGCGGCCCCCCGGTTCGTATTGGTCGAGCAGGGCATCGTAAAGGCTCAGTCCCAGGGCATCGGATTTGGCCTTGGCCGCTTCTCTGACCATGGTCACCAGCTTTTCAAGTGAGGGCAATACGGCGGCGAAGTCGGCCCCGGCACGGGCGGTACGCCAGACAGTCTCGCAGGCGCTCGACGCCCGGGACAAATCGACCACCTGTTTTTCGGTCAGCGCCGTGCCATGAACCCACAGGTGTTTCATGGCTTTCAGGTTTGCCGCCTGCCAGTCGTCCAGATTGCCCAGCTGTTCGGCTTCGCTCAGCAAGGCGCTGGTTTTCGCCGTACTTATCAGGCCGTGGCGGATGGCTTCCAGTTCGGCCAGTTGATCGGCCCGGCCCGCCGCTCCGCCCGGTGGCATGATCGCCGAGCCATCCCATTGCAGGATTTGGCTGACATCGCGCAAAGTCAGAATGCGGCGGAAGCGGTCTTCCAGATCGCTGTAGGCTTTGTTGCTCATGGCCCGAACAGGTTTGGCCACCAGGCCAGTATCGCCTTGTCGGCGAGCAGGAAGACGAAGACCAGGAACAGATAGAAGATCGAAAAGAAGAACATCTTGCGGGCATCTTTGTCGTCGTCGCTTTTCAAGACAATAATGGCGTGCCGGACAAAGGCGATACCAAGGCTCACGGCGGCGACTCCGTAAATCCGTCCCGACATGCCGACCAGCACCGGCAGCAGGGTCACGGGGACCAGGGCGATAGTGTAGATCAGCATCTGAATCTTGGTTTTATGGGCACCGACGACGACCGGCATCATGGGGATTCCGGCCCGTTCGTAATCGGCACTGCGGAACAGGGCCAGGGCCCAGGTGTGGGGCGGGGTCCAGACGAAAATAATCAGGAACAAAATGATCGCATTGGGCTCGACACCGCCGCTGACCGCAATCCAGCCGATCATCGGCGGAAAGGCCCCGGCGGCACCGCCAATAACAATATTTTGCGGCGTCCGGCGCTTTAGCCACACCGTATAGATAAAAACATAATACAGGATCGTCACCATCAGCCAGCCGGCGCTCGCCACATTAACGAAAATGCCAATCCCGGCGACCGAGGCGACGGCCAGGAAACTGCCGAAACCCAATGCTTCCAGCGGGTCAAGGCGGCCGGCGGGCAAGGGCCGGTTGCGGGTCCGTTCCATCACTACATCGATATCCCGGTCGTACCACATGTTGATCGCCCCCGAGGCCCCGGCGGCGATGGCGATAAAGAAAATAGCCAGACCGGCGGTCAGCGGATCAATCGTCCCAGGCGCCATCATCAGCCCGGTCCAGGCCGTGAAAACGACCAGCGACATGACCCGTGGTTTGAGCAACAGGGCGTATTCGACGGCACGGGGACTGGTCGATTTGGGTGTCTCGTTTTCGGGGGTTTCCGTCACGGTCGCTGAATTCTCCTGGAGGCAAGAACCTTATGTGCCCTTTGCCCGACGGGAAGGCAAGGAATTGTTGATCTGGCGAGGCCCCCGTGGTTTATTTCGCCATGACCGACAGCATCGAAAAACGTCTGGACCGGCTCGAAGAAAGCGCCGCCCACAACGATCTTACCGACAGCGCACTGAGCGATGAAGTGGCCAAACAGTGGCGGGTGATTGACAGCCAGGCCCGCGAGATTGCCCGCCTGAAGGAAAAGATCGAAGGCCTGGAAGCCGACCTGCCCGGTGCCCCCGATGCCCACCAGCCGCCGCCCCACTACTAAACGTGCGCGTAAACGTGCGCGGTTTCCAACGTGTGGCGGAAGACTTTAATCAGTTTCTGATCCATCTTGTCACCCAGATCGGCCAGAATGGCGAACGCCTTTTCCGCCGGAAACGCCGGTTTGTAGGCCCTCTCGTCGGTCAGGGCGCTGAAAATATCGACAATCCCGGCCATGCGGGCCAGTTCGCTCAATTCTTTGCCGGCCAGGCCCTGGGGATAGCCGGTGCCGTCCAGTTTTTCGTGATGTTGCATGGCGATGATGACGATACCGGCGTTGACATCGGGGGTGCGGTCAAGAATATCCTTGGTGTGGTCCACATGACTTTTCATGATTTCCCAGTCGTCGCCTTCAAGTTTACTTGGTTTGTTGAGAATATCCTGGGGCGTCACCATTTTGCCCACATCGTGCAACAATCCACCGGTCGACAGGGTCAGCAGTTCGTCGTCGCGCATCCCAATCGCATGGCCGAATACGGACAGATAAGTGGCAACCCGCAGGGAATGAACGTAAGTATAATTATGATGGCCCTTAACCCCGTCCAGCACCCCTTGAATGCGGTTGTTATTAATCGCTTCGACCAGGGGCTGGCAGCTTTCACTGGTTTCGCTGATGTTGAGCGGCTCCTTTGCCTCAATGGCGTCGGACAGGACAAGAAAATCCTCCACCGTGCGCTGTAAGGCCGATTTTTCCAGGTCGGGTAGTTGCTCCCAGGCTTGCTCTGTGCCACGGCTCAACTGGTCGCCGATGCGGGTGAACAACTGGTTTTTGGAAAACGGTCGGCTCAGATAGGCATCCAGTTCCGAAGCGCTGTCGGGGCCCAGCACATCGGCCGGCAACGAATTACCGGTAATAATAAAGGGTACGCCGCTCAGGGCCTCGTCGTTGCGTTTGTCGGTCAGGCAGCCACGGCCATTTTCCAGCACCCGGTCATCGACAATGACCAGATCGGGCAGCTTCAGGCGCATGGCCTCGATAACCGATTGGTTATCTTCGAACGATATCACATTATACAGGCGCGCCAACACCTTATGAAGCTGTTCCCGGTGCTCCTGGTGGCTGTTGACGATATAGATCCTGGGTGAATTACGACTGCTCATTCCCGCCCAAACCAATCGAAATGGTTACCTACTCTCCCAACCATAGCATGTGGGCATCAATTGCGAAAATTCAAATCAAAAAGCGGAATTTTCAGGTCAAGGCCGTGACGGTTTCGTCCAACCCCCGGCCAATGCGATCAAACATATCGTCGATTTCGTCCTTGTTGATAATCAGCGGCGGGCAAATGCCGATCGCGTCACCGGGCAGGGCTCGCAAAACAAGATTATGGCCGAGGATTTTTTCCACCGCCATGACCGCGACCTTGCTGGCGGGCGGATATTGTTCCCGGCTTTGCTTGTCGGCGACCAGTTCCAGGCCGCCGATCAGGCCGACGCCACGGGCCTCGCCAACCAGAGAATGTTCGCCCAGTTCCGCCAGCCGGGCCTGAAAGTGCACGCCAACATCGGCCACATGGCCCATGATGTCGTCGTCTTGGTAGATGTTCAGGGTTTCCAGCGCCACGGCGGCGGCGACCGGGTGGCCGCCGTAGGTGTTGCCGGTGCCAAACACGCCGAGAACCTTGCTCTGTTCGACGAATACGTCATACAGGGCGTCCGTTATCATCACCGCCCCGATGGGCAGGTAGGCCGATGACAACTGCTTGGCGCAGGTCATGATGTCGGGCGTGATGTTATAGGTGTCCGACCCCCACATCTGGCCGGTGCGACCGAAGCCGGTGATCACTTCGTCGGCGATGAACAACACTTCGTGTTTTTTCAGGACCTTCTGGATTTTCTCGAAATACGTGGCCGGTGGGACCATCACACCGCCCGCCCCCATGACCGGTTCGGCGATGAACGCACCGACCGTTTCCGGGCCTTCGGCCTCAATCTGTTTATCCAGGTTATCGGCCAGGCGGCTGGCGAATTCTTGTTCGCTTTCACCGTCTTCCCCGTAGCGGTAATAGCACGGCGTATCGCAATGCAAAATCCGGTCGATGGGCAGGTCCCAGCCATCCTGGGCATAGGCCAGGGCGGTCAGGCTACCGGCGGCGACGGTGACCCCGTGATAGGCGCGCAGGCGGGAAATGATTTTCTTCTTTTTCGGTTTGCCGATGGCGTTGTGATAGTACCAGACCATTTTCATCGCCGTATCGACCGCTTCCGAACCGGAATTGACCAGATAGACCTTGCCCATGGATTGTGGTGCCAGGCCGATCAGGCGTTCGCATAGCTCGATCACCGGCAGGGTGGCGCGGTGGGCAAACAAATGGGAAAACGGCAGCAGGTCCATCTGCTTCTTGGCCGCTTCGGCCAGCCGTTTCTGGCTGAACCCCAACCCGGTGCACCACAATCCGGCCAGGCCTTCAATGTACTGGTTGTCCTGATCGTCATAAACGTAAATGCCCTCGCCGCGGGTGATGATAAACGGCCCTTTTTCCTGGTGAACGTCCAGGTTGGTGTAAGGGTGCAGGGAATAGGCTATATCCCGGGCGGCGTTGGAATTGGGGGCGTGGTTCATGGGGCGCAGTCCTTTGGATAAATTAGCCAAGCACGTCTTGCGGTGCATGATAATCATAACCCAGATCATCGGCCACCGCTTTGTAGGTGATCGCCCCTTTGTGCACGTTCAGGCCGTTGCACAGATGGGGATCATCTTGCAATGCCTGACGGTAGCCCTTGTCGGCCAGGGCCACGGTGAAGGGAATGGTCGCGTTGTTAAGCGCGAAGGTCGATGTGCGGGCGACACCGCCGGGCATGTTGGCGACGCAGTAATGGACCACTTCATCGACAATATAGG
>ENA-ORDP01001637-ORDP01001637.1-marine-sediment-metagenome-genome-assembly--contig:-NODE-1637-length-11985-cov-2.752808_pt1 | contig 11985 bp, 15 predicted proteins | sample MGYA00248627_ERZ508539 | MGnify/ENA primary metagenome ERZ508539 (study PRJEB26208, sample SAMN05571518) | marine sediment metagenome | biome: deep sea; feature: Hydrothermal vent; material...
CAGCCATCTATATTTTTTGTATTCACAAGGCTTCCTCTTTTCAGAAGGAGTTTTACAACGTCTAACTGTTCTTTTATTCTCGCTTTGAATGTGTCAATGGTCACTTTTTCGTAAGCGTATGGGCCTGTTGATCCCAGATAACGTCCTGCCGCAAAGTGTAGGGGTGTTTTCTGGATGTCATCCATTGTATTGACCAGTGCTCCCGCTTCCAAGAGCTGTTGAACCACCTTCACCTGTCCAGATCGAGCCGCCAAGTGGAGGGGAGTCCAGTGGGTTGTGCTACCAGGATAACGATAAACTTCATATGAGGCTCTCTCATTGACAAAGGCACCTTTTTTGATAAGTAGAAGAGCGATAGACGGATGATGATTATAAATAGCTATATGCAAGGCTGTTTGACTCGTGGATTTTTCCCTGACATGAATGTTTGCCCCTTTTTCAATCAATATCCTGGCGATATTCAGTCTGCCGTATCTTGCGGCTGTCATGAGAGGCGTTTTGCCTTTTCTTTTAGCGTTGATACGGACACTCTTTTTAAGGAACCTTAGGACTGATTTCTTGTTCCCTGCTTTGATGGCGTCGAATAAATCAGGGCGTTTCCTTGCTCCAAAAGCCATCGATAGGGATAAGCATAATAAAACACTTATAAGTGATTTCATCGGGTTGTTCCCTCCAAAATGATGAGACAGTATAAAAAATGAATAATATATCTTACTGTTATTCCAATAGTAGATTGTTTCGTCACGTTTTTTTATAATATTAAGGAACTTTTCCTGGATATGGGCTGTTGTATATATTGTATGAATTGCAAAACAAGTTGGGTGATATCAACTCATTCGATAGTTTTGTAGTGAATAGGTAACTATTTAACCACTGAGATCGGTAAGGATAAGCAATCTTTAGATTTTGGTCTCTGTGATGGTGTTGTACTAAATCTCTGCCTCACCGATATTTGCACTTAATAGTTACAATTAAATAAAAAAAGACTTGAAAGTTATTGAAGATTTATATTACTTTTTTAGTAGCCTTTGAGTTAAAGGCGAAATGACTTCTATTTCGCCTGCCTGTTTGGATATTAACGTTAATTTCTTGACAAAACATGGGTGGACTATACCCAGACTAAAATTAAATAAAGGAAAGGTAATCAATTATGGCAGATAAGAACAATGGAAAATTCCTAAACCCCACACCAATGATCGATAATCTCGAAGAAGGCCCTTGGCCTAGCTTCATAAAGGGATTTAAAGAACTTGCCGAGCGTACTAAAAAACCCATGCTTCGTGGAGTAATGGATCAGCTTGAATACTCCTATCAAACCAAGCTAGGCTACTGGAAAGGAGGAGTTGTTGGCGTTCGGGGCTACGGATCAGGGATTATTAGCCGATACTCCATGATCTCTGACAAGATACCTGAAGCCACCGAATTTCATACAATTCGTGTCCAGCCTGCTCCTGGGATGCATTACAGCTCGAAGAACCTTCGGGATTTGTGCGACATCTGGGAAAAGCACGGTTCAGGAATGATCTCAATGCACGGCCAGACAGGGAATCTTCAATTTCAAGGGATTGAAGAAAAACACTGTCAGGAATTCTTTGACGACATCAACAAGGAAGGTTGGGATCTTGGGGGAGCCGGTGCTACCGTTAGAACAGGAGCCTCCTGTGTAGGTCCTGCCCGCTGTGAACAAGCCTGTTATGATACTTTAGAGACTCATCAGCAGATACTCACCCACTTCACGGATTTTGTCCACCGCCCCGAACTTCCCTATAAGATCAAGTTCAAGTTCTCCGGCTGTCCTAACGACTGTATGAATTCGATTCAAAGGTCTGACATCGCCGTCATCGGCATGTGGAAAGATAATATACAGATTGACAAGCCTGCATTCAAAGAGTGGATGGGGAAACATGGAGTCAACCGTCTTGTGAATGAAGTGATCACCTTGTGCCCGACTAAGTGTATCTCCCTGAGTGATGACAATGAGCTTGAGATTGAAAATAGAGACTGTGTTCACTGTATGCACTGCTTGAATGTGATGCCTGAAGTTCTTTCTCCCGGGAAAGAACGAGGAGTTACTGTTCTGATCGGTGGGAAGAGTCACCTTAAAGTTGGTAGCATGCTTGGTTCCATGCTCATACCATTCAGAAAGCTGGATACGAAGAAAGACATAGACGAATTCATAGAACTTGCTGACGAAATGATTGAATGGTGGTGTGATAATGGTTTAGACCATGAACGAATTGGAGAAACCATTGAACGAGTCGGGATCTATCAGTTTCTTGAAGACGTGGGTCTTGAAGCTCATATTGATATGGTGAGCAGTCCAAGGGACAATCCATTCTTTAAGGTCGCCTATTAAGAATTAAGTATTTAGAATAGATTTAGAAGGAGTTAAGATATTATGGCAACAGAAACGCGAGAATGGGAAACGATTGAATCGGGTCCTAAAAATTATAAAGATCAATTGCATCCTCTGTGTGTAAAGAATTATGGTAAATGGAAATATCATGATCGTCCAAGACCTGGAACACTAAGACATGTGGCAGAAAGCGGAGATGAGCTTTTTACTGTTCGTGCGGGAACCCATCGGCAGGTTACGGTTGATATTGTCCGCAGGCTTTGTGATTTGGCAGATAAATATGCTGAAGGCTATGTGAGATTCACGATCCGGAATAACATAGAGTTCATGTGTTCGTCCTGGGAAAATGCAGAAGCTCTTATCAAAGACCTGGAAGCTATAGGGCATCCTGTGGGTGGAACAGGAAATTCCATATCGGCCGTGGCCCATACACAAGGATGGCTTCACTGTGATATACCTGCTACAGACGCTTCAGGTGTGAATAAAAGTATGATGGACAGTCTCTTTGAGGACTTCATTAAAGAGGAAATGCCTAATAGAGTGCGTCTAGCGACCTCATGCTGTGAAATCAATTGTGGAGGACAGGCTGACCTGGCTGTTGTTATCCAGCACACTCGTCCACCTCGGATTAACCATGAGATTCTTTCTGCCATCTGTGAGATGCCAAAAGCTGTGGCTCGATGTCCGGTAGCTGCGATCCGACCCACAATGGTGAACGGGAAACCGTCTCTTATGGTTGTAGAAGATAAATGTATCTGTTGTGGTGCCTGCTTTGGTGCCTGTCCCGCTATGGAGATCAATCACCCGGATCACTCTCTGTTGGCTGTTTGGGTGGGAGGAAAGAACTCAAATGCACGGACTCGCCCTACCAATATGAAATTGGTGGCTCATGGATTGCCTAATAATCCTCCACGCTGGCCTGAAGTGAATGATGTAGTGAAACGCATCCTGATGGCCTATAAAGAAGGTGGTAAAAATTGGGAGCGTTTGGGTGAATGGATCAATCGTATAGGATGGAAACGTTTTTTTGAAGAAACAGAACTTCCTTTCGACAAGTACCTCATTGATAGCTATCGCCATGCCAGGACTTCATTTAATCAGTCCGCGCATGTTCGTTTTTAAATAATACGTATTTAAAACACCTGTTTGATAAGATAAATAAGGACGCCCCTACCATTCATAAGACATGGAGGGGGTATCCTTATCCACACAGGTATTCTTATAGACGGTTTTAAATCTTTAATAATAAGTTATTCAACCTTTAAAAGGAGGTATTTTATGACTATTAGTCCTAAAGAATCAAATCCTGTACTCGATTTTGTCATGAACTATCAGTACCCGGAATTTACGATGGAGAAAGGCCTTGAGCGAGTTGTAGCTTTTGGTGAAGTCAGCCATAAGTGTCCGACCTATGAGCGTCGTGTCCCCCCATGTACGGCTGGATGCCCTGCTGACGAAGATATCAGAGGTTATCACAATATCCTTCGGGGTGTTGAGAAGTTTGAAGATAAATGGCAGGCAGCTTTTAATCGGATCACTGAGAAAAATCCATTTCCTGCTGTTATGGGACGAGTCTGTCCGGCTCCTTGTGAAGGGGCTTGTAATCGCCAGTACCTGGATGAAACAGTGGGAATCAATGCTGTCGAACACGCTATTGGGGACTATGCGATCAAACAGGGTCTTAAGTTTGATAAACCCCAACTTTCAACAGGAAAACACATTGCCGTGGTCGGATCTGGCCCTGCTGGACTGTCCTGTGCTTATCACCTTACCCTGAAAGGCCATAAGGTCACACTTTATGAGGCCTTTGAAAAGTTAGGCGGGATGATGAGATACGGGATTCTTGAATACCGTGTCCCTCTCGAGGTACTGGATGCTGAAATCCAACGTATCGTTGATCTGGGCATTGAAGTCAAGACCAATGTAAAAATAGGTAAGGATATAAGTTTAGAGCAATTAAGAAAAGATCACGACGCTGTGTTCATGGGGATCGGTGCTCAAAAGGGCCGCGATCTTCCTGTTCCAGGCGGCGATAACACACCACGTGTTACGAATGCCATTGATTTCCTCCAGGAATACGTGGCTAAAGGTTCCTCCATGCCTGTCGGGAAGAAGGTTATTGTGATTGGTGATGGGGATGTGGCCATGGATGCCCTACGTTTGGCTCTGAGACGAGGTTGTCAGGATGTAACTCTGGTGTCAGGGGTTTCCAGAGAAGATATGAAGTGCAGTCCTTCTGAATTCCATGAAGCTCAAAGCGAAGGGTCTAAATTCCAATACAGTCTTGGAAGTCAGGGAATCGAAATAAAAGATGGGAAAGCTGTTGGCCTGAAGGTCGTTCAGATGCAACCTAAGGAAAAAGGTGAAGATGGCTGGAACTCACCTATCCCATTTCTTAGATATAAACCTGTTCCAGGCACTGAATCTGTCATTGATGCAGATATGATCGTCTCATCCATTGGTCAGATATTGGATTTGGAAGGATTAGAAAGTCTAAAGAATGGTGGGCCATGGCTTAAAGTGAATAAAGTTTATCAGATCCCCGATATGCCGGATGTATTCTCAGGGGGTGATGCTTTATCTCTAACCCTGCTCACAACTGCCATTGGTCATGGTCGTCAGGCCGCTGAGAAGATGGACGCTTATGTGAAAGGACTTCCCCTCTCTGAAGCCGGTCGGCAAGACGTGATTCCCTTTGAGGATCTTGGATCTTATTATTTCCCTCGTGTGCCTCAACTTAAGAGAAGCCATCGTAAAATAGACAAAGTGATAGGGGATTATAAAGAGATCCTCCAAAACCTGGATCAAGAGACGACTCAAAAGGAATCAGAACGCTGTATGAGTTGTGGTCTATGCTTTGAGTGCAATGAGTGTATGCTTTACTGTCCTCAAGAGGCGATCATCAAGTTCAAGAAAAACCCGATCGGTGAAGTCATGTATACAATATATGACAAATGTGTTGGCTGTCACATCTGTGCAGAGGTTTGTCCCAGTGGCTATATTCACATGGGAATGGGTGAAGATTTATAATCCTTTTGGAGCCTGTAAGAGCGACTCGCCGAGTCACCCTTACAGGGAGTTAAATCTAAAGAATATTAAATATACAAAAGGAGGAAACCACTGATGAGTCAAGATATGAAATCAAAAGTAAAAGACGCCATTGATCGGTCAATGAAGTGGGCAGAAACAGGTTGGGAAACAACCTTTGGGCCAAGAAAAACTCCGGTCAACTCTCTAAAAGAAGCTAAGGAACTACCTGATACCTTTGCATTTAAAATTGAAGCCGTTTCTCACTGGGAAAAGATTCGAGAGGTGGGTGAAGAGTGTGCAGACTATGGCAAAAAAGCCCTTGAGACCCTTGAAAAAGGAGACATGAAGGGAACGATTGATAATGTTTATTGCGCCCAGTACCTGGAGAAATTCTATGAAAAGCAGTCCAAGACATGGAAACCCGTCTATGAAGAAATGGCGAAACAAGCGGCCTAACAGGCCAGGACACGTTAACACGGATGCAATATTGTAAGGATTGTCAGTTTTGGGTTCCAAGAGGCCAAGGGGACAGCAATATTAATGGCTGGTGTATCAGTCCCAAGATTGCTAAAAGCTATGAGGGATTCGCCAAGGATAATATCATGTGTCAGACAGAAAATATACGTACGAACCTGGACGATAGCTTTCTGATAACGGGATCTGAGTATGGCTGTGTCCACTTTGATGAACGAGACATGTGATCATTACCTATAAGTATCTGTAGAGACAGGGTCACCCCGCCCCTACAGATCACGAGTTGGAAGAGCTTTTTATCCGTCTACACAGGCTTTGGGTTTGGGTAAACCCGCTATCTTACAGCCCTGATAGGCCGGACCATTAGGAAAGATAGTGTACAAATGCTTTTTATCCACTTTATCTTCACCTAATATGGTTTTCATGTGCTTCACAAGGACTTTAATATTTGGAGAGATCAGAAACTCATGATAATAGTGTCTGAGATAGTTAATGACTTCCCAATGCTCCTGGGTGAGTTGAATATTCTCCCGTTCAGCCAAAGTGTTAGCAATATCCTTATTCCATAAGTCCCGATCGATCATGTATCCATCGGGTAGCAGTCGGATAGTCGTTCTATTTACCTCAATTGTCTTTTCTACAGTGATCATTTATAGCCTCCTTTTGAGTATCACATATACTACAACACATCATTTTTTTAGTCTAGTAGGTTGCCCCGGTACAAAGATGGTTTTTTGCAGAAGAGCCCTAAAGTCAGAGCGACAGGCTATTCACCCTTTCTATCATTTAATATCCAGTTCCAGAAACAGTGGGCAGTGATCTGAACCCATGACATCTGTCTGATGGCCGACTCCTCGGACCTGGTCTTTTAGATCGGGTGTGATAAAGAAGTAATCAATCCGCCAGCCGATATTACGCTCTCTGGCTTTGGTTCTATAGGACCACCAAGTGTAGTGATCGCGGGCATCAGGGTTGAGATGTCTGAATACATCAAGGTATCCATGATCTATAACCTTGGAAATCCAGGCTCTTTCAACAGGTGTGTAGCCAATAGAGTTCTCGTTTTCCTTTGGACGGGCGATGTCAATCTCAGTGTGGACGATATTAAAATCCCCACAGGCGATTATGGATTTGCCTTCAGATTTAAGCTGATCCATATAACTGAGGAAATATTCATAGAACTTGAGCTTGTGGGAGAGGACTTCCGTCCCATTGGATCGTGGGTTGCCATTTGGGAAATAGATATTGACTAGTGTAAAGTCAGAAAAAGTGGTCTCAACAATCCTGCCGTCATGGCTAAACATCTCGACGCTCTGACCGAAGGCATATCGGACATTGAGAGCCTTTTGCTTAGCGTAGGTCACCACGCCCGCATAGCCTTTCATGGTTCCATTGTGCCAATAGGCGTGATAGCCATCGGGATGCTTTAAGTTATCTTCCAATTGGTCGGGGAAGGCTTTGGTCTCCTGGAGGCAGATCATATCTCCGTCTGACTCTTTGAACCAGTCTAAAAATCCTTTCTTGGCAACCGCCCGGATGCCATTGACGTTCCAGCAATATATTTTCATGAAAAGCTCACAATAGTGTGATTTAAGTGACAGGTGATAACAATTCAAGTCATTTTCGACCGATACAGAAAATACTAAAGGAAAATCGATCTGTCAATATACCCATTGGATGAGCCGATAAGTGTTCTATTCATATTATCATAAACTCCCGTATCGCTACGCTAAGTCAGTTTTGTTTTTATAAAGTGCTATATTATTAAGCAATAACGACTCAATTTATATAAAAGACCGCCGAGGACTTGAGAATGAATCTTTTTAACAGGCTTATAATGAAATACAGTATTGCTTCAATCCTCCTTGTTCTATTCATCAACCCAGTAATGGTGAGTGGAAAAGACTCTCCAAAAAAGCAACGTCCTAACATTTATAGTGAAGTAAGCTTTCGAGGAGGCTTCCCCATTATCTTTGGGCGTATAGGGGGAAAGACGACCTTCTTACTTCCATACGTTGGTGTGAGTCTTAAGGATACCATATATAAAAGTAAGACTGTTTACTGGGAGGTCGAAATCGGTTATTTTGCTTACAAGGCGAAGGATTCATTTTTTCAATCCAACACGGTACATGCTGTTCCATTCACCATATCCCTCTTTCCCAAGCTAAAGCTTTCCAATGGGTTTTATCTCTATCCCAAGCTTGGCATTGGATTTATAACGACTTACACGAGTTCAACGGTGCGGAGTAGCGGCTTTTCGGCATTAATGGTCTTGAAACCTGCTCTCGAAGTGGATATATACTTGTCAAAGACGTGGTCTCTTTTGCTAGGCGGAAGTCTTTATGTGGCTCAGGACATGAATGAGAGTGATTTAGTCAAAAACCTGGACTACTTTCTGATCCCTACAGTCGGTCTGAGTCATCGATTTTGATGGATTGGAGAGATGGATAAATTAGAATACATAGTTATTAAAGTTCTATTTGAAATGAGTTTAGAGGTGTTTATGAAATATAAAGTCTATTTAAAAAAAGTGGGACGTGGTAAATTCTTTATGGATGTAGGGATAGACCCATGTGTCTATCCTCCTATAGGGCAAACACACAGGAGAGTGTTGAATTGACGCGTCATTCTGAATGAGTCTTCGACCATGCGTCATTCTGAGTGAGTCTTCGAGGGAAGAATCTCTCTTATCAATGTGAGCGTATAGAAGAGAGATTCTTCACTTCGCTCCGCTGCGTTCAGAATGACATTTGTGCTAAAAACGCTCAATTCAACAGATTCACAGGTTTGCTCCTACAAAAGCATCAGTCTATATCTATGACTAGCAAAAAGAGGACTAAACAATGAAAAGGTTCAAATTAAAAGTCCATAATCACTCCATTCAACTGCCTATTGATTTACAACTGAAGGAAGGAGAGGAAGTAACTGTTATCATTAAAGATAAATTGGAAAAAACAGAACAGGCAAAACTATATAAAGATTTCGATCAAGTTGACAGGAGGCTTGCAGAGGAAGGTATAGAATCCTATAATCAAATACTGAGGGCTGAAGATGAAGAGGGGTGATCTCTTTCTTGCAGATTTAGATCCAGCCAAAGGCTCTGAGCAAAAAGGTCAAAGGCCAGTGATTATCTTGCAGAACGATTTTATTACCCTCCATACAAATACAGTTATCATTATTCCAATAACAACAAACTTGAAGCGTTCCAAACTAAAAAGCTGTGTTTTATTGGATCAATTATCTACTGGCCTGGCCCAGGACTCTGTTGCCTTATGCCACCAAATGCGAGTGATAGACAAATCAAGATTGATAACAAGAATAGGTGACCTGTCAAACAAACAAATCGATGAAATTGAGGACTGTTTGCTTTATACTTTGGGAATAATATTATGGTCCATTTATCTATTCTATCATCTTTTAGGAGTAACCTATGAAACGACGTGATTTTATCAAACGAACCGGTCAAGTAGCAGGTGCTACACTGCTGACTGGCTGTATCAACTCCCACGATTTCTGGGATCCCTTGGTGGATGAGAATACTCCCGCTCTGGCTTAAGGCGGACGCAGGTGTTACGAAGAATGCCTCGAACCAAGTAAGTCAATGGGATGATCAGTCGGGTAATGGGAATCATGCTAGTCAGGGAACCCTTTCAGACCAGCCTGTATGGGTGGATAATGCTACCAATGGGAGACCTGTCCTTCGTTTTGACGGTGTTTCGGTTATTCCAGGAAACTACCTGACTCTTGGGTCCAATTATCTCTTCAGCACAAATGATGGCATCACTCTATTTGCTGTTTGCAGGAGTAACATTACCACAGGGTCTGATAGTGATTTCGTATTTGATTTTGGAGCTAACGCTCCTGCTAATTATGGTCTGGTCTATCGTTCCAATGGTGTTAAGTTTTTAACAGCCACTGCGTGGGGGGGAACGGCTGTCTCATACACATTAGCAAAAACCACCAGTGAATATTCTATTGTCACGGGTTTGGCTCCATCCAAAAAGTATTTGTGGATGGTATTTTAAGAGCTTCCGCTGGGATTACTTTAAGTCAGTTAACTACAACAGAAATTAGGGAAAGCCCCACAAGGATAGCAAATGCTGGACCTGTTACCATTGGAGGACAATCAAAAACAGGTGGTCAGAACATGACTCATCGCTTTTTGGATGGGGATATAGGGGAAGTGATTTTCTATGATCGTGCCTTAAGTGACTCTGAGCGGGAAACAGTGGAAAACTATTTGAGCGTAAAATACAATATCTCTCTAACAGTCTGATGATCTATGTATCGGTAGAATGATTTACTTTCAGGAGATCCCATCATGAAACGCCGTGATTTTATCAAACGAACCGGTCAAGTAGCAGGGGCTAGCCTCTTAACAGGGTGCATCAACTCCCACGATTTCTGGGATCCATTGGTGGATGAGAATACACCGGCTCAAATATCGGGACTCAGTCTTTGGCTTAAAGCTGGTGCCGGGATTACTATTGCAACAGGTGTCAGCAATTGGGCGGATCAGTCAGGTAATGGAAATGATGCTTCACAGGGTACTCCTGCCAATCAGCCAATATGGGTTGATAATGTTATAAATGGTAGGCCAGCACTCAGTTTTAGCAGTCATTTATTAACTACTACACCTATTACAATAGGAATATTTACTATATTCTGTGTGTTTCAATCATCTGCTACTGGCCCTAGTCTCATATATGAACACAGTGCGGATACAAATAGTAATGATGGATTATATTTATGGAACACAACGACTTATACCTTTTTAGTATCACGAAATATAGTTACTACACAAAGCTCCAAGGATTTATCTCTTAACTGGGCAGCTGATAATATAGCTAAAATTACAACTCACCGATTCGATGGTACTCATGCCAATCATACTTTGCATATTAATGGGATTTTACAAACCTTAACTGATGCACTGACTGCGAATCCCGGCACAACAACTGTTACAGATAATTTTTATATCGGTAACCGTTTCGCTCCACCCCAGCCATTTGGTGGATATATAGCAGAAATCATCGTTTACAATACCGCTCTAAGTGACTCTGAACGTCAGACGGTTGAGAACTATCTGAGTGTGAAGTATGGCATCTCTTTGACCATCTGATGAATCATCCATCGGTTGAACGGTAAGTTTTAAGGAGTCTTGAAAGAATATAATCGGAAAGCCCAAGCCTGTTGTGTCACAAGTCATTCAGGGAGAGTTTTTGACTGGACGTCATTCTGAGTGACACTGTCATACGTCATTCTGAGTGAGTCTTCGACCATGCGTCATTCTGAGTGAGTCTTCGAGTGAAGAATCTCTCTTATCAATGTGAGCGTGTAGAAGAGAGATTCTTCACTTCACTCCGTTACGTTCAGAATGACAGGTGTTTCGCTCCGTTACGTTGAGAATGACGGGTGGTTCACTCCGTTACGTTGAGAATGACGGGTGTTTTGTTCTGCTGTGTTCAGAATAACAATCCGTTACAATTTTATTACTGGCAATGATCTTATAGGTCTAATTGTAAATATCTTTTCTGTGGCCTATTTTCACCACTAATATCAATAACTCTTCTTTGATGATCTTATAAACTATTCGATATGGCCCTGTTCTAAGGCTAAACTTGTCGTCATCCTTTTTGAGCTTTTTAGCCCCTTTTGGGAAAGGATTGTTGGCAAGTTCATCAATTTTTCCCCTGATCCGCTCTTGGTATTCGCTGGGAATAGTTGAAAGATATTTATCAGCTTTCTTTTCAATGATGATTTCATACATCTAAATATTTCTTTCTAGCTTCCTTCCAGGGAATAAACTCACCATGCTTTTCAGCTTTATACGCATCAATCACGTCTTCCAGGTCTTCAATCTCTTCGATTAAGGCCTCGTACTCCTCACAGGACAAAATGACTTCATTGGTTTTATCTAATACTTTCATACCAATAAAATATCGTCAAATCCTTCCAAAGACAAGAGGTCTCCAAAAAAACGTTGGACATCTGAACTAATTGTAAATATCTTTTCTGTGACCTATACGCACCACTAATACTAAAATCTCATCTTCATTCACTTCATAAATCACTCGGTAAGGTCCTGTCCTAATGGTATATTGAGGATCATCTTCAATCTTCTT
>ENA-ORDP01001638-ORDP01001638.1-marine-sediment-metagenome-genome-assembly--contig:-NODE-1638-length-11983-cov-9.694416_pt1 | contig 11983 bp, 8 predicted proteins | sample MGYA00248627_ERZ508539 | MGnify/ENA primary metagenome ERZ508539 (study PRJEB26208, sample SAMN05571518) | marine sediment metagenome | biome: deep sea; feature: Hydrothermal vent; material...
AATTATAAAAAAATGATGGGTGAATTATTTTTGGTAAAACTCGGGACTCTTGAGTTAGATAATGAGGGATGGAAAATTGCTTGAACGTGTTTATAAACATAGAGTTTGTGAACCTCGTATTTAATTTACTCCACGCAAACGGCTATCGGTAAAATCAACTGCTGAATTGAAAGAAAAAGTACTCGACATATTTTATGTTGTCTAGACTCCCATGCCACTAAACTGTTTAGCAAGAAAAGTTGCATAATTGTCTGTCATACCACTAACAAAATCGATCACTCTCATCAGCTTTAAATAATCAGATGATAATTCCTGATCTTGAGAGGGTTCAAAAGAGTCACTACTAACTAAATCTAAAACACGACTATTTTGATTCTTATCCTGATTAAGAGCAGCCTGGCACAATACGTTTAATAATGTTGATATTACATTATATGATCCTATTTCTAATTCTATTTTTCGTGGATGCTTAAATATTTCACTCTGTGCAAGTTTTTTTGCATTTTTAACTGACTCCTGAATATTACTCGGGACTCACGAGTTCTTACAGATAGAGGTAAATAATCCGCACGTTCTTTGACTTTAGATGGTTTTGTGGATTGAGATAATTTTTTAAGTAATGTCAGTTTATAACGTAAATATTGAACATTCTCATCAACAGATAAATCTGTGTCAACCTGCAAGTAAACCATCTAACAAAGATCGTGCGTTTTGGAATAATGTTTGATCTATAATGATCGCTAGTCCCTTCTTTCGCTGGTTGATAAAAGGGGTCAAATCCCCCAAAGGTACGTAACGCGACATAGGAATTTCACAAACTCTATGTTTGTAAATACATTCAAGCGATTTTCCATCCCCCATTTTTAGAGTGCGGTCTGGCTGTGATTTTGGGAGCCGAGCTTTGTTACTCTTTCCATGTTCTTTAAACGGCCGTTTTAGGAATGCTCGAATTTGAGAATAAAAATAGCTGAAACCCCCCTGTTTTTCTATTCCGAAACAATGTTCCAAAATATCGATATAAAGAATGGAGCGTTAAACCGTTTTGGGAACACAAACATGAGATAGGAGAAAATGAACGCGCTATGTCGCGTTACGTACCTTTGGGGGATTTGACCCTAAAAGCTAAAATAAATTTAGGTTTGAGCTGTACCCTAACCATGTTAAAGACTTCCTGCTTGATAAAATTTGCTGCATCTTTGATATGCAGCAAAACAAAAAAAATTGCTTGCCAGAAAAAAGATTTTTTGACTTTCAAATACGTAATTTGCCGTTAAATATGCTGTCTGATTCAATAAGTTTTACTTAAAATTTCATGAGTAATTTCTAATCAATTCGCTTCTTTAATTATCGAATTTAGTTTAAGTTTTATACTTCACCTCTGAGCTGATTTTTTTTTGTACAAAATTAATACAAAAAAAATCAGTATAAATCTTGTACATTTCTTTCTAAACTGATTTTTTATCGTATAAGATTTCTACTGATTCGTCCTGTAGAAATCTTATACGATTCACTTATTTCGATTGATTTTTATTCGACACATCCTATTGGGTCCTAAGAATTCCTAGAATATTTCGTTACCAGGACACCTATAACTATATGAATATAATAGATTTTTATTGGTTTATCCTAATAGACCTAGTAAAACGTGCTCCAAATTATATATAGAAAAAAAGAAACTCATATTTTAACCAAATAAAAAAAGCATAATTTTTTTCTCACATAGCAGATATTCATATTTACTAGGTCTACTAGGACAAGTATAAATATATATATATAAGATATTGTAATTAAAGAAATTTAATTGTCCGAATAAAAAATGACCATCTAGGACTATCTAGGACTGACTAGGACGCCTACTAAAAATAATGAATCTTGATGTCTTAAAACTGCTCAATCCCATTTAAGAGAAACATTAAAAACGGTTTCAAATTCTTGTCGGCATATTTCAAGTGGTGGTAACTTATATCCATTAACTCTAGAATCCAAAATGTGTGACATACGTTTAGTTTTTATTGTGTTTACACTTGGACACATTGTTTTTATTTTTTTTCCAAAATTAACATCATTTGCAGCAACCGTTTTTATGTTTATTGATTTCAAGTATTCTAAGTATTTCTTGTAAACAAATCTTTTTGCAACTTCGGTTTCATTAGTTTTGTTTAATTCAAAGTTATCGATTGCCCCATTAAGTAAACACTCATACCAAAATGATGCCTCATCACTTAAAGACTCGATTATTTGTTTTTCAAGACCCTTGGTTCGAGGTACATCTCCAATGTCGACGTTTGAATAATCATACTTGATCAAGTAATCCATTAGTTGGCAGTAACCACCCGCCTCTAGATCTTCAGTTAATAATTTAAAATAGACTCGGTTTTGCTTTTGGTGCTCACCGACGTCTAAAACAAAATAACGTCGTTCATCATGGCTAGCAGGCACCGCCCAATCATTATTAGTGATCATTATTATTCGATGAAAAGACTTAAGTTCTATGACGTCTGAAAACTTTCTTTCCATTGTCATCGTTTCACTGGTGATCATATCCCGAAGTATACCGGCATCTGCTTTGTTGCCAGCCCAAAAAGATTCCTCTACCGTTGTTAAAATTGCGGATGATAAGTGGGCGTTAAAATTACCAACTAAATGTTTTGAATTGCTAACTTTTACAGAATGAAAACCGATGAGTTTAGCAAGTACTTCAGCTACTTTAGATTTACCCGTTCCCCTGCCTTCACTTCTCATTACTAAAGCCACACCCGGTTTTTTCTCTGGGTGTTGAAAAATATTGGCTATCCATGAAAGAAGGTAATGGTAATTTTTTTTGTTCCCATCACAAATGTTGTCCAATAAATGAATTAAAAACTTTTGGCACAATGGCCAGTTTTTGACACGCTCACCTTTGATATTAAAACCGCGCCATAAATTATAGGTTTTTGGGTTTGTTATCGTCGGATGAAAAATAATATCATAATAGACTCGCCTATTTGGACTGTTTTCCCAGGCCGTAATCGCGTTAATTATTTTCCTTTCGCCTTTATCGTTAACGTATGGGGTTTTTAAGTTCACTCCCCAATCACGAAAGGATTTAATACTTAAATATTTAATACTATTGTTATCACTGCGAACAATAGTGGCTGTTGAACCGGTTAAAACAATACAATGATTTTTATTTATCATATTGACTGAAAATGCGATGGCTTCAGACTTATCCATTAAATCCTCGTGCGGTGTTTTTTCTAACTGCCTACAAATTTCTATCACATCGTTCTCAATACAGGTATCCACAGAATAATTTCTTTCCTGGATAGCTTCTTTTAAATCTTTTTTTGTTTTTTCTTCACCATGGATTTGATAATAATCGTTCCAGTCTTTTATTTTTTCGTTATTATTTGGTGGAGTAATGCCAATGGAGCCGGGAACTAATTGCATAGTCTCTTTTAAGGATTTTATTCCGGCCTCATTATTATCGACAAGTATTATGATTTTGGACATAGGATGATTGCGTGAAGCAATGAGCGCCACGGAAGGGATGTTATTCGCAGAACCGGCGACATATCCCATACAGCCTGTTAAGCGTGTTGAAGTCAATGTTGTTGCATAACCTTCGCCGATGTAAATGTCATCCGTTTTTCCGGGTATTTGATGGTAGGATCTGGCTTGGGTTCCCGCTCCCTTTAAAAAACGTTTTTGGCCTTTTTTGTGGATGAGCTGTAATGTGGTAAGTTCGCCATTTTTTTCAAACGGAATCACTAAGAGTGGACTATTGAACAAACCTAGCGTCGGGAATGACCTATAGAGCATTAGGCTTTCAATTCCTTCAAGCTTTTTGCTGACCAGATAAAAACTTTTCCCGATCTTGGTTTCTTTTAATATTTTTTCAGCCTCTCGTTTGGTTTCCAGTTCCGTTTCTTTATCCGTTTTTGATGGTTGGGTTGGATTTGATTTTATGACTTCCGAATCCAGTGATAATAACTTGTTCACCCGTTTGGCGGCTTGGGTAGGCGTGAGACCTAGAACGTGACAGACCAGGTTTAAACCATCCCCGCTTTGTGGGGTGCATTGATTGCAAAACCATGTTCCCTTTCCCTCTTTATCGTCAAATCTAAATCGATCTGTCCCCTCACATACGGGGCAAGGCGCGTGTTTGTTTGGGTTGTCGGGTACGTCGATTCCTAACGCGTTTAAAATATGAGGCCATTTTCCTTGGGCGTTTTTGATGGTGGTACTGACCAATTGACCGGCGATAGATTGGCTTAATCTTGAAGCATTACTGGGTTGAGTTTTCATTGCATTTCCTTATCGATTAAAAAATATCAGTAAGAAAGCAATGTTTTAAGCGTGTTTTGTAAATTGATAGGTAGGTTAAAAGCCATAAAGGATTGTAAATTTTAAGCTTCGACTGTATAATCAATTTGTTCTACAAGCGAAAACATCACTTTCTTGCTGGAAGTTAGAATGTAAAATGAATTCGCTAAGCCCGATTAACTTTACAGGTTAATCGGGCTTTTTAATGCGTATTCATATTTCATTCAAATTTAAAACTGTCTCATACTAAGACAAATTTTAAATTAATCCTACTCATTTTTTTATGTCCCCCATGGCCTACTTTCAGCTTTGTTTAGCCTAAGCTGAAATCCCCCCGTACCCTACTCTGTTGGGAGCCTGATTTACCTCACTGTTTAACGTGAGTAAAAATAAACCAAGCCCAGTCCAGTAAAGAAATAAAAAACGCGTTTTTTATTTATCAGGATATTTTTCGACATCTTGAGTTGAATTCCCTTCCTAACGTCGTCGAGAGACCACCTCAGGCTTCCGCTCCTTCGTCTTTGGCGATAACAGATAGCTCAGCGATGAGTTTAGGGAAATCGTCGTTCAGAGCGCTTGTATCAATCCCTATGGTCGCTGGTGGTTCTTCACCCAATTTTTTTTCTCTGGCAAGCAAATCTTTATAGTTTTTTAAGCTGTATTCCCATAAATCCTGCATGGTCAATGCAGTCGCTTTTAGGTATTTTTCAACCACACCAATTCGATCGAAAAGGCGTTCTAACCAAACAACGACTCGTACAAGCCACGTAAGCGTGCGTAAGAGGGGCAACAGAGCCACTAAGAAGCTCAAGATACCCATCAGCATGGTTAACGCCTCAATTGCGGTCTTGAGGGCTCCTATGGTCCTGCATGAAATGGTTTTATTTTCACCATTGCATCTGCTTTCTGTCATCAACCGTTTCATTAATCGCCGACGGGCGGAGACTTCCATGTGTTGGCAGATGATTTTTTCGACTTGATCGGTCGTGAATTCGATCGGAAAACAATCTTTCTCGATTAAATTATGAACGATTTTAACTTGTTCTTCAGGGGGGAGGTTGCGACAGGCAAATCGGGTTAAATCACTGTGGGTAAAAGTCCGGTCTTTTCGGGTGGTGGCTTCTATTGACTGTGCATGATCATGAGGCATGTAACCCATTGTTAGTAGGAAAATAAAATCAGCTAGACTGACAGCCATTTTGCCTATATTTATTGCATATTTGACTAACCATAGCCCAGATTGCTTGACCTCTCAGTCGGCAGGTTGAGCAGTTTTGACGCTTTGACAGCATAAATGGTCGATGAGACGTGGCAAAATAAATACCTTAATTATGATAATAAATCTTTGAATTTAATGTAATTTAAACTAACAGCCAATAGAAGCCACCACCGTCTTTTCGGGGCATAAATCACTTCAATTAATGGCGGTAGAAAGAAGGGAAAAATCAAAAAACTAGGGATGCATACCTAAGTCGGGTCTGTACGTAATACGTGTAATTTGTTGTCACATCCCTAGATTCGGGTTCGCACTTAGATCATATTCAAGAACGGCGGATGTGTTTAACAATATCGCCAACCACACTACGGCTAGCTTTTTCGTCAATCTCTTTATAAATATCTCTCACGCTCAGCCTGGTTGTTTTCGCTAATACCTCTACTTTTTTTACGAGTGTTTTTGAGGTGGGCGGACGACCTAAATGTTTTCCACGTAATTTAGCCGCCTGCATGCCCGCAGAAACCCGTTCGCTGATCAAGGATGATTCTAATTCAGCCATGGCACCGATGAGCGTAAACATCGCCTTTCCCATTGGGGATGTCGTGTCGATCTGATCTTGAACGCTGACAAAGCGAATGTCCAGATAATTGAATTCCTCCAGAGCGACAAGCAGGTGTTTGGTTGAGCGAGCAAAACGATCAAATTTCCAAACAAGCACGCAATTGAATTCATGGTGACGAGCCGCCTTCATTAGCTCATCCAATTGTGGGCGATTCTGCTTTTTGCCTGAGATAGCCAAGTCGAGGTATTCACGAATGACGTTTAATCTCGCACGCTCAGCGTAGGCACGTAAATTATCAAATTGTAGATTTGGACTTTGATCTGCTGTCGAGACACGCAGATAAAGGGCAGCTTTGCTTTTATGGGGCATATTTCTGTAGTATGTGTGTCCGAGAATGTAAACCTTTTAGGATGGTGATTTATACCCTTTCTTAGACAATAAAAACAAGGGATTATAAGCCCTCATTGGTAGACCATTTTCGGACACTGGTATTGTACCCAAATTATGGCTTCTATTGATAGAACCGCCTATCCCCATTTCAGCAAACGACTCAGCGATAAAGAGCTATCTAACTGTTATGGACTGAATAACGAGGAGCAGGATTTTATACACCGGTATGCACGGAATGATCGTGGGTATTTAGTGCTATCTGTTATTCTCAAAACTCGTCAACAGTTAGGGTATTTTGCGGCATTACAGGATGTCCCCAATCAAATCGTCACCCATCTTTCAGCGCAGTTGGAAGTAGACTCAGCTTTGTGGCAACCAGAGGAAGCGCATTATCGAACAACGCTCCATCGATACCGTACTGCCTGCCGAAAACTCTTGGGAAGTTCTACGTTCACTGACGATAGCCGGGAGCGGCTACTTTCTAGTGTTCGCAATGCTGCTCATACCATGAGTGACCCTGCCGATCTGATCAACGTTGCCGTTGAAGAGTTGAGCAATGCCAATATTGAACTTCCAGCATTTAGCACTTTGGATCGGCTAGTTGGTCACCTGCGCCAGGAAGTTCACGAGGCGCTTTATCAAGAGATCACGGCTACTTTGAAACTCAATGAATATCAGAGCCTGAACGAACTATTGCAAGTACAGACAGGCGAGAGGATAACCGGCTTTTCTCGCATGAAACAAACACCGGGGCCTGCTACCCTAAATAACTTTCGGAATTGGGCGAGTCGCCTGGCACAGCTAAAAGCTATACTGGACCCAAAACCGTTTTTTGAGAACGTCTCGTACACCAAAATTCGTCAGTTTTCTGCCGAGGCACTAGCTTACGAGATAAGCGATATGCGAGGGATTAAAAATGACGCGAAACGCTACGCCCTGCTGCTCAGTCTGTTGCATCAAACACAGTTAAAGACGCGAGATGAGTTGGTTGACATGTTTTTAAAACGGATGAAGCGTGTACAGCATACGGCGCGGGATAACCTCCAAAATTCACAAGAAAAAAACAGAGAAATGGAAGAGGAGTTGATCAGCGTATTGGGCCAAGTATTACAACACGCAGAGAGTGGTGATGCCAATGATATGTTGGGCCAACACGTTCGAGAGACACTGGATGCACGGGGTGGTATTGAGGCATTGAATGCTCAATTAAAGCTTGTTACCGCCTACCACAACGACAACTATTTGCCGCTGTTATGGCCCGTCCATGCTGTAAACCGAGCCGTGATTTTTAGGGTTCTAGACCTGATTAAAATTCAGTCGTCCACCCAAGACAAAAGCCTGTTGCGAGCACTGGATTTTGTTTACGAGCATCGCAAAACAAGAAAGGATTATTTGCCGCCAGGCATCGATCTTCAGTTTGCTTCTCAACGCTGGCAGACGTTTATCCGAACAATGGACGGGGAAACCCCTATGCTTGATCGCCGGTCACTGGAGGTTTGCGTGTTCATACATCTTGCTGAAGCATTGCAAGGCGGTGATTTATACGTCGAGGACTCGGGTGCCTATTCTGATTATCGCAAGCAGTTAATGCCTTGGAGCGAATGCCAGAAACGCCTTCCAGAATATTGCCAGTCGTTGGATCTCCCAGCCTCTGCAAACGAATTTGTTGATTCTTTACGCCAACAGCTTACAAAAGCTGCTGAGAAGATTGACCAAAATTTTCCAGCGAACAGTGAACTCACCCTTGATAATGACGGTACGCCCCACCTGAAACGGCAAAAAGCTTCGCCACTGCCGGAGGCATTGGATGAGTTCAAAAAGGAGGCTTATGAACGGATGCCTGAGCGTCATTTGCTCGATATTCTCAAACATGTGCAGTATTGGTCGAACTATACGAGGCACTTTGGCCCCCCGTCCGGGGCAGACACAAAGATACCAGACTCAACCAGCCGCTACCTTTTTACTGTTTTTGGCTATGGTTGTAATTTAGGAGCCAGTCAAACCGCACGACATGCCCCAGACAGTATACATCGTCAAACACTGCGGCGGATTAATTCCCAGCATATTAATGCTTCCAAATTAGAGGCGGCTCTCAATGATGTCATTAGTGAGTATGCCCGATTTGAATTGCCGAGGTTCTGGGGAAAAAGCAATGTCGCCATTGCCGACGGCACCCAGATGGAGTTAAGGAAAAACAACCTCCTGGGAGAGCAACACATTCGCTATGGTGGCTACGGTGGCATCGCTTATCACCATATTTCAGGCGAGTATATTGCGCTATTCAGCCATTTCATCTCTTGTGGTGTGTGGGAAGCCGTCTATATCCTCGATGCGCTGTTGTTAAACAAGTCAGCCTATCAGCCCGATACCTTACACGCTGATACCCAGGGGCAGAGTGAGCCCGTCTTTGCCTTAGCACATCTACTGGGCATCAAGCTTTTTCCACGTATGCGGACTTGGAATGATGTCGCCTTCTACAGGACGGACAGTCAGGTGAAATACGAGCACATTGATTCACTATTCACGAAAACAGTTGACTGGGATCTGATCGAGACTCACTGGCAGGATATGATGCAAGTCGTTCTGTCAATTCAGGCTGGAAAGGTGCTACCGTCTATGTTGCTGCGTAAACTCAACAGCCACAATCGGCGCAACAAACTCTATCGTGCCTTTCGAGAATTGGGGCGTGTAACGCGCACTTTGTTTTTGCTTCGATATATTTCTGAGGCAGATCTGCGACACACGATCCGTGCTGAGACGACCAAGATTGAGTCCTATAGTTTTTCATTTAATTAAAACGAATAATATTGCCTTTCGTTAAATTGAAGTTAGATCATACACTTAACAATTGAGGCCCACATAGCCCCGCTTGCTCACGCATTTTATTCATCACGCAAAACACTTTGCTTGCGTCTTCACTATACTCATTGAAGACGTTGATCACCGACGCACGTAGTTCCTCAAACGTACTGAAATATTTTAAATGGGTGGCATCACGTTTTGTGTTTTTCCACAACTTCTCGATTGGATTAAAATCCGGTGAAAATACAGGTAAGGATGCCAAGGTCAGTCGATCTGAATTTTTCTCAACAAATTCTTTCACCACTTTCGCTCGATGATAAGGTGCACCATCTTCAACTAAAATGACAGGGCAGGTGTAATGATCGAGTAACTGACGTAGAAACTTCACATACGTTTCACCGTTGAATTTGCCGGCGGCTTCCGCACTGGCTAATAACTGATCTCGGTATTGTATGGCGGCCTCCAGACCAATACTCTCTTCTAGCGCTGATAGAAACAAATCATCCGTGGCATATTTTTCACCCTTGAGTGATTTGAGCGCTTTCAACACATCGCTGGGCAATGCATCGATCTTCAACTGTTTAAACGATTTAGCGGTGAGACTGTAAGAGAGCGATTCCATAAATTGAAAATCACCACCCTGAAACTCAATGGCGCCAAACATTTTCAACCCTTTACGAATACCCGTCGTTTGTACTACCGGTTGCTCACCAATGGGTGCCCAGGTCCGCGCCAGTGAACCCCACATGGCAAACGAGACTTCATCGGCAAATAATATCACGGCGCCGGTGTCTTTGGCCTGTTTGAGTAACTTGGGCCAGGTTTTTTTCAACCATTTTGCCCGTGCTTTTTTATACTCATCAAGTGCTTGCTTATCCGAGACAAAGCGGGCTTTCTGATAGCTCAAGCCAATTTTGCGCAACAAGGTGCTCAAATAACGCGGATTGTACTTGACCTCAAATTTAACAAAAATCAGCTCGGCAATCATTGCCGTATTCCAAATACCACAGTCAAATCCATTGGCACTAGGGCCGGCGACAATCATTTCATAGAGACACTCTTTTTGGGCTTGTGTGAGTTTCGATTTCCGGCCCCGGCCTTTATAATGATAACGATGCAACCACGAAAAGCCTTGAGCACTAAACTTTTTAAACCACTGATAGACACTGTCCACCTCTAGTCTTAGAGACGAGGCAATATCGCTAAAGGCTTCCCCTTCGCCGATCAGTAAGAGCGCATGGACTCTACGATACAAGTGAATGTTATTTAATTTGATCGCCGCCGCTAAGCGACGTTCAAGAGCCTGTTGGGTTGAGGTTGAGAAACAAATGGTTATCATCAGTAAAGCGCACCGTTGGGTAGTGAGTATTATTTTAACTATTATACCCGTTTTTTCGAAAGGTGTATCTTCAACGTTTTGAATCATCATTTTTGGATTTTATTTTCTGAAAGTCTATATACTCTATTTTCATGATGGATGGTGCGTGGATATTTCCGCCTCAGGCTCGCGCTCGCCTGTTGTGCTAATTTAGCCGGGTTTTTCTTTATTTCTCTGCCATATTTTGGTTGCTTTGCATTAATTTTCAAATTAAATCCCACTGTTAAAATCGGCAGGGCTGTTTTGGCTTGAAATTCAGTGAAAAAACGTGCAAAAAAATACTCGCAGATAATAGCTGGGCATTGACGACGCGTTGGCGTAGATCATTGGAATAGGCTTTCATTTTAAACACCTCCGATTCACCGAAAATTCTACTACTCTTATTATATACCTTATCGTAAACGGAAAAAAGCGAGGGCTATTGAGCCTGTGTCACAAGCGTGCGAGAACCGTAATAAGCTCTCGACCGCGCTGACTCCACACCTTTCCGTCGCGTTACCATTAAGTCATACACCATGCCTCTCCTTGCCCCTCATTCCTGCCAGCGCGGGCGTGAACTTAACGACCTAGCTCAGCTATAGGCGAAAGTGGCGCGTATTTTTGCTTTGCAAAAATCGCGTCGCTTTTGACTGTCAGCTGCAGCGTATTGTTATGCCTTTTTCGTCTTTTTGAAGCCAAAGCCCGGCTTTTCTTCGCGGACAAGCATGTCCATGAATTTTGCAAATCGCCTCTGTCTGGTTTCGGGTTTCTTCGCACTTGTCAATCCGTACGCGATGACATAACGACTCGATTTGTTGAGCGTTTCAAAAAACTGTTTCGCCTTCGGCTTGCTCTCCAGTGCTGCCAGGAAATCCGCTGGCACTTTCATTTCACTTGCCACATAGGCGTTCTCCCACCGGCCGTCCGCTTTGGCAGCACGAATATGCACGAACCCTGACTCCGTCATCCGGTCCTCGCTTATCAAACGCTCCGCATGCTCTCTGTTCCTTTTTGACCAGTTGCTTCGCGCTTTCCTGGGAGTAATTCGCTGGAAATAGGCTTGGTCATCGATTGACTTCTTGACGCCGTCGATCCAGCCCCAGCACAGTGACTCAATCACGACATCGTCCCAAGTCACGCTCGGAATGCCAGTCTTTTTCTTGAATATCTTCACCCACAGCTCACTTTCGGTGGCGTGATTCACCTTGAGCCACCGGCCGAGATCTTTCGGCGTTGCAAAGGTCATGATTCTCGCTGGATCGGGTTCAGGCATGAAACTAGATTCTCTTCGGTATAACGATAAAATTCAGCGGCGCGTTTTTTGCGTCCGCTGGAATGCCTTGTTAGCCAT
>ENA-ORDP01001639-ORDP01001639.1-marine-sediment-metagenome-genome-assembly--contig:-NODE-1639-length-11966-cov-3.493493_pt1 | contig 11966 bp, 9 predicted proteins | sample MGYA00248627_ERZ508539 | MGnify/ENA primary metagenome ERZ508539 (study PRJEB26208, sample SAMN05571518) | marine sediment metagenome | biome: deep sea; feature: Hydrothermal vent; material...
CATCCGAAGAAGCGCAATATTTAAGCCTTGGCTTTACCCTGGATCAGTTGTCGTTGGCCATTGCTAAAGCCTGGCAACTTCCTTTGTTGGTACAAGAAGCCCTGCAGTCCGAAAACGCAAGTAATCCCCGTGGCTTTAGCATAATGATGGCCGTGCAATTATCCAGAATAGCCACCATCGACTGGTACAGTGAAAAAATGGCGGGTATTTATAAACATATGTCGGAGTTATTAAACATCAGCATGGCGGATATATCGCGCCAGTCCCATAAACTTGCGATAGAAATTGCCCAGGCGAATCAATATAGAGGCGTGTTACAGGCCGCGGCTTTGTTACCCCGGCTAAAAGACATTGAAGCACCATCACAAGTGACGCAAACCATCGCAAAAGATTACCAGGCCGATATTTGTTTAATGCCGCAGGTAAGTGTGCTGCGAACAACTATGGAAAAATTACGCAATGCGGTAAAAACACGGCAAGATAAATCACAGTTACTTAATATTTGTTTACAGGGATTGCATGATGGTATCGGTTTGAATCGTGTTGTTTTTGCCAGTCTGGATGCTGAGAAAGATCATCTTATCGCCACCGCCAGTATCGGATCGGATAATGATCCCGTTTTCAATCAATTTAGTGTCCATTTACATGACAAAGATATTTTCAGAATGCTGCTGCAGAAATCACAGGCGATTTGCATTAATGACTCAAACCGTAAGAAGTTCTGGGCATTAGTGCCGGATGAATTTCAGAAAATAATTGGCACGAATAGTTTTGTGGCGATGTCCATTTTTTTCAACAATGTACCCGTGGGTATCATGTACGCCGACCGCCACACCAGTTCTTGCCAGGTCGATGATTCAAGTTATCAATATTTTAAAAAACTATGTCGTAGCTACATGGATGCGGTTGTCATGGCGCAACAGGTTCACTAGATTTTACTGGATTTCCGTACGTCCTGAAAACGCATGCGATAAGGTTGAACCATTTACATATTCAAGTTCACCGCCGATGGGGACTCCATGCGCAATTCTTGTGACACGAATAACCGTATCGGCAACCATTTCGGCAATATAATGAGCGGTTGCTTCACCTTCTACCGTTGAATTCGTGGCCAGAATAATCTCTTCGATGGAATCTTCAGTCAGGCGCTTTGCCAAAACATCCAGTCCAATCTCGGTCGGACCCATGCCATCTAAGGGCGATAAATGCCCCATTAACACAAAATACAATCCTTTAAAATCGGTAGACTGTTCGATGGCCAGGATATCGGCCGGCGTTTCAACAATACACAACTGCTGAATTTGTCTCGACGTGTTGGAACAGATATGACAACGATTATCTTCGGTGAAGGTACGACACCAGTCGCAATGGCCGATCTTTTCGACCGCTTCGGCCAATGACTGTGATAAAGCCATAGCCCCCTGGCGATCACGTTCAAGCAAATGATAGGCCATTCGTTGTGCGGATTTAGGACCCACCCCCGGCAGACATTTGAATGCCGAGATCAATTGTTCAATAAGTAGACTCACAATTGTATATTTCTTAAATAAGTATCATAGATAGATTTCTAAATTAAATATCTTCGAAAAATTATCTTCGATAAATTTCTTAGATAACCAAACTAAAATGGCATCTTAAAACCGGGAGGAAGATCCATTCCGCCGGTAACACTGGACATCTTATCCTGCGAAGACTTTTCTACCTGACGTACCGCATCATTTACCGCCGCCGCAATCAGATCTTCTAACATATCCTTGTCGTCACCCATCAGACTATCGTCGATGCTAACGCGTTTAATATCATGTCGACCGGTCATAACCACTTTTACCATACCACCACCGGATTGACCTTCCACTTCAAGCTGCGCAACTTCTTCCTGCATTTTCTGCATGTTTTCCTGCATCTTCTGGGCCTGCTTTAACATGTTACCCATTCCACCTTTCATTGTGCTACCTCATTAATGTGTTCGTTACAAAACCCCCTCTCCCTCAGGGAGAGGGTTGGGGTGAGGGGATCTTTATAGAGAACAACTACTATTATATCCCCTCATCCTAACCTTCTCGACTCTGGTTCCGAACTTCGTTCTACCTCCTCCATCCCTGGAGTCGTCCCTGGGGGAGAAGGAACTTTCATGACTTCCCCACTAACTCTCCCGCGGTGTAATCCGCGAAGCATCTACCTCGGCACCCAATACTTTCTGTAAATCCTGCACCAGCGGGTCCTGCTCTATCGCTTTAACCGATGCCTGATGTGCCTGATCTTTTTGTCGCACACGTTTATCCGTTGGCGACTCACCACCAGTATCCCCGACGTTGATCACCAGATTAATAGCCGAACCCATACTGGTCCGCAATGCCTTTTCCAGTCGCTCTACCACCGTTTTGCGATTAAGATGGTTATGGCTGGCATCTACAGTCAGCACGATCTTGTTTGCTGTTTTTTCTGCCAGCACACAGTGCAACGCCAGTTCTTTTGATGGCCCCTTGAGCGGCAGCTGACTCACCAGGGTTTCCCACTCGGACATCGGTGCCGGGCTGGTTTCAGGCCCACCTACAGACTCAGCCACATCGTTAACTTCTACCACCGGTGGGGGTGAAACGGGCTCAGTGGCACTTGCTTTGGGCTGATAATCGGTTTCTAAAGGCGCTGCGGTTGAATCAGATTGCGCCTGATGGCTAGCAGGCGCACTGGCTGATGCACTGGTCGCTGCCGCTGCCTGCTGGGGCTGCTTCGCAACTGCACCCTGCCCATCTGTAACCGGCAAAGCAGCATCCGGCTGAAACGCCAGCATACGCAACAGCACCATCTCAAAACCACCGCGAGGGTCCGGTGCCAGCGATAAATCACGCCGACCGATCAAACCAATCTGGTAAAACAACTGCACGTCTTCGGGCAACACGCTGCCAGCCAGCTGACGGATGGCATCCACATCGCCATAGCCTTCATCCAGCGCATCCGGCACCCACTGCGCCAGCGCAATGCGGTGAAACAGGCTGTTCAGCGCATCCAGCACTGCGGCGTAGTCCGGTGCCTTTTCAGACAACGCAGCAACCACCTTCATCACCTGGCTGCCATCGGCACTGGCCAGTGCGCGCGCCAGATCCTGTACGTATTGCTGGTCTATAGTGCCCAGCATATCGCTCACCTGATCGGCCACCAGCTTGCCGCCACAGTGAGCAATGGCCTGATCCAGCAGGCTTAATGCATCACGCATACTGCCATCACCCACCCGCGCCAGTGACTGCAAGGCAGGCATTTCGTAAGCGATACCTTCCTTGTCCATAATATTTTGCAGGTGCTCGGCGATCCATTGCTCAGGAATACGTTTGAGATTAAATTGCAGGCAGCGCGACAGAACCGTGACCGGCAGTTTCTGCGGGTCGGTGGTCGCGAGCAGAAACTTCACATGAGGGGGTGGCTCTTCCAGCGTTTTGAGCAGCGCATTAAAGCTCTTGTCCGACAGCATATGCACTTCGTCGATCAGATACACCTTGTAGCGACCACAGCTGGGTGCGTACTGCACGTTTTCCAGCAGATCGCGAGTATCTTCCACCTTGGTACGTGAGGCCGCATCCACCTCGATCAGGTCGATAAAACGGCCTTCATCCACCTCGACACAGGCAGAACACTTGCCACAAGGGGTAGAGCTGACGCCCTCTTCGCAATTAAGTGATTTGGCCAGAATGCGCGCCAGCGTGGTCTTGCCCACACCTCGCGTACCAGTGAATAACAGCGCGTGGTGAACCCGGTTCTGATCCAGGGCATTAGTCAACGCACGCAAAACATGCGACTGCCCCACCATCTCAGCAAATGTTTTCGGACGCCACTTGCGCGCCAGTACCTCGTAGGTCATGCGGAATATGCCGTTACAGAAATTGATTCCATTCTACCGAAGGATGTCGTAAAAGTCCCCTCTCCCTCAGGGAGAGGGTTAGGGTGTGGGGATAAACAGGGTATTTTTACCTTACTACCCTCGTTCCCACACTCCGCGTCCGACAATAACAATAAATCAGGAAAAATAAGGGTGGCGACCCATACCAGCCACACCCCGGCGCCCGAGACCACTGCTGCCGTTGCTCCCTTCCGGGCCTGGCGGAGTTCACAGTTTTTCGTCGCGAGGGGACCGATACAGGCCACCATAGACAGCGTTTTACATGTATTTTCCGTAAATAGTCATTGAAATTTTTATATTTCAACAACTTAAACCGAAATAGCAGCTAAAACAACGGCCAAGTGTAGCAAAGTTTACCCATCAGCTGCCAGCCCGAATTACACATAGTTGCGAGTTGTGTCTTATACTTGGCTCAAAGGCCAGCAAACCCGGGACTGCCATGACGATACATCCATCCATACTGCTACAAACAGCCCTGTTGAGTATACTGCTGGTGCTCATGAACCCGGCTAGCGCAATCGAAGAAGTATACAAGTGGGTCGACACGGACGGCGCCACCCACTATGGTGAGACCCCCCCTGCCATCCATCCTGCCAGCATACAAAAAGTCACCCTGGCTGAGCACAACCCTGAAACCATTACACCACCCAACATACAAGCCACACTGGATGTCGCCAAACAGCTTGAAATCAGCCGACTGGAACGCGAACGCTTCAGGCTGGAGAAAAAGAAGGCCAATACAGAAAAGCTAAGGGCACTACAGGCACAACAGACAGCCTACAACGGAAACAGACGATACTACGGAGGAGGCTACTCTTCATACTATCCACCGTATTACGGGCGTCCACATAGGCCGTACCATCCAATTAAACCGCACAAACCAGGCCTGAGTCATCATCAGGCAGAATCATCACACAGGCCGGGACCATCTACACCAGGCAGATCCTCCGGCATGCACAGTGCAAGTGCTGCGCATAGTTCCAGCCCGCATTAGCCTGGCCAGAATGTAGATCGCCTGAGAGACCACCAGGCAGCACGGTAGGCGGAACTTTGACTGCGGAAAGTCTACATTAGTAAGTAAACTTCCCTAATATTTGTTCCTTTTCAAGATGGCCTGTAAATGGTAATACTTACTATAGTTGAATACCTTACATAAACGTTCAGTATGGCGCAGTATTTGTTAGCTCGATATCTTCGCAAGATCAATACCTATTTAAACGCTAAATGTGTATAATTTTTAGCACCTGATAATATAACTTTATGAATAATAAGACCTTTGCTTTCGGTAGCATATGCTGAAGCCTATAATAGAGATGCACAAATGACTTCAACCTCCACTAATCCAGTCTTAATCCCGACCATACTTTGCGGCGGCGCAGGGTCACGTCTTTGGCCCGTATCCAGAGAGCAGCACCCAAAGCCCTTCATCCGGCCTAATGATGGCAGCAGCCTGTTGCAAATGGCATTTTTACGAGGGGCTGTTTTGCCTAATGTCAGCAGCGTTATGACTGTAACCAACCGCGACCTTTATTTTCAGATTGAAGATGAATTTCGAGAAGTGCGGGACCTTCCCGGCAAACCTATTACTACCAACTACATACTGGAACCGTTTGGACGCAACACCGCCCCGGCCATCGCTGCCGCCTGCTTGCAAATAGCCGAAATTTACGGAGAGGATGCAATATTACTGGTACTGGCAGCCGACCACCTGATATCGAACCAGGAAGCATTTGTAAATGCCGTAGCCGAAGCGATCGAACTGGCGCAAGCTGGCAAGCTGGTCACCTTTGGTATAACACCCACAGCACCCGAAACAGGCTACGGCTACATCGAATCCACGGGTAGCAAGGTGGTTCGCTTTGTCGAAAAACCCTCAGTTGAAAAGGCACGGAATTATCTGGCTTCAGGCAACTTCAGCTGGAACTCAGGCATGTTCTGTTTTACTGCCAGTACCATGCTACAAGAGCTGGCCGAACACAGCCCGGAAACCCTTGAGACAACCAGATATTGCCTGCAACAGGCCAAAAAAGCATCGGGTGATGGCTTCACCCAGCTTGAGATCAGCCCTGAAAACTTCGAAAAAGTACCCGATGATTCTATCGACTATGCCGTGATGGAAAAAACACAGAATGCCGCAGTTGTTGCCTGTGATATCGGCTGGAGTGATATCGGCTGCTGGTGCGCACTGGGTGATCTGACAGCACCCGACGACAATAACAACAGGATCCAGGGTGATGCGGTTGTGCAAGACAGCAAGAATTGTACTATCCAAAGCGAGAACCGGCTGGTCGGCGTGGTGGGCGTCGATAACCTCATCATCATCGATACCCCAGATGCACTACTGGTCGCAGACAAAAAGCGAGCACAAGAAGTCAAAGGTATCTATTCACAACTTAAAGCATTAGGTCATGAAGCATACAAACTACATCGTACCGTATATCGTCCATGGGGAACCTACACCGTTTTAGAGGAAGGCTCTAGCTTTAAAATCAAACGTATTGAAGTAAAGCCAGGCGCCAGCATCAGCCTGCAGATGCACCACCACCGCAGTGAACACTGGGTCGTTATCAATGGCACGGCAAAAGTACTTAACAACAATCAGGAGCTAATACTTGAAATAAATCAATCCACCTATATTCCCGCCGAAAACAAGCACCGACTTGAAAATATCGGTACTGAACAGTTGGTTATTATCGAAGTACAAACAGGTGAATACCTGGGCGAGGATGACATCGTTCGCTTTCAGGATATCTATGGACGCGTCTCATCTCCCTCCTGACCGGGTCTTGTAACTACAATTTTATTATTTATGGATTTAACATGCGGGAAAAGAAAGTAGCACTAATAACAGGAATCACCGGCCAGGATGGCGCATATCTGGCCGAGCTTTTATTAAATAAAGGTTACGAAGTTCATGGTATAAAGCGCAGAGCATCATTATTTAACACAGATCGTATTGATCATATCTACCAGGACCCACATGATAAAGATCAAAAATTTATATTACATTATGGCGATCTTACAGACTCAACTAACATAATAAGTCTGGTACAAACCATACAACCTGATGAGATATATAACCTGGGCGCACAGAGTCATGTGGCCGTATCTTTTGAAAGCCCAGAATATACTGCAGACAGTGTTGGTCTGGGCGCATTAAGGATACTCGAAGCCATAAGAATATCTGGTCTGGAGAAGAAAACCCGCTTTTACCAGGCATCTACATCTGAATTGTATGGAGAAGTGCAAGAAACACCTCAAAAAGAAACAACTCCTTTCTACCCCAGGTCACCTTATGCAATAGCCAAATTATATGCCTACTGGATTACCGTAAATTACCGTGAAGCATATGGAATATACGCCTGCAACGGGATTCTGTTTAACCATGAGTCCCCCGTCCGTGGTGAAACATTTGTAACACGTAAAATCACACGCGCACTATCAAGAATTAGCCAGGGGCTGCAGGACTGCCTGTATCTTGGCAACATGGATGCAAAGCGTGACTGGGGCCACGCCAAAGACTATGTAGAAATGCAATGGCTAATGCTGCAGCAGGAAGAGCCTGAAGATTATTGTATTGCAACAGGCATACAATATTCTGTACGCGACTTTGTTAATATTTCTTATAAGTACCTGGGCAAAACTATACGCTGGGAAGGCGCCGGCATAGATGAAAAAGGCTTCGACACTAAAACCGGTGAATGTATTGTTGCAGTAGACCCAAGATACTTTCGCCCTACCGAAGTAGAAACCCTGCTTGGCGACCCTTCAAAAGCAAAAGAAAAACTGGGGTGGGTGCCAAAAATTACCTTTGAAGAACTGGTAGAGGAAATGATAGAAGCAGATTTACAATTAGCCAAAAGAGACGCCCTTGTTAAACAACATGGCTTCAAGGCATTCGATTATAATGAATAAGTACTCAATACCAATGCTAGCGATAGCATCTTAACCAAACCTCCAGAATACCAACAGGCTATCCCAACAGGTTATTCAAGTGTGCTGCTACCAAAAGTCATAAATAAGGGTGTGCAATATCCACATTTATATTACTACAAAGGCCCTGCCTGTATATTATTATCCTGTACTTTGTCCAGGGGCACTGGAATAGATTTTATTTCATCATCATGAGAAGTGGGTAGTTTACTTGTTTGCAGAATTTTAGTTTCAGAAGGAAGAGGAATAGACTTAATTTTACTGGCCAACTTACCAGGCTCATATTCACGACCACTTACACCTCTATTCTTGAGCAACTTAATTCCCTCGATACACACAAGGCCAATAAATCTTGCCCACACCGTACCAATAACAAACCACATCAATGGTGCAGGGTACTGATGTTTAAAGAATTTTTTATAAAAATATACCATTCCTCTATGTTTATGCCATAAAACGAATACAGGTTTTTTATAGCTGCAAGCCCCCTTGTGATGAACCGCTACTATATTTGGCACAAATAATATCTTCCAGCCCAATTGTCTGAATCGCATACACCAGTCAAGATCATCACAGTGAATAAAATACGCTTCATCCATTAAACCTACTTCAGACAAAGCCTCTTTTTTAATCAGCATAAATGCACCCGATATCGCCTCGACATAAACGGGATTATCAGGTAAGGGTGTCTGGCTCAGGACAAAATTTCGAAACCGGGGGTGAGATGGGAATATTTTATCAAGATGTAGTATACGCACAACCGTACGCCACGGTGTCGGCACAGCTCTGCGACAACCAGCCTGTTCAGACCCGTCCGGGTTTTTAATGAGGCAACCCGCCATCCCGGCATCTGGATCAGCCGCCAGGACTTTTAACATACCCGAAATTGTATCAGGCTGGATTATATTATCGGGGTTCAATGCCAGAATATACTCACCCTTAGTCATACCAATGGCCAGATTGTTCGCGTGTGTAAATCCTGTATTTTCCCTCAGTTCAACGATAGTTACACGTTCAGAAAGGCCATATACAGAGCGCAGCCTCTCGATACTCCCATCCACAGAACCATTATCGACAACGATTATTTCGACAGGACTATCTGATGATAATACGCCGTGAACAGACTGTACCAGCAGTTCACCCGCATTTGAATTAACAATAATTACCGTGACCAATGGACTTTTCATGAATGCCTTCTACCCCACCCTAATTGCCAATTGTCATTCTAGATTGTAACCAATTGTTAAATAATATTATTTTACAATCAATATCGCTAAGCTAACCATTCATAATAGCATATGGGGATACGTTAGCAACAGCGATGAATAGCTGACTGCCAAGATAGACCTGCATCCTGGAGTGTGCTTTTGTATTAGCCCCACCCTGTTAAAATCATGACATATGAGCGACAGAATGAAGCAGACTATCTACAAGCTCATATTGTGAACGAATAAAACTTGACGGCACGGGGTACTGGCTGCCAGGCCGACCATTAGAAAGACAGGGCGTCACACAGCAGATAAGTTCTTTGCTTGCCTGTTGCCACCTTGCGTACCGAATGTGTATAATTGCCAATATAATATAACTTAATGTATTTAAAGACCTTTAGTGTCTGCGCTCATGGCCGTGAGCGATTTCAGGGGAGACGATGTGCTGGATGTCCACGCTATAGCGTTCAGAGTTGCCGAGGTGCTTGCATGAACCCCCATACCGCACACCCCACTTCACCATTCGCACTCACTCGTAGCATCTGGCAAAATCGTGAACTCATCTTTCAGATGATCAAGCGCGATGTGGTAGGACGGTACAAAGGCTCACTTTTGGGACTAGGCTGGTCGTTTTTCAATCCCGTACTCATGCTCACCGTTTATACCTTTGTATTTTCAGTGGTATTCAAGGCGCGCTGGGGCACCGTTGGAGAGGCCAATAAAACAGAATTTGCAGTGATACTGTTTGTCGGTTTGATTATTCATGCACTCTTTGCGGAAGTAATCAATCGCGCACCGGGCCTCATCCTGGGTAATGTCAACTACGTAAAGAAAGTCATCTTTCCACTTGAGATTCTGCCTGTTGTTTCTATGGGTGCCGCATTATTTCATGCCCTGATCAGTATAGGCGTGCTACTTGGGGCTTTCGCCCTAATGAATGGTTTTGTTCATTGGGTTGTTTTGCTTATACCAATAATTTTTCTGCCTTTTATTTTGATAACAGTGGGTTTCGCCTGGTTATTAGCTTCTCTTGGGGTTTATCTTCGAGATGTGGGTCAGACAATAGGCATTATCACTACCGTAATGCTTTTCCTGGCTCCCGTGTTCTACCCAATGTCTGCACTACCCGAAAAATATCAAAACTATCTATTAATAAACCCCCTGACATTTATTATTGAGCAATCAAGGCAAGTACTTATCTTCGGAAAACTCCCTGACTGGAGAGGACTGGCAGTCTATACCGCCATAAGCCTGGTTGTGGCCTGGGTTGGATACTGGTGGTTCCAGAAAACACGCAAAGGATTTGCTGATGTCGTCTGATATGAATATGCCATTCACTCAAATTGAGAGAGGCGTGGCCAACGAGGCAAGCGATATTGCTATTAGTGTTACCCATCTCAGCAAATGCTACCAGATTTACGACTCACCTCGCGACCGCCTGAAGCAGTTTATTTTACCCAGATTTCAACGCTTTAGTTTACAGCCACCAAAGCACTACTTTCGTGAATTCTGGGCGCTAAAGGACGTAACTTTCGAAGTTAAAAAAGGTGAAACCGTCGGTATAATTGGCAAGAATGGTAGTGGTAAATCAACACTACTTCAGATTATTTGTGGGACTTTACATCCTTCTTTTGGCAACGTAGAAATCAATGGTCGAGTCGCAGCACTTTTAGAATTAGGTTCAGGATTTAATCCTGAATTCACTGGCAGTGAAAATATTTACATGTATGCCGCAATCTTAGGGCTAAAAATAGAGGAAATTGATGAAAGATACGATAAGATCGTAGCCTTTGCGGACATAGGCGACTTTGTTGAGCAGCCAACTAAAACATACTCCAGCGGAATGGTAGTGAGATTGGCCTTTTCTGTCATAGCACATGTAAATGCTGATATTCTGGTAATTGACGAGGCACTGAGTGTAGGTGATGCTTTTTTCGTTCAAAAATGCATGCGTTTTCTACGCGAGTTTATGAAAAAGGGTACCGTTTTATTTGTAAGCCATGATACAGGCGCCATCCTCAATCTCTGTGAGAGTGCTATTTGGTTACAAGAAGGGACTATAACTGCGGAAGGTAAACCTAAAGAAATAACGGAACGTTACCTCGAAAGATTGTATGAAAGTCAGCAAGGTGAGAGTTTAGCTGATAACAAACATAACGCTATACTCGATAATCACAATGAACAGCCATCGCGAGATATGAGGTTAGACTTTATCAATCAAACATCATTGCGCAATGACATTGAGTTATTTCAGTTTACACTCGATACACCAAGCTTTGGCAAAGGTGGTGCCAATATAACGAATGTCGAACTGTTGGATTATCATGATAATGTACTTGCATGGACAGTTGGTGGAGAGCGAGTAAAACTTGTAATTCACTGTATTGCACAGGATACACTATTGAGCCCTATTGTTGGCTTTCAGGTAAAGGATCGACTTGGTCAAGTTGTCTTCGGTGACAATACATACCTTACAGGTATTCAGTATCCCGTAAATATTGCTGCTAAATCATATTTTAACGCTTGCTTCGAATTCGATATGCCCGTTATGCCCGTTGGGGATTATACGATCACTGCAGCAATTGCTGAGGGCTCGGCCGAAGAACATATTCAACATTTCTGGTCACATGATGCTTTGGCATTCAAGGTACACTCGACAAGCGTATGTTATGGGGTGGTTGGCATACCAATGAAAAAAATTAACTTATCAACAACACAAAGCTGAAAAGTATTAATGGGGTTTTAAATGAATCAAAGCAGTTACGACCAGGATGGGCTCACTAGTATTCACAATAACGATTTCATGACTGATCCAGCATTCAGGAAAGCCTATAATCGCGGTATTGAAGCAGTAGGTGAGGATTATAATTGGCACTGGCGTGTTCACATTGGGCTTTGGGCTGCGAGGACAGCAGTAAATCTAGCTGGAGACT
>ENA-ORDP01001640-ORDP01001640.1-marine-sediment-metagenome-genome-assembly--contig:-NODE-1640-length-11954-cov-2.974788_pt1 | contig 11954 bp, 13 predicted proteins | sample MGYA00248627_ERZ508539 | MGnify/ENA primary metagenome ERZ508539 (study PRJEB26208, sample SAMN05571518) | marine sediment metagenome | biome: deep sea; feature: Hydrothermal vent; material...
GCGTTAAACAAGTTCCAACACGTAAGCTGGGAGGCAAACGTGCGTTATGACATGACTAATAGGTCCTTGTACCGCCTCTCCACAGACAAATCATGCCTCTATAAATTGAATTTGATCAAATCACATACGTTCACGAAAACGTGAAGAGCCTGGAAAATAATTGCCGGCTCCTTGTGTTTGCCAAGTGCGCCGCAGCCCGAGTCCCCAACAGCAAAGCCAATATTCCGCCGTGAATCAAAGGCTGAAGCAAGTCGGCCTTGACCATCATGAGGTAATGGACGACGCCGCCGATGGCCGCCAGGTAGACCAGTTGGTGCAGTCTTTTCCAACGCTTGCCCCCCAGGCGCTTGACCATGCCCTTGGTGGATGTGGCGGCCAGCGGAACAAGCATCAGGAAGGTGAGCGCGCCGGCCGTGATGTATTGGCGCTTGACCACGTCGGCCCAAATGTCGGCCCAAATCAATGACTGCTCGACCGCCGCGTAGTTGGCCGCATGCAGGACGGCGTAGGCGAAGGCGAACAGGCCCAGCATGCGGCGCAAACGAACCATCCCGGCCCATCCGGTCAGCAAGCGCACGGGCGTCGCCGCCAGGGTGATCAGCAAAAAGCGCAGGGTCCAGTCGCCGAGGAAACGGTTGACGGTCTCCACCGGGTTGGCGCCGAGTCCGGCAAAGCCCGCCCGCCAGGCCAGCCAAGCCAGCGGCGTCAGACAAAGGACGAAAACAACGGGTTTTAGATTCATCTAAAAAAACTTCTTCAGGTCCATGCCGGCGTAAAGGCCGGCCACCTCATCTTCGTAGCCGTTAAACATCAGGGTCTTCTTTTTGGGCGCAAAATAGGAATCGCCGATGCGCCGTTCTTTCTTCTGGCTCCAGCGGGGGTGGTCCACATTGGGATTGACGTTGGCGTAGAAGCCGTACTCGCCGGGGCCTGAGCGGTTCCAGGTGGTCGGCGGCATGGTTTCCATCAAGCGGATGGAGACGATGGACTTGATGCTTTTGAAACCGTACTTCCACGGCGTAATCAGGCGGATGGGGGCGCCGTTCTGATTGGGAAGCTCCTCGCCGTAGAGGCCGACGGCGAGGATGGCGAGGGGGTGCATGGCCTCGTCCATGCGCAAAGCCTCGATATAGGGCCATTTCAGGACCGGGCGGCGCTGGCCCGGCATGCGCTCGGGGTCAAACAGGGTCTCGAAGGCGACGAACTTGGCGCCCGGCGTCGGCTCGAAGCGCTTCAACACATCGGCCAAGGGAATCCCCACCCAGGGAACCACCATGGACCAGGCCTCGACGCAGCGCAGCCGGTAGACGCGCTCCTCCAGTTGGTGGGGCTTGATCAGGTCTTCCAAGGCGTAGACTCCCGGCTTGGACACCTCGCCCGAAACGGCGACGCTCCACGGCTTGGGATTAAACTTGCGGGCGTTCTTCGCCGGGTCGTCCTTGCCGGTTCCGAATTCGTAGAAGTTATTGTAGGTGGTGACGAACTCCAAGGGCGTCGGCTCTTGGTCCACCGTGTAGGGACTTTTGACGACGCCGGGTAGAGCCGCGCCGGCGTCGGCGGAGCCAAAGGGAAACAAGACGCCCGCCGCCGCCAAGCCCGCCCCTTGGATGAACCGGCGGCGGCCAAGGAAGACCTCCTTGGGCGTGATCTCCGAAGAACGGACGTCCGAGGGTTTCCTGATTTTTATCAGCATTGCTTGCAAATATGCATTGACGCCCCAAAAAACAACCCGCGCGCTCCAGGCATGGGCCTTAGCTGATTTATGGTTTTTTAACCTAACCCGGCTAAAGCTTTAGTTTTTTGGCTAGGAAGTGGTTGCCGCCATGTTCGACAAGCCTCCGAAAATCGAGGGCAGTCCGGTTTCGGCGAAGGCCGTGCTTTTCGCGCGCAAAAACATGATCCTGCTGCTGCAAAAGACCAACGGGCAATGGGATTTGCCCGGCGGCAAGCTCAGGCCGGGGGAAAGCTGGACCAAGGGCTTGGCGCGGGAGATCCTTGAGGAAACGGGCCTTGAGATCGAAAGCGCCGATTGGATTTCAGGCTGGATGGGCCTCAACGCCAATGACGAGCATGTCTACAGAGCCATCTTCCTGTGCAAGCTGGATTGCAAGCCCAAGAAGTCAAGTATTTCCATCAGCGGCGAACATGTGAACGGCAAGTTTTTCGAGGTCGCCAACATCCGCGATCTGGCCATCCCCGAGGAATACCTCAGCGCCATCGACCACGCCGCCGTAAGGGCCGGGCGCTGAGATTAAAGGATTAAAGGGGCCTGACCCCTTTAATCCTTTAATTCGTCTTTGTCTTCCAAGGTCTGCCGCGCGGGCGCATACTTGATTCTAGGCTAAGCCGTTGCGCCGTCTTCCGCGTCCAGCCTTCCTCGCCGAAGGGCGCGCCCCGTTTCACGCAGCGTTGCATCGCGTCGATTTCGGCTGGGGTTTGGGCCTGCTCGACGAAGTTAGACCAGTCCCGGGGAATATCCACCGGCGCCTCGCAAAAATGTCCGTCCCCTGCGGCGCCAAGGCGCAAGCCCATGCTGGACCAGGGCCAGTCCACAGCCCGTTTGACCAAACCGGCGCTTAGGGGGTTGCGCTCCACGTAGCGCAAAACCGTGAGGAGATGTTGGTCCTGTTGGATGGGAAAGGCTTTGAAGCGTCCCTGCCAGATATGGCCGCTGGAGCCGTGTCTCTGATGGTGGCGGCGCACATGGCTGGTCATCAGCCATTGCATCCAGGCGCTAAGATCGCCGCCGGCGAAGGGCCACAGGACAAAATGAAAATGGTTGGGCATCAGGCAATAGGCGAGCACCCGCATGTCCAGCCGCGCACGGGCCTTGTCCATAAGCTTAAGGAACTCATGATAGTCTTCTTCATTATGGAAAACTTCAGCTTGCCCGTTGCCCCTGTTGAGCGCGTGGTAACAGACTCCTCCCGCTGATACGCGCAATGCTCTTGCCATACCTAAAGGTTATAAGGGACGGACCGCCAAAATTAAAGAAATTAAAGGGGTCAGGCCCCTTTAATTTTGCTGAGATTATCCCAACAGCTTGTCCACTTGGCTCCACAGCTCGCGGAACGACTGGGCGGGCGCGCTTTTAGGGGCGTAGGCGATGACCGGGCGGCGCTCCTCTCCCATTTTCTCGACGATGCTGGAATAGGGAATAAAGGCGGCCAAACCCAATTCCTCCTGGCCCCACTTTTCCTTTGCCGGGAAGCCTTCGAGGATGTCCCGGTGCATATTCTTGCGCCGGTCGACCATGGAGAAGAAGGTCCGCACCTTCAGTTTGCGGACCTTTTCCTTTTTCATGAAACCCCGCAACTGATCCAGCGTCCTCAGCGACAGGGTGGTGGGCACCAGGGGAACCAGAAGCAGGTGGCTGGCCCGGAAAACCTGTTCGGACAGCTCGGAGATGCTCGGCGGACAATCGAAGACGATCAGGTCGTATTCCTTACGCAAGGGGTCGATCAGGCGTTTCAGGCGCGACTGCTTTTCCTTGGAGAACCGCAAATCCAGGTCGCGGTATGAGAAATCGGACGGCAACAGGTCCAGATTGTCGAAGTCGGTTCCCTTGATCAGCTCGCCCAGGCCGCCCTTGCCCTTGACGATCTTCTTGCCGCCGCCCTTGACCTTGGGCTTGACGCGGAAATAGAAGCTGGCCGCCCCTTGCGGGTCCAAATCCCAGATGAGAACGCGCTTGCCTTCCGCCGCCGCCAGATAACCCAGGTTGACGGCGGCGGCCGTCTTGCCGACGCCGCCTTTCATGTTGTAGATGCTTAAAACCCGCATGACGCAATCACCATAACACAGGATCAATTCTTGAACAGCCGGGCGAAGGCCTTGCGGATGGGGGGACGGGAAAAATCTTCGAAGCGGTCGAAGAACTCCAGGTACGCCTTGTCTTGGAGCTGAAGGATGGATTCCGCCACCATGCCCATGGCCATCTGGGTTTTGATGGGGGCGACGCCGGCGTCCGACATCTCACGGCCGAAGCGCAGGATGGCTTGGGATTGGATTTCGGCGTCCTGAAATTCGCCGAGGACGTTCTGAAGCGCCTTTTGCTCCTTGATCAGGGAGGCCACCTTTTTTCTTGGGTAGAGGCCTTGGAAGAACTCAATAAGGTAGCGGAGTTTCTTGCCGGAGATGCGCAACTCATGAAGGGCCTCGGCGGGCGCGTCCTTGCCGATGGCTTCGCCTTCCTTCATGAAGCGCCTGTATGTCTTCCATATGCGGGCGTCGGCCAACGCCTTGATGGGCGTGGCGGCGTATTCGCCGTCCTCCAAAGCCGCCGGATCGCTCATGAACGCCCGCCAGTGATCGCGCAGCCCGCGGTAACGCCGCCCCTTGATGAGGGCCGCGATTTTCTTGTTCTCCTTGGCGCTCTGCTTGGACAGGTAGTCCTTAAAGGGCTTGAGGTTTGGCTTGTAGGGCTTCGGCAAAACCGCCTGGAGCTTCGGATATTCGATCAAATAGACGTCCAGGTCGCGCATGTGGTTGGTCTGCTGTCCCAGCCAGCGGAAGTCCTTCTTCGCCTTGGCGGTCACCTTACCGGGCAGAACGCCTTTGTCGATCTGGCTCAAGGCCGAACGGACGCGCCGGACGGCGACGCGGAAGTCGTGCAGGAACTCGCTGTCCAGGTTCTTGATGGTCCCTTCCTCGTTCAGCTCCATGGTCTCCAACAGGGTTAGATGGATAAGGCGCGCGGCGTCTCCCGCCGCCATCTCGGGGGCCAGGTCAAGCCGCAGTTTGGAGGAATAGGCGCCGGGCGTGGTTCCGATTTTTTTCAGGCCCTTGACGTGCGGGGGCGCCGCCTTGGAGGCGCGCTTGTAACGACGGTCGAGGACGCGCTTCGCTTTCATAAAGGGTTTGCCGTAGCCGCGCACCGGCAGCAAGGTCAGCTGGGCGCCCAAGGATGCGCTTTTTCCGCCCTTGGAGCCGCTTTTGCCCCCCCCGCTCGGCTTGCGGAAACGCAACTGCTCAAGACGAAGGCGCAGGATGGTTTTTCCCTCCTTGTCGAGAACGGAAATCGGCCATTGCTTCGACGTCATGGCGAGACGGGGAAACAACCGGCGGACCTCGATGACCGCTTCCAGGCTGTCGCGCAAGTCCCCGGCGGGCAAATCGCTTGCAAAGCCGCCCGGTAACGCGCCCTTCGCCGCTTCGATCGTTTGCCGGCTGATCGTTTGCTGGCGGCCGTGATCGAAGAAATGAATTTCCTCCCCGTTTTCGGCGCTCAGCACGGCCAGGGATTTGTTTTCCGCGAACAGCCGCCAGTCGAAGGTGTCGAAGTAGACGCTTCTAACGATCCGGATGGAACCGCGGACCGCCGCGCCCAAGGATGACAAATCCTCGGCGATGCGATCCGGCGCGATGGAATCGACTATGCGGTAGGTGGCCAGGGTCTGTTTCATTGAGGGGAGATTTCTTTGTGGCCGGGTTAATGCACTATAATCAATGAACAGGGTAAAGTTAACAAAATAGCGGCGGCGGGCGGGAAGGCCCGCATCAAACCGGACAAACCGCGTGTTGCGCCAAGGCGGACATATAAAATGTGGTTAACAAATAATTAATTTAACCTTGCGGAAAATGCATTTTTTTAGTAACATGCTAAATGAAGTAAACTGATTCTTCTGCAATTTGGTCAGAAGACCGAGGAAGATGATAAAATGCAAGGCTTAGAAGCAATAGGTGAAAGGGTCGCCGTTACCAACGTCGCTTTGGCGTCGTTGCGTTTAGCCGTTGCACAGCAAATGCAGTTCGAAACACTCTTGGAAGAAGTCGTGAAACGCCAAGAAGATAATTTTGGCAATGAGACCGCGACGACGGAAGAGCGTGATTATACGGACAAAGCTGCTGGCGAGGGCGATGACAAAGAGAATCCCACCGGATTTAAAGCTATCGAAGAACCCGATGAAGATTCTCGGGGCGGAGCCCTTAATATTCAGGTTTAGTCGGATTTAATCCGATCAGTCTGAACAATAGAACTGCTGGAGGTTTACCCTCTGAATGCAGGCGCTTTTTTTTGTCCAAAATTCCGGCAAATTTTTTTGTGCGCTTATTGCGCTCTTAAACGGGCGCCGGGAAAATATGCCCGACGCTTTGACCCCCGCTTTGACCCCCGTGTTGAAATGACGCGTTGACGGGGACTTCCGCCTCATTTTATTTGGATTGGCGGTCCCCTGTTTCCTTGTTGAAGGCAGAGTCGTATATAGTCGGTCATGACATTATCACGACGCCAATAACTTCCCGGATGGACTCTTATGTCGGAATTGCCATTCATTAAAATGCACGGCCTGGGCAACGATTTCGTGGTGCTGGACGCCCGCCGGAAGTCGCTTGAGCTGAATGCGGCGCAAGTGCGCGTTATCGCCGACAGGCGCGTTGGCGTGGGCTGTGACCAAGTGATCACCATCGAACCCCCAAGGGACGGCAAGGCGGATGTCTTTATGCGCATTCGCAACTCAGACGGCGGCGAAGTTTCAACTTGCGGCAACGCCGCCAGATGCATCGCCGACCTGGTCATGCAGGAAAACAACTCGGATACGGCGGTCATCGAGACCGCGGCGGGGCTGCTCAACGCAAAGAATGTTGGCGGCGGCATGATAAGCGTCGACATGGGACCGGCCCGGCTGGACTGGCGCCATATCCCCTTGACCCCCTCCCTCATGACCAAGTCCTCGGACACCCTGCATCTGGATGTGGCGGCCGGTCCTTTCAGTGATCCGGCGGCGGTGGGCATGGGCAACCCCCACGCCGTTTTTTTCGTCGAGAACGCCGAAGCGGCCCCTTTGGAGACCTTCGGGCCGGAGCTTGAACGCCACCCCATGTTTCCCGAAGGCGTCAACGTCGGGGCCGCCCAAGTGATCTCGACCAGTGAAATCCGCTTGCGCGTATGGGAGCGCGGCTCCGGACTCACCCGGGCCTGCGGCAGCGGCGCCTGCGCCGCCGTGGTGGCGGCCAACCGGCGCGGCCTCTCGGGCCGCGAAGCCGATGTTATTGTCGACGGCGGACGCCTGAATATCGAATGGACGGCCAATGATCATGTGTTGATGCGCGGACCGGCGGCTGTCAGCTTTATCGGCTCGATGAGCGATTCCCTGCTATGAGCGCCGCCAAGGACACGCCGCCCAGGGAAGCGGCAAGGGTCGTCACCCTTGGCTGCCGTCTCAACACCTTCGAATCTGAAGTGATTCGCGAGCAAGCCCAGGCCGCGGGCGTCACCGACGCGGTGATCGTCAACACCTGCGCGGTCACCGCCGAGGCCGAGCGCCAGTCGCGCCAGACCATCCGCCGCTTGCGCCGCGAACAGCCCAAGGCGCGCATTATCGTCACCGGATGCGCCGCCCAGATCGCGCCGGAGAAATTCGCCGGCATGGATGAAGTGGACCGGGTGGTGGGCAACGCCGAAAAACTGGACATGAAGGTTTTGTCCGGCAAGGACCCGGCGCTGGCGTTTTCCGGCATCTTGGCGGGCGATGGGGCGGGCGGCGAGGCGGGCGCGAATTTCACGGCGCCTATCCTCGGCGGCTTCAAGGACAGGACCCGCGCCTTCGTTCAGGTTCAGCAGGGCTGCGGCCATCGGTGCTCTTTTTGCATCGTTCCATTCGCCCGCGGCCCCAACCACAGCGCCCCCGAAGCGCGGATTATCGAGCAAGCGCGAAGACTGGCCGCCAACGGCCACAGGGAAATCGTGCTGACCGGCGCCGACGTCTCTTCCTATGGCGTCGACGTCAACGGCCGTCCCGGCCTTGGCCATTTGGCCGGACGCCTGCTCAGGGACGTTCCGGAGCTTGAGCGCCTGCGCCTTACGTCGCTGGACCCGGCGATCTGGGACGACGCCTTGTTCGAGCTGCTGACCGAGGAGCCCCGGTTCATGCCGCACCTTCATTTGAGTCTGCAATCAGGCAGCGACGTTATCCTCAAGCGCATGAAGCGCCGTCATTCCAGGGCTTCGGCCCTTGATCTCTGCAATCGGGCGCGCCGCGCCCGGCCCGGCGTCACCTTCGGCGCCGACCTGATCGCCGGCTTTCCCACCGAGACCGGGGCGATGTTCGGCGAAACCCTGTCCGCCATTGAGGATTTTGGGCTGACTTATCTTCATGTGTTTCCCTATTCCAAGAGGCCCGGCGTTGCGGCGGCGCGCATGCCCCAGGTTCCGGCTCGGGAACGCAAGCGCCGCGCCGCCGCATTGCGCCAAGCGGGCGACCGGGCGCTGGCGCGGTATTTGGAGTCCCAAGTCGGCGCCCAAGCCCGCGTGCTTGTGGAAAAGGACAGGCGCGGCCACTCGGCGCATTTCGCGCCGGTCAGCTTGGCCTTTGACTCAACGCCCGGGGTTATTCTCGACGTAAACGTTACGGCGGTCGAGGACGGACGCCTGATTGGTGAAAAACCGACATGAAGGGTTGGTTTAATCGGCTAAAGGACGGTTTAAGCCGCAGTTCGACAAAGCTGAAGTCCGGCGTCGGCGGCCTGCTTACCAAGCGCAAGCTGGATGATGAAACCCTGGAGGCGCTGGAGGAGGTTCTGATCGCTTCGGACCTGGGCGTCTCCTGCGCCGCCAAGCTGGCCCAGGCGCTGGCCAATAAGCGTTTCGGGACGGAGGTCCCCGAGCTTGAGGCGCGCGCCGTCCTCGCCGAGGCGGCGGCGGAAATTTTGGCGCCGGTGGCCAAGCCTTTCACCGTCGACGGCGCCCACAAGCCCCACGTGGCGCTGGTGTGCGGCGTCAACGGCAGCGGCAAGACCACCACTATCGGCAAGATGGCCAAGCAGCTTGGCGACGATGGCCTGTCGGTGATGATCGCCGCCTGCGACACCTTCCGCGCGGCGGCGGTGGAGCAGTTGGCCAAATGGGCCGAGCGCGCCGGCTGTCCGATGGTCTCGGGCGCGCCCGGCGCCGACGCCGCCGGGCTCGCCTTCGAGGCTTTGGAAAAGGCCAAGGCGGAGGGCGTCGACGTGCTGATGATCGACACCGCCGGGCGGCTGCACAACAAGACCGGCCTGATGGAGGAGCTGCAAAAGATGGTGCGCGTCCTGAAAAAGCTGGACCCGGCGGCGCCCCATGACTGCTTGCTGGTGCTGGAGGCCACCGTCGGCCAGAACGCCCATAATCAAGTGGAGACATTCAAGGAAATGGTGGACGTCAGCGGCTTGATCATGACCAAGCTGGACGGCGCCGCCAAGGGCGGCGTGGTGGTGGCCCTGGCCGAAAGGTTCGGCCTGCCCATGCACGCCGTCGGCGTCGGCGAAGCCTTAGAGGACCTTCGCCCCTTCGACGCTCATGTCTTCGCCCGTTCTCTGATGGGGCTAGAGGATTGAGGATTGAGAAGGAATGTTACGGGTCGAAAACCTATCCAGGCCGGGTCTTGAACCGGCGTCCTTGACCATCGGCGCCGGGGAGTGCGTCGCCCTTTCCGGGCCATCGGGGGCGGGCAAGACGCTGCTTCTCAGAGCCATCGCCGACCTCGATCCCAATCGGGGCGTGGTCAGCCTTAACGGCGAATCCAGGGAATCCATGCCGGCGCCCCATTGGCGGCGGAAAGTCGCCTACCTGCCCGCCGAGTCCGGGTGGTGGTCGGAAAAAGTCGGCGAGCACTTCTTGGATATGGCGGCGGCGGTGCCGCTGATCGAGCGCCTCGGCCTCGGCGCCGGGGCCGCCGACTGGCCGGTCGCCCGGCTGTCCACGGGCGAGCGCCAGCGCCTGGCGCTGGCCCGGGCGCTGGCCCTAACCCCCCTGGCGCTGCTGCTCGACGAGCCGACCTCGGGCCTCGATCCGGAGGCGACGGCGAGGGTCGAGGAGTTGCTCGCGGAACGCCTCGGCGAAGGAGCGTCGATGCTGCTTGTCAGCCACGACGCCCGGCAAGCTGGGCGGTTCGCCGAGAGGAGCTTCTCTATGAAGCTTGGCCGCCTCGCCGAGACCGGACCATGAGCTTCATCACCCTTGGCTACGCCGACGTCGCCCTGGCGGCCATACTGTTGATCGCCAACGCCGTCCTATCTCTGGCGCTTGGCCTTGGGCTGGCCCGGCCGTTGTTGATCGCCGCCGTGCGGATGGTCGTCCAGCTGCTGCTGATCGGTCTGGTCTTGAAGGCGTTGTTCGCGCTCGCCTCGCCGCTTTGGACCGGGGTGGCGGTGGCCGTCATGATGCTGGTCGCCAGCCGCGAGATCATGGCCCGCCAGCAACGCCGGCTGCGAGGCGCCTGGGGCTTCGGCCTCGGCGCCGCCTCCATGATGAGCGCCGGCCTCATCGTCACCGTGCTCGCCTTGACCACGGCGATCAGGCCCGACCCCTGGTACGACCCGCGCTACGCCCTGCCGCTGCTCGGCATGGTGCTTGGCAACACCATGAACGGGGTGTCGTTGGCGCTCTTCACCATGTTCAACGCCGCGTCCCGCGAGCGCACGGCCATCGAGGCCCGGCTGGCGCTGGGCGAGGAGCGCGGCGAGGCCCTGGCGGGACCGCGCCAGGAGGCGCTGCGCGCCGGGTTGACGCCGATCATCAATTCCATGTCGGTATCCGGCGTCGTCGCCCTGCCCGGCATGATGACCGGCCAGATCCTGGCCGGCGTCGATCCGGTGGAGGCGGTCAAGTACCAGCTTTTGATCATGTTCCTGATCGCCGGGGGCACCGGATTCGGGGTGCTGGCGGCGGTGTTCGGGGGCTTGCGCCGGCTCACCGACGAGCGCCACCGGCTGCGGCTGGACCGGCTGATGGGGCTGAAAGAGAAGCCGCGGGCTTAAAGCGCGCCCTTTTCCGAAATCAGCTCTTGCAGGCGCGCCTTTGGGACGCCCAGCGCCTTGGCGATATTATTGAGCAATTCAATCTCAGGCTTCACCAATTCCTGATCGGACTTTGCGGCGAAAATGGCGGCGCGGATCAGAACTTCCCTGGTCTCGCCGGGGAACTCGCCCTTTATGCTTTCCAGGTAAGCGCTAAGCGAGTTCTCGCCGCCGCCGGCGGCAAGCGCCAGCCCGGCGATTTGATGGGCGCCGATGGCGTCGCCGGTGAAGCGCGTGCAAAATTCGGCGATGTCCTCGAACCCGGTCTCGTCAAGATCACCGTTGGCCATGGCCATGGTCGCCGTCACCTTAAGCAGTGCGCCTTTAAGAAGCTCCGCCGTTTTAACGATTTCGTCCGCGTCCATGTCCCATTATCCAAAGATCCCGTCCTTCGAGGTTATTGACGTTTTTTATGGACCTTACGTTTTCCTTTCGCCGCGTCAAGCGCAGCCGGTTTTTCGCCGCCGCGCCAACGTTTCCAGATGGTCAGGTAGGCGTTTTCCACATCCCTTGCGAAGCGGCCGTAAACGTCCCGGATTCGCGTGCGCATATCCGTTAACCGCGGCCGCCGCCGCGCCCCGTCAACGGCGATCCGGCGGTAGTCCTCGGCGCTTTCGGCGATCCATGAATCGAGGCCAAGGGGGCGGCAGGTGAAGGATATCTGCCTGCCGATGATTTTCGAGGAATCCAGCAGGCCGACCACGGGAGTCCCCATCCACAAACTCTCAAGGGTGGTGATTCCGCCGCCCTGGGGGAAGGCGTCCAGGCAAATATCCACCCGGTTGTAGGTCCTAAGATGCTCGGCGTGGGAGGTCCCGCCGAGAAGGATCAGGCGGTCTTTTACGATCCCGCGGTCTGAAAAAAAGTCCAGGATTCCTTGGCGGATGGAGGCCTCGCTCATTTGCTCGGCCTTGATCAACAGCCGTGAATCCTCCACCTCTAGCAATATCCGCGCCCACAGAGCCAGCGCCTCTTCGCATACTTTTGAGAACCTGTTGAGGCTGCCGAAGGTCACCGGCCCGCTTTGCCGGCTGAGAGGTGCATCCGGCGGCGGCAGAAATCCGAAATAGGTCTCCAGGTAGATCGGCTTCTCGGGGATCATGGACTCTTCCTTGGGCGGCGTCGCGAACGCCGTCGTCAGGCGGTAGTCGATGGTGGAGAGTCCCGGCGGCATGTGGCCGACG
>ENA-ORDP01001641-ORDP01001641.1-marine-sediment-metagenome-genome-assembly--contig:-NODE-1641-length-11941-cov-4.681390_pt1 | contig 11941 bp, 11 predicted proteins | sample MGYA00248627_ERZ508539 | MGnify/ENA primary metagenome ERZ508539 (study PRJEB26208, sample SAMN05571518) | marine sediment metagenome | biome: deep sea; feature: Hydrothermal vent; material...
AGAATTTGCAACATCTCCATGCTGTCTGTACAGACCTCGACTGACAAGGGCTTCAAGTTGCCCCTGGTTGGCAATGATAGTGCCTTTTTCTAACAGCAATCTACCTTCATTATCATACATCGGCCATGGCAAACCCTTACCCACTGCTATTTCATCTGGTTTTACGCGAAGAGATTCCAACATACACCTGTGATTTATAATTTAATTAAACATTAACCTTTATATAGATTTTATCGGCCAAATTTAACAATACTTTACATTCTACAAAGGTTAACTATAGATGTTTGAATTAAAACATATTTACATAGCTGCCCCGTTAACAATGGTATAAATTGATTTAAATACCTAAGGCGCAACGGTTTACATGATTATTAAGTAGCGTAAACATGAAACCAAGGTTGTCATACCCGCGCAGGCGGGTATCCAGTAAGCTATTGATCGAGTTCCGTATTATCCTTTCTGGATTCCCGCCTGCGCGAGAATGACGAGTTAACGGGACAGCAGTGAAATATTAATTAATCATCATGCCCCAGATTAAACACCTTAAGATCTTTTGCTACCTTAATTTTTCCAGCGTAATTGGTTCGAATAAGATCTTTAACCTGATCAAGACGTGTCTCGGTAACGGGCGTGATATGAGACAACACCAGTTTTTTCACATTGGCCGCAGCGGCAACCTCACCTATGCGAGTGGGTGAAGTATGCAGGGCATGAAAAACCGGATTGGGTGGCAGGACATCGGTAATCGCGGCGTCATAAATTAACAGATCCGCATCCTGCGCAATGGCCACCATATTTGGACCGGTTGATTTGGTATCGCCACTGTAGGCAATGCTATAACCTTTGTAGCTCACGCGAAAACCCAGCGCCGGAACCGGACCGTGATCCACCGCAATCGCCTCGATCACCACACCATCACCGGTTCTCAACACTTCTTCGATGGTGGCGGCAGGTACGACTGAATTAAGATCATGCGCTGCATAATTAAAGGCACTTCGACCACCGCTGATCGCTTTGGCAAATATATTTAAATAACGCTCAAGCCCATTGGGCATCGCGTAGTGGCCATCTATATAAACGGTTGTAGCCGGATATTGAGTGATAGCAGTGCCTGGAAATTTAGCACCATTGGCCGCCGGGCCGTAGATATGTATGGGTGCCGTTCGGGCGGTACCGGCCATATTGTTATGAAAATAAACCGTCTTGATCACGGCCGATAAATCACCGGTATGATCGATGTGTAAATGGCTTAGTAAAATCGTATCAAGTGCACGCAAATTGACGCCACTTTTAGCCACTCGCTGAAAAGTACCGCCACCGACGTCCATCAAAATACGCGGTTCCCCATCAACAAAGATCAAATAACCCGCACTTGCACGTCCAATCGAAGTCGCAACCGGACCCCCCGAGCCCAGAACCATCACGGATAATGACCCTTTTACCTCGTCGATGGCCCGTTCTTCATCTGCCCAGCTCGCGCTTACAAATAACGCACTCAACAGTGCTATGCCTAAAACCTGAATCCCCTTTGTGTATTTCATTTTCTCTCCAATTATATTGTGGTTACCTGGTTCAAATCACTAACATAGCAAAAGGATAAACCAGGTATGTCTCTGTTACCTTATATATAGTGTCAAGACTGAGCAGATTATAAGGGATACCGTCACCCCACTCTGTGCGTATACATACAAACGGGCTGTATGATTTTTGTCCAGAGAACACACGAATACGGCTATCGATGAGAACTCACCACCTTAGCCGCCGGAGGCATAAACTCGACAGGAATCAGTAGTTAACCGGAGCTGCGCATAAGATAACTAAACGATAATGACATTAACGGAGATATTGCTTGAGTCGGCTGAACCTCAAAGAAAAAGCCGCCTCCCGAAGGAGACGGCTTTGATGCTTCAGAATTTGTAATCCCGGTATCAGCGGTTACTTGATCTCAGACAGAAGCTTCGGATTGGTGACAAGGTTTCTTACTCCGTGTCCATGATCTTCTTTAAAAACATTTTTCCCGCACCATTTGCCTACCGTTGCAATATTAACTTTGACAACACGAGGGCGAACACTCCAGGAAACCTGAAAAGGAGAGCCTTTTTCATTATAGCCAGGCCCTGTCGTAGAACCTTCGTATTGAACAGCCGCGCCGGTGTCGTTAGGGATTCCTGTGGCCTGATATCGATCCGCTTTTGTCTTGCCGTATGCGGTTAAGTCTTTAAAGTTGAGAGCACGCTTATCATTCACCAGCACATACACTTGCGTTTCCACACGCAGTTGCGGGTTGTTAATCGCTTTACTCAAGCACGAACCCAGGGTTGGACCAGGCTTCACTTGCGCCGTTGAGTACACATAGTGAACTTCAATCGTATCACCCGATTTTAGAGTACTGTGTGCACTATCACAGATTTTATGTTTAGTTGGTGCCCGTTCAGCCTTGCTTAACAGCGCAATATCATATCTATAACCACTTTGGTAACCATGGCCATCGCCATTACCGGCATAGATAGAGAATTTTTTTGCTTTATGCTCAGCATTTTTATGAAAATGGATATTGCACAGGGACATTTTTGTATACGCCGGTGCTGCATTGAACAGACGTTTATTGGTGCCGGCAACGGAATCAATATCTCTGGGCGATTGCGGACCAAAACCTTTACCTTTTGTGTTTTTGGCAAGTGCTTTGCGTTGTCCAGCAATCACGTTATCAGCAACCGTTCCGTGCTCGGCATGGGTACCAGCTGCTTTACTACCTTCGTGGTGTCCGTGTTCTTCGGCCAATACCGGTGTAGCCAGTAGCGCGTTGATTGCGATTGCGATTGCAATACGTTTCATAATTTTCCTCCATAGTGAAATAAACCGGCTGAAATGCCGATACGACGAGAACAGTATAGTCCAGCCTTATGAGAGCGCAAGATGAGTTAAAGTGTGGATTTTACACTAAAATAACTTTCTTAAATGGTTCCACTATATGCGGCGTAAATCGCCGGACAGGTTTGTATACTGCTTAGCTGTCAGTATATCAGGAAACGTGACGAACTTATACCGCTCCGAAGGTTTTGAACCTGAAACAATGTCTCACACTTCAATTTCTCAAAGAAACTGGATGGTATCCCCTTTCAGGATTGAAATGAGGCTGTCTGAACTTAAGGTGAGTAGAGAGAAACAATGAATACTTTGACACAGTCTCGTTGGTTATTGCGCCCTGCCCGGCCGATATTCGGGACGCATCTGTCATTCGTTTAACCAATCTCCAGCCGCCTTAATAAGCGATAAAAATTGCTCCTGTCCAAACCCAATGCCCGTGCTGTAGCGGACAGATTATTATTATGCTGTGACAACCGGTCCAGGATCATTGCCCTCTGGAATTGTTCCGTGGCCAGTTTCAGACTGAGCCCCGATTTGCTGGGCAGCACCACAGGTTTACTGCTTAACGTTGGTTCTGCTGAACCAACGTCGATAATATCCAGACAGGTCTCTGTGATCGTGATAAGACGTGAATGCCGCTTCTGCCCTGCGATGGCCTTCAGTGCCGCACGACTCAATACATGCTCCAGTTCCCGTACGTTCCCCGGCCACGGATAGTTGAGCAGTGCCTGCCTGGCTTCTGCTGACAACCGCAGACCTTTCACGTTGAAACGACGCAGATTTCTATGCAAGATAAAACCCGAAAGCAGTAAAGTATCTTTTGTTCTTTCACGCAGTGGTGGTACATGTATTGGATAAACAGACAAACGATGATAAAGATCGGCTCTAAAGTCTCCCTTTGCCACGCCATTTTTCAGATCCCGGTTAGTCGCGGCAATGATACGGACATCAACCTGGATATGTTCGTCGCTGCCCACTCGTTGAATCTCACCGCTTTGTATGGCGCGTAACAATTTAGCCTGCACGCCGAGCGGCAATTCGCCTACCTCATCAAGAAACAAGGTGCCGTTGTCGGCAATTTCAAACTTACCGGCCCGATCAACAATTGCGCCGGTGAAGGCACCTTTGACATGTCCAAACAATTCACTCTCGGCAATGTTTTCTGGTAAAGCGGCACAATTGACATAAACCAGTGCTTCTTCTGCCCGTGTAGAAGAACGATGGATCTGACGTGCCACCAACTCCTTGCCAACCCCGGTTTCTCCAAGCACCAGAACGGTCAGTGGTGAATATGCCACAATTTCGATCTCTTCTTTTAAGCGTTGCATGGCCGGGCTGTTGCCGATCATCTCTACATGGCTGCTATCTTCCAATAGTGCCTGTGTAACCTGATGTTGTTTATCGACCCGCGCCTGCAGACCATCAATGCGCTTTGCCGCCTTGACGGTCGCCTCGGTCAAACTGATAAAGGTCCGCAACTCGACAGGATTGATATTATCGAACGAGCCTGGCATCAACGAATCCAGGGTAAGCACCCCCCAGGGCTGCTCATCAATATAGAGTGAGGCGCCCATGCAATCGTGTATATGTAGATAGTGATCTTCTGTATCGACCAGGCCGTCGTAGGGATCGGGCAAGTCTGAGTCGACAGGAAATCGCACGGGTTCCCGTGAATGAAGCAAACGCGCCAGCCGCGGGTGCTCTTCCACCACAAAACGCCGTCCCATCATATCGTCACTGAGACCATCGGTTGCCAAAGGTATAAGAATATGTCCCTCCAGTTGCAGCAAGGCGGCAGCATCACAGGGGAATATTTGCTGCACCGCACTCAATAAATTCCTGTAGCGCAGTTCAGCGGGTAGCTCCCGGGATAGATCTTCAACAATCGAAGTCAGGCTCTCAAAAAATACCGATGTTGTCATTACGACTCCGCTGATGTCAATTTGACATCATACCAGATGTTGTCTTTTTTACAACTTTTAAGTTTTCAGCCAATAATAACAACTAGTTACAAGCTGGCACACATCTTGATAACGATAGTGACTGATTAAATGTTAAAACAAAACAGGAGCATGCCATGGCTGAGCAATTTACCAAGAGTATGGCCAGAAATATTTATTACGGGGGCGGCTTCTTTTTCTTCCTGCTGCTGATTGGCCTTACTGTCGACACAATGCTGGACCTTCCCAAACGCGATCATCGGGAAAACATCACCATCGCGGTCGCACAAGGCAAAAAACACTGGGAAGACAATAACTGTATCGGCTGTCACAGCCTGTTGGGTGAAGGTGCCTATTTCGCCCCGGAACTTGGCAACGTCTTTCAGCGACGCGGCGGAGGCGATGAAGAAACCTTTAAACAATTTTTAATCAGCTGGATGGGGGTACAACCGTTGCCGATACCTGGTCGGCGCAAAATGCCACAGTTTCACCTCAGCAAACAGGAAATCAATGAGCTGGCCGAATTTTTGATCTGGACATCACGCATCAACAACAACGACTGGCCACCCAATATCGAAGGTTAAGTGGAAGGAATTAATTATGAAATACACATCTCAACAAGTCGCCAAACCTTATTTTGTATTTGCGCTTATACTGTTTGTTGGCCAGATCCTGTTTGGTCTGGCGATGGGCGCGCAATACATCTCAGGTGATTTCCTGTTCCCCTATATCCCGTTTAACGTTGCCCGCATGGTGCACACCAACCTGCTGATTGTCTGGTTGTTATTCGGCTTTATGGGTGCGGCCTATTATCTGGTTCCGGAAGAGTCCAACACAGAACTACACAGCCCGTTGCTGGCACGCATAAGTTTCTGGGTGTTTGCTGCGGCCGGTGTGGCGACCATACTGGGTTACCTGCTGGTTCCATATTCCAGACTGGCAGAAATCACCTATAACGATTTACTACCTACCATGGGTCGGGAGTTTCTCGAACAACCGACGATAACCAAGATCGGGATCGTTATCGTCTGTCTGGCCTTTGTGTATAACATTGGCATGACCATCCTCAAAGGCCGCAAAACCGTCATTAACATGGTGTTGATCACCGGCCTGATTGGACTGGCGGTTTTCTTCCTGTTCTCTTTTTACAATCCGAGTAACCTGGTGCTGGATAAATACTTCTGGTGGTGGGTGGTTCATTTGTGGGTCGAAGGCGTTTGGGAATTGATACTGGGTGCCATCCTTGCCTTTGTATTAATCAAAGTCACCGGCGTGGATCGGGAAGTCATCGAAAAATGGCTTTATGTGGTTATCGCCCTGGCGCTGATTTCCGGACTGATCGGCATGGGTCATCATTACTACTGGATTGGACCGGGTAAATACTGGTTGTGGATGGGCTCCATTTTCTCTGCGTTGGAACCGGTGCCTTTCTTTATGATGGTGATGTTTGCCTTCAAGGTTGTCAAACAACGCCGCCATGAGCACAAAAATCAGGTTGCTACCTTATGGGCACTGGGCACAGCAGTAATGGCCTTTCTCGGTGCCGGTATCTGGGGCTTTATCCATACCCTGGCACCGGTGAACTACTACACCCACGGCAGCCAGCTCACTGCGGCCCATGGTCATCTTGCCTTCTTTGGTGCCTACGCCATGATCGTAATGACCATTATCTCTTATGCCATGCCCATCCTGCGGGGCCGACCTCAGGGTAACCCACGCACGGCACAAAGATTGGAAAAATTTGCCTTCTGGACCATGTGCATCAGCATGATCGGCATCACCCTGGCATTAACGGCGGCAGGCGCAGGACAGATCGCATTGCAGCGCCTGCCCGAAGCCGGTAAAGCATTAAGTTTCATGAATACGCAGGAAAAACTCATCCCGTTCTATTGGGTACGTGAAGTGTTCGGTCTGGTGTTCTTTGTTGGACTTATTGCCTATCTGTCCAGCTTTTTCGTTGGTAAAACGGACAAGCTGGCAAATGCCTGAGAACGATTTTCCCTTGCCTGCTGGCAGGGGGAATTTTCAGTCAAAGATGCAGGTGTGAAATGGAAGCGTTGATCGGTAAAGTATGGCATCGATGGGTTAGCCAACATGCAGTAGAGACGCATGTATCGGCACAGGTGAATTTACTGGATCTAAAGCAACAACTGACACTCTTTTATCGTGGCGTTGGTGGTGATGCGGGTAAAATGATCGTACCGGCACAATCTCGTAACCTCAACAATACACGGCGGCTTATTCAACGCATTGCCGGAACCAACCAAAAACATAGCGTCAGTTGGCAAGATGAGGAAACCATTAATTTACCCGCATACATAAACTTTTTTCCAGACAGTAGCCTGAACAAAGCACTCTATTTCTGGTTAACCGCTCTGGCAGCAAAGTTGCCAGTGGTGCAACACTGGTTTGCAGACAATCAACGGGCCTGTGTTGAGCTGTTGCAACAACGGCCAGGTCTAAAAAAAGTGTATCAACAATTGGTCCTGGCATCGATTGACCAACGATTACCATTGCGCGATCTTCAAAGTAATGAAATATTACGCGAACAAGCCATTCGCAAGGCGTTGGCCGATCCCGGCAGTGTGGCTGATTTGCCCCAGGCAAAGGGTGAGCCACAACCCGTTTGCTTATGGTTATACTCGGCACCATTACGCGCCGTTTCGGTCAAGGCAGACGACAAACTTGAGCAAGCTGCACATTCAACAGGCAGTAAAAGCGAATTGGTTGATAGCCGAAAACAGGCCAAACGAATCGACGACAGTAAACAAACCGATGGTTTACTAATATTTCAGGCAGAAAGTCTGTCCAGTTGGTCCGAACAGGTGGAACTGGACCGTTGCCAGGAAGAAGACCTGGATGATGATCTGCAAAAAGCAGTTGAAGATCTGGATATCGTCACACTTTCCCGTCAGCGCCGTGCGGGCTCGGCAAAGATCAAATTCGATCTTGATCTACCCGCAGCACAGAACGATGACTTGCCACTGGGTGAAGGAATTCTACTTCCAGAATGGGATTACCGTAAATCCAGCCTGACTAAAGATTATTGTTTGCTACAGCCGATGCTGGCCGATCAGATGGTGCCCGTACCTCTTCCCGAACACCTGAAACTGGTTGCAAACACACTAAAGAAACGTTTTTGCTTGCTGCAATCACAGCGTAGCTGGCATAAACATCAATCGTTTGGAGAAGAGATCGACATGGATGCCTGGTTGAGAATAGTGACGCAACCGGTGCAGGACATTAATCGACAGGACTATTACCGCTCCAGGTTGAACCGCCAACGTGACGTTGCGTGTCTTCTGTTGGCCGATCTCTCCATGTCTACCGATGCGATGATTACCGAGCAACGATGTATTATCGATGTGATTAAAGACACGCTGTTGTTGTTTGCCGAAGCATTGAATGATGCGGGCGATCCGTTTGGGATTTATGGATTTTCATCCGTAAAAAACACCCAGGTACGCTACCACATCCTGAAAAATTTCACAGAACCTTATAATGATGTCACTCGGGGACGAATCACGGCGACCAGAGCCGGCTTTTACACTCGCATGGGTGCCGCCATTCGGCAATCGGCCGAGATTTTAAAACTTCAACAATCAACGCAACGATTACTGATGGTGGTCTCGGATGGCAAACCCAATGATATCGATCAGTACGAAGGCCGATACGGTATCGAAGATACCCGCCACGCCATTCTTGAGGCAAAACAGCAGGGACTGCAACCCTTCTGTGTCACGATTGATGACCGGGCCAGCGACTATTTACCCTATTTGTTTGGCGACAAGGGTTTTGTCATCGTCAACGATGTGGCCAAACTTCCGCAGATACTGCCCCGTTTGTATCTCAAACTCACCACCGCAAATAACTAATGGATCAACCGGAGACTGCTGATGCAATCAAACAATTACTACTTGCCACATGACCAGGAAGTCAATATTTTTAGCCTGGCGGCACAAAAACAGCTTCCCGTACTTATCAAAGGTCCGACCGGTTGCGGCAAAACCCGCTTCGTCGAGTATATGGCAGAAAAGCTCAACCGCCCGGTCCACACCATCGCCTGTCATGATGATCTGACCGCGACAGATCTCGTGGGTCGTTATCTCATTGGCCCCGAAGGAACCTACTGGCAAGATGGCCCGTTAACCCGTGCCGTCAAGGAAGGCGGGATCTGTTATCTGGACGAAGTAGTTGAAGCCCGCAAGGATACTACCGTGGTATTGCACCCCCTCTCGGATCACCGGCGCGTACTGTCAATTAGTCAAACCGGTGAGACCATTAAGGCCCATGAGGATTTCATGCTGGTTATCTCCTACAACCCTGGTTATCAAAATGTACTCAAGGGTTTGAAACCCAGTACACGGCAGCGCTTCGTTGCGATGCGTTTTGATTACCAGGCGCCGGAAAAAGAAGTGGTGATCGTTTGTCAGGAATCCGGCGTACAAAAACAAATCGCTCAACAACTCGTCGCGCTTGCCAATGATCTGCGTCGTTTGAAAGACCATGACATTGAAGAAGCCGCCTCAACGCGATTACTCATCTATACCGCAATGATGGTGCATGCCGGCATGCCAATCAAGGATGCCTGCGTCGCCTGTCTAGCCGAACCTGTTTCTGATGATACGGAAACCCTGGCCGTGATCGAAAAATTAATTGACTCCTACTTTGCATCCTGAGAACGGACGACACCATGCTAACTTCCCTTGTACAAACACTACCGCGATTTGGTTTTAAGCGTTCGGACTCACAAGGACAAACCGTCGCTAACACTACGCCCGGTAATATTGCCGTCTGGATCCTGATCTACGCCGAATTATCAGAATTTGCATTATTTTTTATTGTTTTCCTGATCGCCAAAGCCCATCACCCGGATACCTTTTCTGCGGGGCCAGCCAGACTTAATACCCTGGCGGGCATGTTAAATACGATAGTCCTTGTCACCAGTAGCTATTTTATTGCCAAAGCCGTCGCGGCGATCAAATTGGGACATAAAAAAACCTGCCTGAAGTGGCTGTATCTTACTCTATTTGCAGGTGCGACCTATTGTGGCATTAAAGGCTGGGAATATACCTGGAATGACGCCACGGGCATCCACAGTAGAACTGACTTATTTTACTCGTTTTATTACTACCTCACATTCAATCACCTGCTGCATGTATTGATTGGAATGAGCACTATTTCCTGGGTGATACTGCGCACTCATTTTAATACCTATTCAGCCCACGAGCATGAAGGACTGGAAAGCGCAGCCTTTTACTGGCACATGATCGATCTGGCGTGGATCATTATCTTCCCACTAGTTTATGTGCTGCGATAATACCGACCTGAGGTAAATCATGCCAAAACAGAAAGTAATCGTCACGACATGGATAACCCTGGTAGGGCTGACATTGATCAGCACCTCCTTTGCAGAGTCTACCGAAACATCGAAGACCATCGCCATATTCGTATGTATGGTAACGATCTATAAAGGCTGGCTAGTAATCAACAATTTGATGGGCTTGCGCTTTGCGGTACGCAGATTGCGCTGGATGATGCTGGGTTATTTCTTGATTGTTATGCCGATCATATTAATTACTATTTTTTTTCCGGATGGAGTCCGACAACTTACTACTCTTTAAAATTACACCAACTGCATTTGTGTATTTCCAGTTGGTATCTGGGCAACGTAATGAATCTGAAAAAATATCTGCCGCAAAAGCAGAAGAGGATACGATGCTTAGTAGTCCCATGTAGAACAGGGCTGACAGGGCTCTAATTTTCATAATGCTTAACCTCAATATCCGTTTACTTCAAGGGTTACTGTTACTGGACGGACAGGTTCGTGGGTGGTTTTGGAAGTTGCCCCGATAAATCAGCTATCGGTGCACTGTCAGAAACGACGAAATCATCTAACAGCCATTCTGTATCGGTAGCATAGGCAGTATTAGCGTAGCCCATTAAATACCCGGCCACCCAACCAAGTCGACCAGAAGACACGGATCCTGCACCTATACCAACGTTCAAGTTATTAAGATCATTAATCAGCGTGTATCCCGGTTCGCCCTGCCATCTTCTGTACATTCTTATAATACCATCAGTGGATGAGGTTGTTGCTGACGCTTTGAGATGATAAATAATATGCATCCACTTGCCTGCATCGGCAGGGGTTATAAAATTTTTATAGCTGCTGGAATTAATAAATTTTCCATTTGAACCATTCCTAAACTGAATGTTTATATTGAAGCCACCAGAACCGCTTGGCCAATCCTGCATTTCAATCCTGGAGACGGTACTGTCTTCGTATTGTGACATAGGCGCCATTTGTATATTAAACCACTTGTTATTACGGCCACTGCCACGTTTATAATTTACGGGTACACGCATCCAGTAACTTACCCATAGTTCAGGATATCCTTTACCAAAATCGTAACGTTGTTCTACCCAGTTTCTGCCTGCAGCATATCTAAAACGTAATGAATATTTACCATTTTCAGCATGCCAATCCCTTATACTACCATCAGGCATGGTTTTATTATCTATATTATGGATAGTTCGATTATTATATACGGCAACAGGTCCGTCACTTGGATCTTGGGTTACTATAGATGTTCTATTATTTTTATCCCATTTAAATCCATCAGTGGATGTAGCGGACATATTAGCAGATTCAAATGAATCTGAAAAAATAACTGCCGCAGAAACAGGAGGGGATACAATGCTGAACATTCCTATGCAGATTAGGACTAATGTGACTCTAATTTTCATGTTGTTTAACCTCGTACCTTAGGTAAATATAATTAACCTTGTCATGTATAAATAATTAGCGAGCGTGCGATATTAGTATATTAGTTCAGTAAGACACTAACTGCTCTAATTTTTAACCCTAAATTGTGCTGCATAAACCTTTTGTTTTGATTTGTGATAAGTATCTCAGTTATTAACGGATTATCGCTGTATTTTAAAAAAAATCTGAGTGCTGGCTCACAATATGGGTTTTTGGGATGTGCATACTAATGTTGAACGAGTCAAATTTTGTCTATATCGTGATTAATTCACACTATTTTGTCGAGTAATATATTTGGTGCAGGCAGCAATGAGAAAAATCGAGTTATAACCGAATCTGGTGTTTAAACAGTTGAACAAGAGCG
>ENA-ORDP01001642-ORDP01001642.1-marine-sediment-metagenome-genome-assembly--contig:-NODE-1642-length-11938-cov-4.687621_pt1 | contig 11938 bp, 7 predicted proteins | sample MGYA00248627_ERZ508539 | MGnify/ENA primary metagenome ERZ508539 (study PRJEB26208, sample SAMN05571518) | marine sediment metagenome | biome: deep sea; feature: Hydrothermal vent; material...
CCCCGACAGGGCTCTCTGCAAGATGCGTTTGATAAAAATGCCATCACCATATACGCTCCAGTGGTTGTAGGAAGAAAAGGTGAATACTATCAACTACTCTATGATTTGCTCGGGAAGGGATACGAATATGTCATTGTGGATGGGAAAAAGAAATTCTTACGAGAAAAGATAGTGATGGATAGAAATAAGCGCCATAACATTGATGCGGTGGTTGATAGTATTTCTCTGAAAGAGTTTGAGCGCACCCCGGACTCCGCAAGGGAACGTCTTTCCGAGGCGCTTGAAATCGCACTGAAAGAAACAGGGGGGCTTGTAACAATTGCGCGTGCTGATGGAACCACACAAACACTTTCCGCACAATTTATTTGTCCACAAGACGGCATGTCATTTCCGGAAGTTGAACCGCGATTATTTTCTTTCAACAGTCCCTACGGCGCATGTCAAACATGCAATGGCTTGGGTACGAAGTCACTTTTTTCTGAAGAAGTATGTCCTGATTGTAACGGGGCTCGCTTGAGGAAAGAAGCACTTCGTGTGTACCTCAAGCAAAGTGGAGTGGAGGGACTTGGTAAAAGTATTGTGGATTTTACCAATTTGTCCATAGCTGATGCAAAAGAATTCATTGATAATCTGGAGCTTTCAGATATGAATCTTGAGATTGCTTTTCCCATTGTGCGCGAAATAGAAAGTAGGTTACGTTTCTTATTGGACGTGGGTCTTGAATATCTCACGCTTAATCGCAGTGCAGCAACTCTTTCTGGCGGAGAGGCACAGCGTATTCGCCTTGCCTCGCAACTTGGAAGTGGGCTTATCGGTGCGTTGTACGTACTTGATGAACCGACTATCGGGCTCCATCAGCGCGACAATGATCGTTTACTAAAGACACTTACTTCATTGCGTGAGCTGGGGAACACTATCATTGTGGTGGAGCATGATGAGGACACTATCCATGCGTCAGATTATCTTATTGATATAGGACCGAAAGCCGGAGTACATGGTGGCGAGGTAGTCTGCGCCGGGTGGGTTCATGAGCTTCTTGCAAAAAATAAAAAAAACACCACTCATTCATTGACACTCTCATATCTAAGAGGAGAAAAAGAAATAGCGGTTCCCTCAAAACGCAGAACCTCGCAGAAAGGAGCAATCATCATACGCGGTGCTACGTTACATAATCTTTCAAACGTAAACATCACTGTACCACTTGGAAAGTTTGTGTGCATTACCGGTGTGTCCGGTTCCGGCAAGTCAACTTTTTTGTACGACATCATGCATCGCAATCTTGTAACGCGCTTTAGGAACAGAACCGCAAAGCCGATACATTGTGCGTCTATTTCCGGAACGGAATACGCAAGCCGTGTCATTTTAATTAATCAATCACCAATTGGAAGAACGCCCAGAAGCAATCCGGCAACATACACCGGTGCGTTCACGCCAATTAGAACGTTGTTTGCGGCATCAAGTGATGCGCGTGCGCGCGGATGGAAGCCCGGAAGATTTTCTTTCAATGTTCCCGGTGGCAGATGTGAGGCATGCCAAGGAAATGGACTTATAGCGGTTGAGATGCACTTTTTGCCGACAGTGTATGTGACGTGTGACATATGCAATGGCACTCGTTTTATGAAAGAAACTTTAAGCGTTACATATCACGGGAAAAATATTCATGAGGTGCTCATCATGACGGTGGAAGAAGCGGCAACTTTTTTTAAGGACATTCCTACCATTTATGACAGGTTGTCGGCACTTGAAGAGTCCGGGCTGGGGTATTTGACACTGGGGCAATCGGCAACGACGCTTTCGGGTGGAGAAGCGCAACGTGTCAAAATAGCAAGTGAACTCTATAGGCCACTCATGGAGAAGACCGTGTACTTGCTTGATGAGCCGACCGTTGGGCTACATTTTGAAGATGTGCGTAAACTCATTGAGATATTGCAAACGTTGGTGGACCATGGACATACGGTTGTGCTCATTGAGCACAATCTTGATATCATTAAAAGCGCGGACCATGTGATTGATTTTGGTCCGGAGGGCGGAGAAAAAGGTGGTAGAATTATCGCAACCGGAACTCCTGAGGAGGTGGCGAAAACAGATGGCTCATATACTGGAGAGTATCTTTCGCGCGCACTTATGACACGATACCATGCAAAAAAGCGAACTGCGTAACCATTCAATTCCGGATTCCCCGGGTGTCTATCTTTTTAAAAAAGGAAAAAAAGTATTGTACGTGGGGAAGGCGACATCATTGCGCGACAGGATACGTTCTTATTTTGACGATGCGCTCATTGCCACACGCGGTGGACGTATTGTAGACATGGTAACGAACGCTACCGGCATTTCTTTTGAAACCACACAGACTGTTCTTGAAGCGCTGGTGCGCGAGGCGGTGCTCATTAAAAAATATCTTCCACGCGCAAATGTGGAAGGGAAAGATGATAAGACATTTATATATGTTGTTATAACAGACGAGCCGTGGCAAAGGGTACTTTTGGTGCGCGGGAAAGATTTGGATGGTGGCAACGGGCGCGCCTACGGCGCGCCCGTTGCTCGCGTGTTTGGTCCATTTCCCTCCGGCGCGCAACTGCGCGCCGGACTGCGTCTTATCCGCCACATTTTTCCTTTTTATGATACAAAAAATCCGATTGGAACAGCGGGAAGACATCAAAGCACCAAGATTGAATTTAATAGACAGATAGGTCACTATCCTAGAAAAATAAGCCACAGTGCATATCGTCGTTCTATTGCTCACATCACTCTTTTTCTTTCCGGACACACCGCCTCTGTGCGTAAGTCACTTACAAAAGAAATGATGAGTGCCGCGCGGAAGCAACATTTTGAAGAAGCTTCGGAACTAAAACGTCAGCTATTTGCTTTATCGCATATTCAAGATGTTTCTTTGTTGATAAGAGATGTTGATGATGAACACACTGGTGTACGTATTGAGGCATACGATACGGCGCATTTGTCCGGCACCAATGCCATAGGGGTGATGGTGGTGCTTGATGGAGGTGTTTTTGATAAAAAATCATATCGTACGTTTCGTATAAGGGGCGTTGGAAATGATGATATCGCTTCCTTGCATGAGATTTTATCTCGCAGACTTGAACACAGTGAATGGAATCTCCCGAGAGCTTTTGTGGTTGACGGCGGAACTACGCACAAGAAAACAGCTGAAAAAGTACTCGCTGACGCGGGTATTTCAATACCTGTATTGGCGGTGGTAAAAGACCAAAGACATCGTCCGCGCGAAGTTATCGGAGTGCGCCGTACAGGTATTTCCGAAATTGATGTCGTGCTTGCAAACAGCGAAGCACACCGCTTTGCCATTGCGCGCCATCGGCAACGGCGGAGAATAAAAGTTTAGAAAGCGGTTCCAGAGAATACCACATGGGCGTGCTTCAAGCACGCCCATGTGGTATTCTCTGGAAGGATAGTAACCGGAGGATATTACAGTGACTTATGAACCACCAAACGAGTTTTCTGAGGCTCTCACAGAGGTGAGGAGAAAGTATCTTGGCGCCTTTAATACGGGTATTCCCTGCGTATGTGAAAAAGGAAATATCATTGACCACGCTACGGCGCAGTCGTTCACGGAAATACCATTTTTTCCACTTGCTCCCGATCTCTCATACCAAGAGCACCTTGATCGATTTTCCGTTGATCATGACTATTGGTGCGAGGTGTGTGGGGCATTCTATGTGAGGAGTGTTGTGGAGAAAAAGTACTGTACTCTTGAGATGCGAGAACCAATTCCGCGGTCGTATGAGGTTATGCAAACCCCTTCGTGGGTAAAAGGAATTGATGGAAGACAACAAGAAGCAGAAAAAAAGAGAGAAGTATAATACACCTTCCACTACGCCGACGGCACACACCGCCGGCGTTTATTATGTATACTATAGGTATGAATATTGTTGTTGGGGTTTTGCGCGGTGGTCCATCACACGAATACGAAACGTCACTTGCGACGGGAAATGTTTTACTTTCGCATCTATTACCAGAGCGGTATACCCCGCGTGATATTTTCATTGATAAAACAGGCGTATGGCATGTGGCGGGAAGACCCGTATCACCGGTACGCGTATTAGAGATGGTTGATGTGGTACTTGTCGGGTTGCATGGCGAATATGGTGAGGACGGTGAAGTGCAAAAAATACTTGAAAGACATGGTGTGCCATATTCAGGATCAAACTCATTTGCCTCGTTTCTTGCTATGCACAAAGTGTTTGCAAAAAAGTATGCAGGGGAAAATAAGATACATACTCCGCGATATGTTCTCATTGAATCACCTGATGATATTGCAGATAGTATTATGACAGCCGTGCGAGCTTTTATTCCGCCAGTCGTGGTAAAGCCGGTGCGATGGGGTTCGTCTGTTGGGGTGTCTCTTTCAACCGGGTATCCACAAGTGCATGAAGCGGCGGTTGCATTGTTTGATGAGGGAGCTCAAAACGTACTTCTTGAAGAGTATGTTCGTGGCAGGGAAGCGTCGGTTGGTGTTATTGAAAATTTTCGCGGTGAAGAATTATACACATTACCGGTGGCGGAAATAATCGCAACACGCAATGAGGAATTTTTATCATCTGATGTGAAAAAAAATGATGAGGGTATAAAAATATCTTGTCCCGCTACATTTTCAAAATCTCAAAAAGAAGAGTTGCTACAATCAGCTATGGCGATGCATCGCTCACTTGGTCTGCGACATTATTCGCGTAGTGATTTTATAGTAACACCACACAGTATTCATTATATTGAAACACACTCACTTCCCGAGCTCGCAGAAAAATCTATTTTTCCGGCAATGCTTGAAGCGGTCGGTGAGCCCTCACCAAACTTTACGGAGCATCTTATTAATCTCGCTTTGTCCAAAGACTAGCGTGCTCAAGAATTCCGCGCTTGAATATCTTAAGATATTCAAGCGCGGAATTGGCATCATTTTTTCTGGCACGGTACAAGCACTGGAAAAAATAAGCAAAAACATGTATGCTTTCACTATCGGGCCCGTAGCTCAGCTCGGTTAGAGCGCCGCATTTGCAATGCGGAGGTCAGGAGTTCGAATCTCCTCGGGTCCACCTCCGGTACTGATTGATATGGGTTATTATGTATGCGTAATTAATTTAATCATAAAAATAAAAATCATATGAAATTTTTTAGTTTTGAAAAACCAAACACAGATGAGGGTGAGAAGAATAATTCACAGGAAGAAACACTGCGAAGCGAATTTGATGCGCACAAAGAACTCCACGAAGGAATAGCACCGGAGCCGGTGTTGGATGTGATGAAAAAACATCACGATGAAATAGAGCAAAGTGGTATGGACGTTCACAAAACGCGACGTTTATTATCCGATGAATATCAGGTGCTGGTGCGCATGGGATTTTCAAAAGAAGAAATTGAAAATGAGTTGGAACGAAGATTATTGCAACTTATCCCTCGCAAACGATAGACGCCACGGCTCGGGCTCCCATTGTTCAAAGTGGCTCAAGCGTGTTTTTTCTGCTATGCTCAAGCGTGTTCTGGGGCGATTAGCTCAGATTGGTTAGAGCGCACGCTTCACACGCGTGAGGTCACAGGTTCAAATCCTGTATCGCCCACACCCCGGCAAAACCACACAGTAATCACCTTTGTGCTACGCTTATATTATATTCAACTATGCCCAGCCAATGTGAACAAGCCGTGCAAGAATACAAAGAGCTAAAAACCTTGGGAGAAGAGTTCTTTGGAGTGTATCAAGAAGCAAAAGAAGTTAGAGACATAACAAAAGTCAAAGAATTAATTATTGGATTGGAAGAGAAGAAGAAAGCACTGGAAAAGAAGATCTTTCCCATTGAAGAACTCCTCAATCGTTTTGAAAAAGAATCTCTTGATTATATAGACAAGCTCTTAATTGATGGAGTAGACAAGAATTCTATTGCCACTGGCCTCGCAGGAATTGACTCAGACAGAGTGTGGAAGATGCGAGATAATTTCTTTGACGATGGCACTGTGGACAATGACTTTATTGCCGAAGGTCTTGCAGGGCTTGACTCAGAAAGAGCGTGGAAGATGAGGGAGGAACTCTTGAAAGCCGGGGCAACTAAGAGCTACATTGCTCGCGGTCTCGCAGGACTTGACTCAGAAAGAGCGTGGAAGATGAGAGACGATTTCTTTGACGATGGCACTGTAAACAAGAGCTATATTGCCCAAGGTCTTGCCGGACTTGACTCAGAAAGAGCGTGGCAGATGAGAGAGAAACTCTTGAAAGCCGGGGCAAGCGATGGCTCTGTTGTCCGAGGCCTCTCTGGTGATTACACCACTTTTGTATGGAGATTAAGACCAAAAAAAGAGGTATATATTCTTTTGAAGCAATAAATAAAGGCATACTACTATGCAAATCAATCTTCAATACCAAAACAAGACAAGAATGATGCCCGAAGATTAGATTACTTACGCAACAACTTATCTTGAGCAAGCAAGATTAAATTATAATTTTTTTAATAAATTTTTAATAAAATAGATTTTAGCGCTATAGCTGACAATTAACTTGTAGTTTTTACTGCTGGCGTTGTTCCGAAATAGATGAAGGCGTAAAAGTAATTTACAGTTATTCTTCCCACCTGGTGATATAAATAATTACTCCAGCGATTACGCTACTGTACGATTTTAATTCCTTTCTTTGAATTTATGGTTTTGATTTTTGTTTTAAAGAACTACAGACTTCACAAAAATCATCAACTTGTTTTCCCATATCTTCTAGATCGTTTTTAAAAGAACTTACATATTCTTCCCTAATGCCCCAATCTAATTCCTCTGAGGAAAAAACTTTATATAATTTTTCTCCGCTAGCAAGCTGTCCAACTGGCTGACCGCTTCGTTGACTAGATTCATCTTCAACAATACCAGCGAAAGTAAATGATTCTCCGCCTACAATAAACTTGTCACCAATATCAACATTACCTGCATTTTTTTCATCTCCAAAACCAAACTTACAAAGTTTTATCTTGATAACCGGGTTATCTTTCTCATCTAATGTCACTTCATATGTTTCATATTTTTTAGCTTCTTTGATTGACTGTTGCAACCCTTCCTCATCCGTTTTTGTATCTTTACTAGATTTAGGATACTCAACATATACTGGTCGCGGTACGCGAGGGGAAAGATATCCAATTTCTTTTGGTGTAAACGGTTTCGATTCTGATGTTTCAGGTGAGAGATCTTCAAGAAAATGAAAATACTTAAAAAGTGCTCTTATTTTTTCTTTGTCGGCACTATCCGCCTGTTTAAGATAGGTATTTATTTTAAAATCTAACCATTCAGTTAGTGTATCAACTCGAAATTCTTCATTTCGTTTTTGTGCTCGTTCATTAAACCCGCTCATCCAGCTTGCCAACTCTCCTAATGTTACTGTTGAAGTAGAGAGTGTAAGTGGCTCTCCCTCTCCGTTTGGTATTATTTCAATATTACCATCTGAATCTTCTTTAAAGCGTAGAATAGTATCCGGATATTTTTCTGTAGCCGCGTTACCATAAATAAAACTTTCTTGTAATGACTTTATGGCTCCACAAAATCGCCACAACGCACCATGACGACTGTCATTTATATTTTTAATAATTTCATCCTCGGCAATGATGACACCACCATCCTTTAGGACTTCTCTTTTATCTTCTGGGATTTCTTTTTTTTCATACCTCGGACCAATTTCTTCTTTTGTTATATCCAGGTGGTTATTTTTATCAAACAAAGCAGCGAGTGCAAATTCATAAAGCTCCGGTTCCTCATTTGTCATCTCTGGATAATCAACATATATTTCAGCCAGCTCTCTTCTCATAGCAGGGTCTGGTGCATATCTTCCAGGATATCTCTGCCCAACAGGATTAGATGTCCAAATAGCACTCGCTCCAGGAAGTACCGGACGACCGTAAAAATCATCTCCTTCCTTTTTTTGACGTACCTTCTTTATAATAGAGTACGCTTTTGGCCCCAATCTTCCTGATTCATCAAACCTTGCAATACGACCTGTTTTAAATGTGGGTCTCTCCTGTATTGAATTATCGTACCCGGTAAATGCCTGCATTAAGGGTCCGTATTTTTCATAACTTCCCTCTGTTTCTGAACCAATAGCCATCTCCTTTATAAGTTGAGTTTCTCCTGTTGTTGATTCACACTCAATTTCAGTAGGTAAATTCCCCGTAAGTTCTATTGCCGCAGCGTTTGCCTGATCGGATTTACCAGCGCCAGTTTCACCTATAAGTACCGGCCAACGATGATTCAAAATTGCGCTAATAGTTTCTCGGTGGATTTTTTTTCTTGAGGGAAGCCATACGAATCCTTTATCCAGTTGTTTTCTATACTCTTCCAATTTTTTATATTGAAAATTCGCAGCAGCATCTGTATACTCAGCTGTTTTAGGAAATCCTCGCAAAGTTTCCAAATTGTTTTTTCGCTCTTCTACATCGGTCAAATTTTTAGCAAGACGCGCCATACGCGACTTAGAGGAAGAAATCCTGCCTTGCCCGGAAATTTCGTGCAGGTGAAGCTGTTGTTCCAACCGTGTATATACTTCTTCTTTTTGAGCAATCTCTTCACTTGTATTCTTCCAAAGAATGCCCAATTCAGAACTCCTAAACTTTTGCGCGTCAATTCGTGCCTCGCCGTATGTTTCAGGAATTAACTCTTGTACATTTTTATCATCTGCCAATACTTTTATTTCACTAATCAAATAGGGATCTGCTGTTTCTGGAGCATCTTCTTTTTCTACGGCACCCTTTTCTCTCTTTGCCATTATCTCTGCAAGTTTATCAGCCCTATAAGCCATTACTTTTGTATAAAGAGCATTCGCCCTTTCTCTTGGACTCATTGCCGCGTAATATTTTTTTATTTCATCTTCATCTTCTTCTTTAAGGGATTCATTTGCACCAATAATGCGTTCTTCAATATATCGTAAAATAAGTCGCGCCCTGCGCTCTTGCTCGCTTTCTTTTTTGTGTTCTGAAGATAGATTTCCTTGTTCTAGTTTTTCCATATAACCATATTATACCCTATGTACTAAACTTTTCAAGGGAGATTTTTATAATTTGCTCGGCATTTTCTTTTGCTTTTTCAGGGAAAAGTTTTACGGCTTCTTGTATCAAGTATTTTGCTACCAGCATCGGCAGATCATTAATATCGCGAACAATATCGCCATGACTGTACTTTGTTGTCATTACTTCTTTTACATTCGCCGCCGTATTCGTTAAACCAATTCCTACAACAACGGCACTTAATTTACCAATTCTTTCGGCCAAATCTTGCATTCTAAGATCCTCATCGCCAATATATCCCCCATCCGAACAAGCAACAACCAATCTTAGACGACTGTCTTTACTGCCACGCCTATCATTTTCCGCTATTTCATCTTTTATCTGCTCATAAATAACTCCCAGGGCTTCAGAGTCTCCATTTCCTCCGCTCGCGTCCGTCAAACTATGCCACATTTTTACTTTATCTTTGACACTGAATTCTGTGGAGAGAGGTTTGTCTAAATCAATCTCATCCTTACCACCGCCACGGAAAGATATTCCCTGCGTTCGTATGGAAAGTGTATCTTCTTTTTGCAGTCCGGCACGCTCCAAATTTTTTTCAAAACGATGTATAGAAGAAAAAATAAGGTACTCGGCGCGCCTTTGCATTTTCCATAATTCTTCGCCTTCCACAACATTGCTCATAGAACCGGACTTATCACCAATAATATATACATCAAATCCGCCAATTATTTTTTCCTCTTTTGTTTCATCTGTCGGCTTTTCCCGAGACAGCGGATCTGTATCACCGGAAAGTACTCCGATTTTATGTCGGACAATATCTTCAATTGCTTCTCCTCCTTCGCGCTTGCGCACAGGCCCGGTATATGAACTTGCTATGCTTTTTCGCGACTCCACTATAGCGTTAAAGAGCAGAGAAAGTGCGTCCACGATCCGCTCTCCATTTGGTAATCTTGTATTTTCTGCTTCATTTATTTCTTTCACAATCTGGCGCGCCTCCTTGAACTCCACACCAGCACGCTCTGAAAGGTCTCGTTCTTCCCTGGTGTAACTTAATTCTTCTCTCCGTTTTGCCAATTTTTCATGTAGTTTTTCCAATTCTTCGTCCGTTGGTCCAATTGCTTCCTGATTACCATAGTCGCCAGGCACTGACTCGCTACCTCCCTCAGACTGCTCTTCATCATCTTCCAGTTGACTGTCGCCTGGAGGTGTGGCGTCAATTCTTGTCCATTCTTTTTTAATTTCGTCCCATACCTCACTCCATCCATGCCCCGTACCTGAATTTATATTTGAAGCACCATATTCATCTACCCCTTTAACACTGTGGCCAATGCAATGACGAACGGGGATATTTAACTTTGCACAAAGGGCTGCAAAATAGGTATTTGCTACATCACAATCAGCCTTCCGTATCTCATCCACCGCACCGGCAAATCCTTTTGATGATGTATTATAGAAATTATTATAATAATCTCCCTCTGCCCGATCTTTTGGTGCTAGATATTTAATGTGACTCCTCGTATAAAAAGCTAGGGACTGCGCTTTTTTTATATTACCCAATTTTCCACTTTTAATTTCTTCTATTTTATTATTCGTTTCTTCAGAAAATTCTGCTGGCATCTCAGGAACTCTTATGCTTTTCAGATCTGATTTAAATTTTTTATCTGGCTGTGGTGCTAAGATAACATTTAATTCAACGCCCACTCCGTTTCCTTCTATTAAAAAGAGCACATCATCATTCTGGTCTTTTTGCACTGAAATGGCTTTGCCACTGGCTTCAATTTTATGCAGACCGTGTGTGTAGGGGATTGCCAAACTTATCCATTTCCCGGTAACTGTCTTGGCTCTCATTGTTAGATTTACCAACCCACTTGTTGCGTTTTCTTCTTCACAAAATGGTACTGTCTCAGCATCAGAATAAGTATATGTATCTTCAGTCCAAACATTTCTAATGTTATCCCATTTTGAAAATGATTGCTCTTTGTAATACCCACCATAAGCTGGATGAATAGCCCAAATAGACGGAGCGCGCTCACCATCTTTTAACCTCTCCATCGGATCCACACCAGGCTTACTTTCATTGCGCCTCTCCGGTGGCTTGGTTGAAGACTTCTTTAGTTCGTTTTCTCGCCATTTGCGTATATCGTCACCCATCTCCTTGCCGTCTCGTTTATCAAGTGCACGCGCACCCAATAAATAATCAGTCAGTCGTGTTTCTATTCGATTTATTTTCATACCCCAAGAAGTGTGTGGTGAAAACAATACGCGTAAATCATTTTTCTGTTTTAATTCATCTATTTTTCTGGCAGTTGTGTCGTATGTTGGCTCATATGACTCTCCTTTTATTTCAGATAATATACCCATATATAAATCAGCAACCCTTGGCGACATCCGTCCGACCCTTTCTTCCATTGCAATAATTAATTTTTCTATGCTCTCACTCTTCTCTTCCTCGGAAAGCTGTACCCTATTTATAGTTGTCATCTCTTCAACAACCTCATGAAAACTACTAAATGGTATATCCTGAAGCTTTTTACGAAAACCTTGTAATGCTCCAATACTATCAACTGCCCTGACAGTATCTTCATAGCTTTCACCCGAGAGCACTTCTTTATACGACTCATTTATAAGATTTTGATTTTTTTGCAGTCTGGACTCAGGGGTGGCAATTTTCTTTTGCAGATTATCTATATTCATAATATGTATGTTATTAGTAGTATACCTTTATTTATTGCTTCAAAAGAATATATACCTCTTTTTTTGGTCTGAGTCTCCATATAAAAGTGGTACTCTCACCGGAGAGGCCTCGGGCAATGTAGCCCTTGCTCACGGCGTCATCGTCAAAGAACCTGTCTCTCATCTTCCACGCTCTGTCTGAGTCAAGTCCAGCGAGGCCTAAGGCAATAAAGTACTTATCTGCTCCGGCTTTCAAAAGCTCCTCTCGCATC
>ENA-ORDP01001643-ORDP01001643.1-marine-sediment-metagenome-genome-assembly--contig:-NODE-1643-length-11936-cov-2.294588_pt1 | contig 11936 bp, 10 predicted proteins | sample MGYA00248627_ERZ508539 | MGnify/ENA primary metagenome ERZ508539 (study PRJEB26208, sample SAMN05571518) | marine sediment metagenome | biome: deep sea; feature: Hydrothermal vent; material...
CTTATTGGAACCAGCACTTCAAGAGCCATCACTTTCTCTTTAACCACTCCAAGAACTTTTGCCACCCACTGAGTCTCTCCCGATTCTTTTACCCTGGTATGGCTGTCTGTGAGGTTTTCCAGAAAAAAGCCTTCGCCAAGCTTTTGGGGATAGTGTTTTTGAATCCTGGCCATGAGTTCATCACCTTTTTCATCCCATCCAGAGGGGCTTTCAAGCTTTTGTAATGGACTTTTAAAAACGTTGCTTACGTCCCGTATCACTTCTAGTTTTTCGCCTCTAAAGTCAAAAAGGGCGAAAGGAACACCCAAAGCCAGGATTTTAGGGATTTGGCGAATCAGACAGAGTATTTCTGAATGGAACATAAAGGATCCATGGGGATTATCGAGAAATCTAAAATATTCATCGGGACGTTTTTTCTCCTGAAGAAAGAGGCCGTATCGCTCCGCCCCAACATGGGATTCTTCAGTGAAGTCACTTTCATGAATCAGGCGTCTTTTACTGTAGAACAAGAGAATTGGCCCGTGGACCATGATTTCGTTGTTGAGAGTGGATGCCTCATTCATATCTTTTAAATCTTTATATGGAATCTCTTTAGAAAAGACAATGGATTTGATAGAAGGGCTGAAAGCATTCTCTATAAAGGCAATTGCCTGACTATTATAATTACCGGTAACCGTATGGACTTCCAGATGGATTTCAGGGGCAATATTCTTAACAAGTGAAGCTAAACCCATGTCTTGAACTCGAATACCATCATAGCCGATCTTTTGAAGATGATCTATTAAAGCTTTGATCCCTTGAAGGTCTTGGTCATGGGCCATCAAATCAAGGTTGAAGACAATCTCAAGTTCTGGATTTAAAGCTTTCCCCGTTTCATAGAGGGAGTCAATATGCCTGTAATCGATCTTTTCTGTCCATTCCTTTTGGCAGAGTAGTGAGAAGTGAGGTTCTTCAATTAATACCTTATGAAATCCAAGATTGACACAAGTCTCCAGGGTCTTTTGGTCTTCAACATAAGTGGTCATTTTGATGGTATTCAAAATAACATACCTAGGTAACCCACGAAACTTGAGTCTTTTCGGATGTCATAACTGGTGTAGTAATCCACGATTTCGCCGGATGTTTTCTGCCCATAGCTTTGGGAGGCCGTGAGACAAGATACAGCGGCCCCTCCACTGCAGGCTGAAAGGTGTTCTATGGAATGGTTGATGGCTAAATCACCTTTCATACTCTGTAATAAGCGAATAAACTCCCTATCGTTATGCTCTTTCACCCATTTAACCGCCTCTTCACCTATACCTTTAGGCGTAAAGCGGTAATTGGGTCCGTAATGGGTTAAATCGCTGGACCCTAAAAACAATAGTTCCAAGCCCAATTCTTTGCCCTTTTCAGCAACTGTTTTACCAAGCTCAGTAGCCAAATAAGAGGGTGGAGAACGAAATACAACTACAGGACTGTCTGGAAAGAAGTACTTGATAAAGGGTAAGACAATCTCAACAGAGTTATCATTAGAGTGATCCTCCACAATAGACTCACTGAGTTCATTTAATACAGCCTTAGAGAGGATATTATGGTTATGTATATTACCAAAAGGTGTCTCAAAGAGATCATAATCATAGAAAGTGATGGAGTCTTCTTTTCTTAAATGGCCGCCAAAAAGTACAAGAGCGTCTGGCTGAGTCTGTTTCAACAGGTTGATCGTTTGGCAGGCGAGCTTTCCTGAGTAGTACCACCCAGCATGGGGGACGATCCCGCCAAGCCAGTTACCTGCTTCACAGGCATTATACTCCTCTATGAAGTGGAGGATTCTTTGCTCACACTGCTTCCTGTCCTTTGGATACCATCCATCAGCCAGTTCCATTCTTTTGATTTTCATGATTTCCTAATCATCTTTCTCACTAATTTATATGAATCATAAAGTTTTACAGGGTGATTGTCAAGTAAAATCTCAAAAGAAAGAATGGCAACAGGTTTTAATGGGCTTTTTTATTAGCCATCTGCTTGAAGGTATTCCAAATACCAGCTAATGAAAATCTTGGTGCCTTTTCATCCTTATCCAATTTGGATCGCTCCAAAAGGAGTATGATGCTAGGTAATAGAGTGATCGCTAATATGAAACTCGATCCAATCCCCAAAACAGCCAGCCAGCCTATTGTGTTAAGCCCTTTGTGATTGGCAAAAATCAATGCTCCAAAGCCTAATATCGTTGTGAGTGAGGCAAAAGTCACAGCCACTCCAGTGGTTTTGAGGACAGTAAAGATATCCCCACCTCCTTCGTCCTGGTATCTATGATAAATATGGACCCCGCTGTCAATTCCAATCCCAATGATCACGGGGAAAACTACAACATTCAAAATGTTAAACTGGACATCAAACACGTACATAAATCCAAAAAGCAAGACAATACCAGCGAATAGGGGTATCAAAACAATCATGAGCTTTTTCAGGCTTCTGAAGTCAATGTATACAAAAAGAACAGTCAATATCAAAACGCTCAAAACAATGAAAGGCGCGTCTTTTTCAACCAGCAGGAGTACATCTGCCAACACAAGGTTTTCACCTGACGCCGATACTTCCCGTCCCTCCACGTAAATAGAATAGGTGTCCTTTTGTTTTTTATATTGGATACTCTTGACTTTCTTTTGGGAAACAAGTTTCTGAAGCCTTTCCCAGGTGAGACCCTTATGGGTCATGTATTCACCCATTGTTAGAAGCTTTTTCTTTTTCCAGATATATCGTATCTTATTATCAATCTTATAAATGAGCTCATTGTCATTTATTTCTTTAGTTAAATCCTGGTGACTCATATTCATTTTTTTAAGATAGTCTTTTTCAGTGAACCATTGGCCCTTCAAAAGAATAAGACGTTTATCGCTTTCTTTTTTATATCGAATAGCGTTTGTATCGATTTTATGCTTAAACTCTTTGGGGCTTAAGTTTTCCTGGTCCCGATATTCTTCTTCCACTATCCATTGGCTATCCACAGACACATAAAACTTGGCTCCCTTATCCTGATAAGGGATATGGCCATTTTTTACTCTTCTTCTCAGTTTCTCTCTATTAATCCCCTTGATTTTGACATACTGTTTGGGCAATAAGACTTGACTATCCAGGGAAAGACGCCAGTTTTCATTTTCATAGTCCAGATCGTTCTTCTTGATTTTACTTATTATTTTGCTTACAGAGAGGTCTGAACGCTGGGAGTATTCTTCTAACTTGACCCATTTGTTCTTCAGCTGGACGCCTCTGATCTCCTGAGCAAAGGCTTTTATTTTCTGACCGTCATCTCCCAGCTGTCGAATTGGGAAAAGCTGAATGAAGGTACGTTTATCCACGGTATTCCTGATATTTTTGAAGTTACGAACTACTTCAATAGGTACATTCTCCTCAGCAATTCGTTCTACATTGGCAAGATACTTTTCACTCATCTCATTCAATTGCTTATTCGTCTTTTTAGCCTCCTCATCCTCCTTAAACCCTTCCTCCTCCGCCTGATCGTTAAAATCTTCCACAAGCTGTTTCAGGGCACTCACCAATTCCATCTTCTCGGACTGATGGTCTGGGATATAGTTGGACAAAGCATCAACAATATCTATGGTAGATTTTTTCCCCTTGCTTTTTTTAATCTCTTTAAAGGCTTTAAATATCTCCTTTTCCTCAGGTTTATTATTTGCTATTACAACACTTGGAGTGAGAGAAAGATCAAATTGGTCGCTTATTTTATCCTCTATTTTGAAGGAATCCAGGGACATGCCTTCTAACTTTCTAAAGTTATACTCAAAATAGACCTGTGATCCAGCAATAAATGATATTACAACTATGGTAATCATGACGAATAAGACGAATCCGGGTTTTTTGAAAAAGAACCTTGAAACGGAAAAGCCTGTTGAGAGAGAACGTAATCTTTGAATCAGATAGATAAAGCCCTTTAATATAATGAGATAGGGTAGAACAAGATAGTAAAAAGGTACTTGAATAATAGAACCAATATGGGTACTTTGTTGATAATCATATATCCAATAGATATTTAAAAACAAGAGAATAATTAATAGAATGTTTGCAGCGATCAGAACCTTTTGGTTTTGCAAAGCTATGAATACCACTCTCAATGACGATTTAAGTCTATCCAACAAGATAAGAAAGGTGGGTAGCAGGTAAAACATCGCTAAAAAGCTCATGAAAAGGCCAATCACACCAATAAATCCAAACTCATTGAAGCCTTTAAAGTCCGTAAAAACAAGGGCAAAAAAAGCCCCAATAGTGGTGAAGACAGCTGTTAGAGAGGCTTTCCCTGTCTTGGTAAGCATCAGGTAGAGGGATTCATCCAATGTTTTTCCTTTATCCCTTTCCTCATAGTATCTGGAGAGGAAGTGAATCCCAAAATCCACTCCCAGTCCAATGAGTATAACAGATAAAAAGCCAGTGAGTATATTGACATAGCCAAAACGTAAGTAACTCACCCCAAAAGTCCATACTATCCCCATTATTAGAGGTAAGCCTATCAGCAACAGTGCCTGGAACCGTCTAAAGTAAAGAACAACAATTCCTACAATGAATAAAAGGCCTAAAAAAGAAGTCAATTCAATATCTTTTTCTACTACCCTGGTGCCATCTGGTTTACGCCTGTATCTCCCTCCATAGCCTATTTTTATACTAGGATAATCTTTGATCTTACTTATCAATAGGGATTTAGTCTTTGCGGTTTCCTGTCTCACCTTTTTGTATAGGGTTTTACAGAACTCAATGTCTAAAGATGCTTTACTAGGCTTCACTAAGACCACCATCATCTTGTTATTCCCGCTCAGATAATAGCCCTCTTCACTGAGATAACGTGTGGAGTCCTGATCTCCTTTATATTGGTTCAAAATATCATCAAAGTTAATACCTTTAGCCTCTTCAAGCTTGAGTCCCAAGCCGATTTTGTTGACAAACACATCCCATTTCTTCTTTCTCGCGCGACCATAAATAAGGGCTAAATCACCTATCCCAGCGTATAAAATGCTGCTATCCTTCAGAACATCAAGATTCTTTTTATAATCGCAGTAAGAGACCTCCTCCAATGCGTCAAGCCCCTTTAATTGCTTAAGGGATCCTTCCTCCTCAAGGTCTTTTACCCTCTTCAACCACTTGTTTAATGCCTTAATCTTTTTTTCGTTATCTGTATCCTCCTGTTCAAGGAGATTACTGATCTTATCTTCAATTTGCTCCCGAAACTCCTGAAGGCCTTTTTCCCCTCCCTTCACTAAAACATCCATAAATAGCTTGGTATAATATAATTGAGCCTCCCATTTCACTTTTTTCCTGGTCGGACTCCCATTTTGCTCACTCCCATCTGACTTAACAATATAAGATGTGAAGCGAATAGCTTTTTCATCCATCCCTTGGACAACCCCATCCTCATTAATTCGTGGATAGAACTTCATTTGACCATTGGCTAACTGTTCGTACGTGTCTTCAAACTGAATCCCACGATCAGTCATCTCCTTGCGTTCCCTGTCGGACTCATCGCTCTCAACAGCCATCATTAAATAGCCGAAGCCGCCAAATATCTCCTGAACTTCTTTTAAACCCCGAACACTAGGAAAGTCCTCTGGCAGTAAGGCAACCAAATCTGCTTTAAGCTGAATACCTTGAGCCAGCCAAACGGACAGGATAGTGATGTGACTGAAGAATATAAGGAAAAAGAGAAAGTGTCTTAAGATGCTCTGGACGTTAAGATGGATCCAGTTCTCTAAGCGTATTTTTTCTTTAAAGGGTTTGTGAAGAGGTCTGTTCCACAGAATAGTTGTTGATTTAGCCTTCAGTAGAGCGTTTATATTAAGCCCAATCGATACAAGGAAGATCAAGACAAGCAAAAGAATAGAGATCACTAACATTAGGTGACTGAAATCCTCTGAGAACGGTAGAAAAACTAAGCCGGCTACTATCATTACATTAAGAACTTGTTGACCCACTAACCATTTCAATAGACTTGGAAAGCCATCTTCTGCCAAACGGATGATTTTCTGATGGACATAAAACAGGATGAGGGGGCTTAAGACAAAAGCAGAAGATCAGAGGTCTTTCTCCCGGCTTCTCTGCTTATCACAAAGGATAGTCCCAGAATGAGTATAGCGATAGTTGTGGAGATCATTTCCCACTTTGAGAGACGGGCGATTTTCGCCAGTTCGGGATCGATAAAGGAAGATTGGTGTTTTACGTTCATAATGAATTATATACCTCTAAATTAAGACTTTATTTCTGTCACTTGTTTTGGGGAAAAGAACCTGCAATTGTTTAAGTATAACGCTTTTGCTTAATTATTCAACTCTTTTTCAGAAGAATCTGCAGGAAATAAAAGAGTGGTACCGTATAAACCAATGAATCCATCACATCCAACACCCCCCCATGACCTGGAATGTAGCTCCTGGAGTCCTTCACGCCGCCGGAGCGTTTCATAATGGATTCTGCCAGATCTCCAAATATGGATATGACGGCAAATAATACTGTCACGGGTATAAGAACAGGCCACGAGTAGAAGGATGATCGGTCCGCTGAATACTGTTGGGGCAATAGAAAGACTAAAAGAACACCTGATAGTAAAGAGAAAAAAATCCCTCCTATAAAGCCTTCGAGGGTCTTATTAGGACTGGCCTTCAGGTTCAATCTATGTTTGCCAAGATATTTCCCTGAAAAGTAGGCCCCTGTATCCGTCATCCAGGTGATCAGCCAAACATAAAGCAAGTCATATGGGCTAATGCTCTGTAATTTCAATAGATAACTGATCGCTACACCACAGTACACCAGGACTAATATATGAATAGAGACGATCTCTAAAGTCAGTCGGTAGGAGTTTTGGAAGGTCTCAAAAAGGAAAATAATGATAGTCGAGAGTATAAGGATGAACAGGATAAGTTCGCCATGAATATTGTCTGAACGAAAGGTGGATAGGTAGACGGATAAAAGGATAAGTGAGACAGAAGCAACACTTATAATCTTGTAGACCCGTATCATTTTGATTTCTGCTATTGAAAGAAGCTCTAAAGCCATTAAAATCGAGGCGATGAGAACAATGACAGAAAAGGCTAGATAGTGCTGAAAGTCCCAAAATATGCCTGTAATGGCGAGAGGTAACACGATGAGTGCTGTAAGCACCCGTTTTAAGGTTTCATTCACTACGGCCACCATATCGTCGCTCTCGTCCTTGATAATCCGAAATAGCCATCAGCAAGTCTTTCCTTGAAAAGTTGGGCCACAATATGTTTGTAAAATAAAGCTCTGTATAGGCTGTTTGCCAAAGTAAAAAGTTACTGATTCTTTGCTCTCCACTTGTTCTAATCAAAAGGTCAGGTTCCGGAAGCTCAGGATGAAATAAGCATTGGCTAAAGTGTTCCTCACAAAGTTCATTCACATCCATCTCATGATCTTTCACTTGTTGGATAAGACTTTTTACGGCTTCTACAATTTCTAAACGCCCGCTGTAATTGATGGCTAAATTGAGTATAGCCCGATTATTCTCTTTTGTTTCGTCAACCATAGTGTCAATAATCTTCTGGACGCCCTTGTCAAAGGCTTTTTTAAGGCCGCTATGGAGGACTTTAACATTTCTTTTCTTTAGATTCTTAAACTCCCGGTCAAAGAAATACTTGAATAGTTTTAAAAGGCCGCTTATCTCTTTAGAGGAACGTTTCCAATTTTCTGTAGAAAAAGCAAAAAGGGTTAATACAGATATCCCTAGCTCTTCACAAACCCCAAGAGACTCAATCACTCTTTCGAGACCCTCACGATGGCCTCTCATTACGGACACTGAGTTTTCTTGGGCCCAACGTTTATTGCCATCCATAATGATAGCGATATGTTTTGGGAGGTTATTAGGGTCAAGCTCAATTCCATCGACAATCATAACGATATTATATTTCCATGATTTCTTGAACTTTATTTTCTGTAATTTGACTGATCTTTTCGATATACTGGTCTGTTTTCTTTTGGATGTCGTCATGAGCGTGCTTTACATCATCCTTGCTGATATGACCGTCTTTTTCAAAGCTTTTAATTTCCTCATTGGCATCGCGACGAATAGTCCGAATGGCAACCTTTCCATTTTCTGCTCTGCTTCGAACATGTTTAACAAAATCCTGACGTCGTTCTTCAGTTAGAGGGGGAAAGTTCAGACGAATGATGTTACCGTCATTACTGGGTGTGAGGTTCAGATCGGATTTCAGAAGTCCTCTTTCTATATCCTGAATGGTTGACTTATCCCAGGGTTCGATGGCGATGGATCGAGGATCCGGGATGCTTAAGTTGGCCATCTGATTGATAGGCATTTGGCTTCCATAACAATCGATACGTATTTGCTCCAAAATGGATAAGGAAGCCCGACCAGTACGAACGGTTTTCAGATCTTCTATATAGGCCTCTATAGACTTATCCATTCGTTCTTTTGAGTCTTCAATGATCAGTTCGATTTCTTCCATCATGGGCAACCCCTGTATTTCCAAATAGTTAAATACATGAATAGGATGAGAGTTCGTTTATACCTGCTATTTTTATTCATTTCTAATCAACGTTCCAATGGATTCTCCCAGAACGGCTTTTTTAATATTCCCTTCCGTCAGCAGGTTAAATACTATAATGGGCAAATCATTATCCTGACATAAAGTAGCCGCTGTGCTGTCCATGACCTTTAGATTTTGAGTCAGAAAGTCACGATAGGTTAAATCATTGTATTTTTTGGCATCACTATACTTTAGAGGATCTTTGTCATAGACACCGTTTACTTTAGTGGCTTTAAAAAGAATATCCACATCAATCTCCATGGCTCTCAGGACTCCTGCTGTATCCGTTGTAAAATAGGGATTCCCTGTTCCACCAGCAAAAATAACCACCCTTCCCTTTTCCAGATGCCGAATGGCACGTCTTTTTATGAATGGCTCAGCAACAGAATCCACTCGGATAGCTGATTGAACCCTTGTTTCTAGACCCACTTCTTCCAAACCATCCTGCAGGGCAATGGAATTCATAACAGTTGCTAACATCCCCATGTAATCAGCGGTTGAACGATCCATACCAGCGACGGCCCCCTGGACACCGCGAAAGATATTCCCCCCACCAATGACAATGGCAATTTCCACACCCAATCCTTTGACTTCTTTGAGTTGAAGGGCAATAGATTGGATGATCTTGGGATCGATTCCATGGGATCGCTCTCCTAATAAAGCTTCGCCACTCATTTTAATCAATATACGTTTATAACGTGGGGGCAAAAGTTAGTCTCCTACTTTAAATCGGATAAATTGTTTGATTTCAATGGAATCATTAAGCTTCTTACTTTCGGCATCCGTATATTTTTGGATGGACAGCTTGGGATCTTTTACAAAAGGTTGTTCTAGCAATACAATCTCTTTAAGGAATTGATTGAGCTTTCCAGTCACCATTTTTTCAATGATATTATCAGGCTTGCCACTGTCTTTCGCTTGGGTTGTAAATATTTCTTTTTGTTCCTTCAGGATCTTGGAATCAATGTCATCTTTTGAGAGCCCTGTGGGATTCATGGCGGCAATATGCATAGAGATATCTTTTGTCAGACTTAAAAACCCTGGATCAGAGTGGGTTTCTTTTTTGGCTGATTCAGTTTGCAAGAGAACAGCAATCTTTCCACCTTGATGGATATAGGAGCTTAAATACCCAGTCGATGTATTTTTCATACGACCCATCTGACCGATTCCCATATTTTCACCCAATCGGATAATTAATCCTTTCACTTCATCCTGGATAGTTTGAGGAAGGTCAGAAGTCGATTGAGCCTCTGTTTTTAAGACATGTTCAGTAATATCCTGACAGGCAGATATAAAGTCATTATTTCTCGAAACGAAGTCTGTCTCACAGTTGATTTCAACAAGCACACCCTGACTCATGTCATCAGCTATGGCGACACAAATAATTCCTTCTTTTGTGGCTCGTCCACTTTTCCCAGCGGCTTTGATCGTACCTTTTTCTTTAAGAAGCTTAATCGCTTTGTCTGAATCGCCGGAGCTTTCTTTCAGAGCTTTTTTGCACTCCATCAATCCGGCTCCTGTCTTTTCTCTTAATTCTTTGACTGCTTGAGCACTAATATCCAATGTTTACTCCTTTCCTTTTTCAGCAGCGGCGTCATCGGTTTTTTCTTCACTAACCACCTCTGGAACTGATGCTATAGGTTCTTTTACTTCCTTGGCATCTTTTTTCACTTCTTCCTTAACATCTTCTTTTGCTTCTTTTTTAACATCTTCTTTTGCTTCTTTTTTAACATCTTCTTTTGCTTCTACGTTTTTAGGTGGTGTAGTCCCTTCATTTTTCTTTTCAGATAGATCCTCAACAACTTTACTAGTTGCGACTGCCGCTTCTACTTTCTTTTCTTCTTTTTTGGATTTGACTTCCTCGCTTATGGCCTCTGCCATCACTTTACCACTAATGGTTTCACCTTCAACAACCGCGTCAGCGATGACTCTCATAAAAAGGTTAATCGCTCGTATAGCGTCATCATTACCTGGAATAGGGTAATCAATGATATGAGGGTTGCAGTTTGAGTCCACAACGGCCACCACAGGGATGTTCATTTTCTTGGCTTCTGAAACGGCAATATGCTCTTTATTAGGATCTATGACAAAAACCATGTCAGGCAGGCCGTTCATATCTTTTATCCCACCCATTACCTTTTCTAGCTTTTCTCTTTGTCTCGTGAGCTTCAATCGTTCTTTTTTTGTTAAAGATTCAAACGTCCCATCGACTTCCATTTTCTCAAGCTTTTTCAGCCTTAAGATGCTCTTTTTTATGGTGGAAAAATTGGTGAGCATACCACCCAGCCATCTATGGCTCACATAGTACTGGCCACATCTTTGGGCTTCACCCACAACCGAGTTTTGGGCCTGTTTCTTGGTCCCTACAAACAGGATTTTCGCCCCATCAGCCACCTGATCTCTGACAAAGTTATAGGCTACTTCACCTTTCTCAACTGTTTTTTGCAAATCAATAATATGGATACCGTTTCGTTCTGTGTAGATAAACGGTTTCATCCTGGGATCCCAGCGTTTAGCCTGATGCCCAAAATGGACTCCAGCCTCTAAAAGATCTTTCATAGAAATGACACTCAAATGAACCTCCTGAAATATTATTGGATCATATTATACATTTTTGTCGGACTCACCACAAAGTCGATAATACGACTGATAAACAAGACTCATGGGTAATCCGACAACATTATGATAAAAACCATCCAACTTCTTGATGTATTTAAAAAATGCCCCTTGTATCTTATAAGCTCCGGCTGCGTCCAGGACAGCTTCACTCTCAAGATAGTCTTCAATCTCTCTATCGGACAGGCGATGGACGTAAACATGGGTGAGGGCATATTCAGAAAAAGAGTAGTTCTTAAGCTGATACACCCAGCTAATCCCTGTAATCACCTGATGTTTTCTTCCGGACAATAACTTAAGAAATCGGCGTCCATCCTCAATATCCTTGGGTTTTCCCAGGATTTCTCCATCCACAGAGACTAGAGTATCAGCTCCAAGAACAAGTCTTCTGGGATAATCTCTTGCAACAGCCAGGGCTTTCAGCATAGACAGGTCTATAGCGACCTGCTGGACATCCTTTTGTCTTGAATCCATGTTGATTATGGACTCGTTGACATTGGGATGAACAGCATCAAAAGGGATCCCCATCTCTTGCAGAAGTTCTATTCTTCTAGGAGAGGAGGACGCCAGGATGATTTTCAGCTCACGCAAAAAGAAAACCTTGAACCATACCGATTTTAGTCTCCTTATTATACTAAAAAACAATCAATTGGTCAAGTAAAATCCTTTTGAGATTCTAAAGAATTAAATAACCCCTTAGGATTATCCTAATATAATAATGATTTTTCCAATCGTCCCCTCATGGGGCTTTGAGTGAAGAATAAACTCAGTATTAGGCCTTGTGGT
>ENA-ORDP01001644-ORDP01001644.1-marine-sediment-metagenome-genome-assembly--contig:-NODE-1644-length-11932-cov-5.496590_pt1 | contig 11932 bp, 14 predicted proteins | sample MGYA00248627_ERZ508539 | MGnify/ENA primary metagenome ERZ508539 (study PRJEB26208, sample SAMN05571518) | marine sediment metagenome | biome: deep sea; feature: Hydrothermal vent; material...
GATTCGTCACGCACGCGGGTTTTGAAAGTAACATCAGGCAGTTTTTTGCCTTGCATCGAAGTTTTCCTTTGTTGGTCGGGTTTTGGTCAAATGGGTTAAGTTTTTGGTTACATGTTTTTGGGTCCGTCCCCGTGGGCCCAGGCCCAATAAAGCTGGCGCGCCTTGGCCGCTATGGGTCCGGGTTGCAGGTTGCGGCTCTCAAAGCGGTTAGCCGGCATCACCTTGCCGAAATTGCCGGTGGTGAAAATCTCGTCGGCGGTGTGGAAGTCCTCGACCGTCAGCCGGGTCTCGCGCACCTGGGTGCCGGTGGCGCGCAGCAGCGCCATCACCCGCTGGCGGGTAATGCCGTTCAGGAAAGTGCCGTTGATGGCCGGGGTATGGACCTCGCCGTCCTTGACCATGAAAAGGTTGGCGTAGGCGAATTCGGCCACAGCACCTTGCGGGTCGGCGACCACGGCGGTATCAAACCCCTTGCCCTTGGCCTCGGTCAGCACTCGCGCCACATTGGGGTACAGGCAGGCCGCCTTGGCTTCGGTCGGGGCCATATTGGTGGCCGGGCGGCAAAATGACGTGGTGCAGGCGGAAAATCCGTCCGGGGCCGGGATTGGCGCTTCGGCCACGGTCAACACGAACCGGGTGGTGTCAGGTTCGGGCACGATGAAGCCTTCGGTGGCAAAAAACATCGGGCAGATATAAAGCTCCAGCGCCGCATCGAATTGGCCGATGCCCTGGCGGGCGATGGCTTCTATTTCGGGGCCGCTGATATCGGGGGACAGCCCCATTAGTCGGGCCGAGCGCACGGCCCTGGCGCAGTGACGGTCGAGGTCCGGGGTCATGCCGTTAAAGGCACGGGCACCATCGAATACCGCCGAACCGAGCCAGACGGCATGATCCATCGCGCCCAAAATCATCGGGTTGCCCTCGACCCATTGGCCGTCCGTATAGGTAATTGATTTTCCGGTGTGTGCCTTGGCCATGATTTATCCTTGAGCGTTACTGACTGGACCAGACAATACGGGCGATCCAGTCAACCTCTTCAATGGCCAGTTCATGGTCGGGGTAGTCCGGGTTGACCGAGGCCAGTTCGATGCGCTTGGCGGTCTGCCGCCGCAGGATTTTCGCCATTACTTCGCCGCCCATGGTTTTGACCACCACCCGGTCGCCCCGGCGGACGCTGGAATCCGGCGAGACAATAACCGTGTCGCCGTCGCGGTATACCGGCTGCATACTGTCGCCGGAAATTTCCAGGGCATAGGCGTGCGGGTCGGATACGCCGGGAAAGGAAATTTCATCCCACGAGCCGCCGGTCGGATAGCCCGCATCGTCGAAAAATCCATCGGCCCCGGCCTGGGCGAAACCGATCAGCGGTACATTGTGATAGGCGCCGCTGCCATCGCCGATATAGGTCATGAATTCGCCCATGCTGGCGCCGGTGGCGCGCAGCACTTTCGATATGCTCTCGGTGCTCGGCCAGCGTTGTTTGCCCTCGGCGGTGATCCGTTTCGACTTGTTAAACGTGGTCGCATCAAGGCCGGCAGCGCGGGCCAGCCCGGAAGCCGAAAAGCCATGTTCGCGGGCCAGGGTGTCGATCGCGTGCCAAATATCCGTATGTGTCAGCATAGGAACATTTTCGTATATTTTTGGTGAAATTGCACGACATAATTTTCACTATGATTGGGAATAAAAAGCGTGACAACACTTGACATAGGAATATATAGAACTTATTAGACAAATGTTCACTTTATGTTCTTGAATTTCTTGCGGAGATGCTCCTTGTCCCGATCCCGATCCAGTAGCCATAGTCGGCCACCACGCCTGATCCCGGATGTCCAGGTTACCGTAGTGCCTTTTGTCGATGCCGAAGAAGCCTGGTTCTGGTTCATGCACAGCCAGCGCTCCCGGCTCGAAGGAGGAAGCTTTCACGACGCCGGTGGCGCCGTCGCCCGGCCCTGCGATCCAGACGACATATACCGGGCCGTCATGGGGCTGGTTCGCCGACGGCTGATTGGCCAAACTCATTTGAAAGTGCTGGCTCATTTTGGCTATATCGATTGCCCGCCCGACAACCGCATTCGCGAACAGGCCCGTGCCCACGATCTTTGGAGCGAGGCGCTCGACCGCTTGACCACGGTGCTGAAAGGCAAAGGCATCGTCGATGTTGAATGAAGGCACGGTCCTGCGGCCGCGCCAGGCCCTGGTGATTTTTAGCGACCGGATCGACCTGGCCTGGCTACGGGTCCTGAAACCCGGTTTTCGTCATTGCTTCGCCATTTTGGAAACCGGGCGGGGGCGGCCCGGCGCGGCACCCGACTGGGTCATTTATAACCCGTTGTCCCATTGTACCGAAATCGCCATTGTGCGCGAGCTGGAAAGCCAAATTCTTGTTAGCCATTATCGGAATCAGGGTTTGCTGGTCTTGCAAACCGGCATTTCCCAACCGATAAAAAGGCCCGTCCCGTGGCGGCCCTTTACCTGTGTCGAAGCCCTGAAAAGGGCGCTGGGCCTGCGCGCTGCCAGGGTTTTCACGCCCTGGCAACTGTATAAATTCCTGAAATAAGAAAATAAATACATTAATGCCTTGACATTCCCCTATAAATAGTTTTATATTCCTACCTAACGAAGGGGCACAATTGTGTCCAAGGTCCGCTGCGGTTCATTCCGGCGGACTTTTTTGTACCCGGACTGAATAGAGGAGACCCATCATGGGAGGATTTTTTTCGCAACCTGCGCCGCAACCGCTGCCGCCTTTGCCACCGTTGCCCGTGGATAATACCGCCGCCGAAGAAGAAAAACGTCGGCTGCAAAACATCGCCCGCCGCCGTCGCGGTCGGGCCGGCGCCATCGCCACGTCGGCCAAAGGCATCCGCTCGCTGCTGGCGACCGGCAGCCAGAATTCGAAGCGTAAATCGCTGCTCGGCGAATAGGGGAAAATCATGGACCTTCACGATAGCAACTTAAATTCAAGCCCCGAACCGACGCCCAGCTTGTCGCCGCAAAACATGCTGGCGCGTTATCGCCGGGCCCTGAAACATCGTCAGCCGTGGCAAAGTCATTGGCACGAATGTTACGAATTTGCCCTGCCCAGGCGACAGGGCGATCTTGCCGCCGCCCAACCCGGGGCCAAACTGTATGACCGGTTGTTCGATGGCACCGCACCCGATGCGGTCGAGCAATTGGCCGCCAGCCTGTTATCTGAATTGACACCGCCCTGGGGCCAGTGGTTCGGTCTGGTTGCCGGGCCGGATCTGGAGGCCGCCGATGCCGACGATCTGGGCGGCGAGTTCGAGCGCATTTCCCGGATTCTCAAATCCAATTTCGACCGGTCCAATTTCGTCGTCGAAATGCATCAGTGTTACCTGGATCTGGTGACCGCAGGAACGGCGTCCCTGTTGCTGGAAGAAACCGGATCGGGCGAGCAATCGGCCTTTCGATTTACCGCTATTCCGCTCTCTCAACTGGTCCTGGAAGAAAGCCCGTCGGGACGCCTGGACACCACTTATCGACGTTCGGACCTGACCCGATCTCAGATCATCGCCCGTTTCCCCTCGGCCCAGTTGCCGGACTCCGCCAAGGCCCCGGACACGGTCGAAGAAGAGCATACCTATGCCGTCATCGAGGCGGTTATCCCCAATGCCACCGGCAGTTATCAGTACCTGGCGGTATTGCAATCCGATCACAGCAACACCGCACCGGTGCAATTGGCCGAAGGTATTTTTCGACACTCGCCGTTCATTAATTTTCGCTGGCTCAAGGCACCGGGGGAAATTTATGGCCGCTCGCCGGTGATGAAGGCCCTGCCCGATATCAAAACCGCCAACAAGGTGGTCGAACTTATTCTGAAAAACGCCTCCATCGCGGTGACCGGCATCTGGCAGGCCGATGACGATGGCGTGCTTAATCCGGCCAATATCCGGCTGGTTCCGGGCACCATTATTCCCAAGGCGGTCGGCTCGGCAGGCCTGACGCCGTTGCAGGCTCCGGGCCGGTTCGATATTTCCGAACTGGTGCTGGATCGCTTGCGCCAGGGCATCCGGCGCGCCCTGCTGGCCGATAAACTGGGCCAGGTCGATGCGCCGCGCATGTCGGCCACGGAAGTGCTGGAACGATCGGCTGAAATGGCCCGGCTGTTGGGCGCCACCTACGGGCGCTTGCAGGCGGAACTGCTGATGCCCCTGGTGTCCCGTTCCATGGCCATCCTGAAACGCCGGGGCGAGATCGAAGACATCACCATCGATGGCCGCATTATCGATCTGGAATACCGCTCGCCCTTGGCCCGGCAAAATGCCCGGCGCGAAGCCAGCGGCGTGCTGCAATGGCTTGAAACCCTGAAAGCCCTTGGCCCGGAAGCCCTCGGTGCCGTCGATAATGACGCCACGGCACGCTGGCTCGCCAACGCGTTTTCGGTTCCGGGCGAATTACTGGTCAAGGCAACGACCGGTTTTGGTCCCACTTTTGGCGATGACCTGATCGAAGAACTGGCGACGACCCTGGATCAATTGACCGAACCGCCAAAACCGGAGACCCGTCATGAGCAGTGATCCGCACGGACCGTCCGGTTTTGCCTCCGACAAGGACCTGGCCCAGGCCTTCACCCGGTGTTTCCGGGGGCCCGATGGCGTCCGGGTGATTGAACATTTGCGTCAAACAACGCTCTGCCGGGCGCTTGGCCCGGCGGCCTCCGATGCCCTGTTGCGCCACTTAGAAGGGCAGCGCCAACTGGTCGCCCGCATTTTGTCGCTGATCGAACGCGGGCGGAGCAACGCCGACAATGACCAACTCAAATAGAACAAGGAACAAACCATGCTTGATCAAACCCCCGAAATCGCCACCAACCCGATCACCGAAACCGTCAACGACACTGGCGCCACCGCACCCGAAGGTTTGCCGCCGAAGTTCTGGGACGATACGGACAACAGTGTCCGCATCGACGCCATGATCAAATCCTATAGCGATCTCGAACGCCGCCTGGGCGGCCAGCCGGATCTATTGGTGCCCGATAATGCCGATGACTACAATCTGGTGACATCCGATCTGTCGATGCAGGCCGATGCCGATGTTAACGCCCGCTTGCACAAGGCCGGTTTTACGCAAGCCCAGGCCAAAGTTGTCTATCAACTGGCCGAGGAAAAGCTGATGCCCCTGCTCAGCGATCTGGCTCAGGACTACGAGGCCGAGGCCCAGATCGAACACCTGGAAAAGCATTTCGGCGGGGCCGAAAAATGGCGCGAAATATCACGCCAGTTAAAAGCCTGGGGTCAGGCCAATTTGTCGACCGATGTTTTTGATCTGTTGACCAGCACCCGGGACGGGGTTCTAACCCTGCACCGGATGATGGGATCGGCCGAGCCCGGTATCGGTCGCGGCACCGAAACGGCCAATGGCGTGGCCGAAGGCTCGATCAAAGAGCTCATGAACAGCCCCCGGTACTGGCGGGATCGTGATCCGGCGACGGTCGAAAAAGTCCGCCAGGGATTTAAGAGCCTGTATCCGGATCGTTAGTTTCGGGTGCACTCAAGGGGTCGAGCGCGTGCCCTCTCCGCGCTCCCTCTTTTCGGGGCGGTGGTGTCGCCTTGGCAATCAGGCCGCTGCCGCCGCCCCGTATTAATCTTCGCCGTAATTGCCGCCCATTGAATCCAGGCCCGAGCCGATATCGAGATGGGAAAGCCAGTCGAGGAAGCGCTGCACATCTTCGCCCTTGAAAAACAAACCGTGCTGCGGCGTGATGATGTCGATGCTGAGTTTGCCGACGGTCGATATCCAGGCATCGCGGGCCCGTTTTGAGCCCAACCAGCGACGGTGGAATCCCTCCATGTACTGGATGTGGCCGTTGAAGTCATCGACAAAAAAATCGCCAGGCTGGTGCGTTGGCATCAATGCCGCGCCGATATCACCGCTCCATAAAATTTTTGCCGACGGGTCATAAACACTGAAGTTACCCGACGAATGCATATAGTGAGCCGGGATGAATTGCAGCGTCACATTGGGGGATAACTGGACCGACATGCCCTCGTCGGGAATGGGGGTTATGTTGGCCTCGGCATCAAAATGGGCGACGAAGCTGGTCCACAGCCACGACAGATGAATGTTAACGTCTTCGTTGCAAACCTGTCGCCACAAGGGCAGGGACGAGCCGATGTCCGGGTCCTGGTGGGACATAAACAAATGCTTGACGTTTTCAATGGGAATTTCGTTGGTCAAAGCGGCCAGCATGGGCGGGAAGATTTCAATGCCACCCGGATCGAGGACGATCGCCGCATCGCCGCTGGTGATGACGATCTGGTTGGTGTCGATCAGCCGTTCCGGTTTGTTCGGGTCCTGGCCAAAGGCCAGCCATTTGTGATCGCTTTTCTGGTAGATGGTTTGTGAAATCATTGATATCAGGACTCCTTGGAGGCGGCTTAAACGTTAGGGGAGGTCAACAGCGACGGTGTTTTTCCGAGACTTTGCCGGGTCAGCGCCTGGACCGATGAACCGATAGCCTCGGCATCCCGGATCGGGCCACTGGAAAGATCGAGCATTTGGTGGAGCTGGGCGACATATCCACGCATGGTCTTGGCCACCTGGTCGAATTCCGCTTCATGGTCGCCGGCGCTGGACGCTTCGATTGCGATATTGGTGGCGATACTGCCGGCCTGGGTGACGACCTCGGAAACCTGATCGGCTTCGACCGCCAACCTGTTGGCATTGCGGGTCATGCCTTGAATATTTTCAAGCAAAAAAGACAGCTTGTCGGCACGGGACCGGGTCGTTTTGTCCAGCGCCACCTTACCGAACTGGCTTTTGCGTTTGCCCATTTCCTCAAGTGCCCTGTTGAGCAGACGAAGCTGATGGAGGACCCGCAGCGCACTGGCGCTCTGGTTATAGGTTTCTGATTTCAGGCTAAGCATCGAACGGCTGACGGCATTTAAGCGAGAGACAAGTTCCCGGGTGTATTGGGTCAGAGCCCGAACCGCATTGCCCTGGTTACCGGCCCGACCGGCGGCCAGTTCGGCATTGAGGGAAAGAATGCGCATGTTTTCCGACAGCTCGCCAAGATTGCCAAAACTATTGAAGGAAAACAGGCATTTTAGAAACAACTGGTTGGTATCAGCCTGTATTCGACCCAGCGGTGTGCGATCTGCTGCGCCCGGTTTGGCCGCGACCGTCGAAAGTTCAGTATCCATATAACTGTTGCCCTCAGCAGGTGCCTTTGATGCCTTTGACCATAGCAGGACTATGGATAATTGGCCTTGTTTCCTGCATTAGACTTCTTTTCATTGGAAAATGTCAATTTCGTAATGATTACAATCAACATAAGCAGATCAAAGACCGGGTTGATGACCCCAATATAGCGACTCCCGGTGAGTTTTATTTTGTTTTTTCCGTCAGATAACCCTCTTGCTCAATGGCCTGGCGGCGGTGACCCCTGGTGCCCCGGCGGCGGCTCGCGCGCGCCATAACCGGATCAGCCCAGGGCGGTAATCCGCAGCGTCGCAATTGCTCCGCTGCATCCTCAATCAACATCAGAAAAAAAAGGAGACCGACAGATGTCGACAACCGTCGAACAGTCGTTCATCAAGCACTTCCAGGCCGAGGTCCATATGCAGTATCAACGCATGGGATCGAAGCTGCGCAATACGGTTCGCACCAAGGACACGGTCAAGGGATCCTCGACGACTTTCCAGAAAGTCGGTAAAGGCACCGCTTCGACCAAGGCACGGCACGGCAAAGTGCCGGTGATGAATGTCGATCACACCCCGGTCGAATGCGCCCTCTACGATTATTATGCGGGCGATTGGGTCGATCAGCTTGACGAGCTTAAAACCAACATCAACGAACAGGCCATTGTCGCCCGCGCCGGTGCTTATGCGCTGGGCCGCAAGACCGATGAGCTGTTGATTGGTGAGCTCGATTCCTCGACCAACTACGCCGGTGCCGGAACTGACGGCCTGACCAAGGCCAAGGCCCTGACAGCCTTTGAAATGCTCGGCGAGGCCGACGTTCCCGACGATGGCGAACGTTATGCCGTGGTCGGCTGGAAACAGTGGAGCGATCTGCTCGGCATTTCGGAATTCGCCAACGCCGATTACATCGGTGATGACGATCTGCCGTGGAAAGGCACCCAGGCCAAGCGTTGGCTGGGGGCCTTGTGGATGCCTCATTCCGGCCTCACCGTGACCACCAGCGTGCGCTACTGCTACTGGTATCACAAGTCGGCCCTGGGCCATGGCGTCGGTTCCGATGTCAAGACCGATATCACCTGGCACGGCGATCGGGCCGCCCACTTCATCAACAATTCGATGAGCCAGGGCGCCTGCCTGATCGACGCCTCGGGCGTCGTCTCCATGCGCTGCCTGGAATCCTGATCACACATATTAGCAAGGAGAACCGGACATGGCTTTTCAGTCGAAAGACCTGAGTGTGCTGGCCTACGCCAACGGCTTTACGCTGTGGCATTACACCACCGTCGATATGGCGGCCACGGTCGATACGGCGAGATACTTCAATACCGCGTCTGACATGATTCGCGTCGGCGACATGATGATGGCCAACACTGACACCGACGGCATCCTGTCGTCGGGTCTCTATATGATAAAGTCCAATTATGCCGGCAATGTTACCGTTATTGATATGACCGCCGCCAGCGCCAAGCCCACCGCGCCCAGCCAGTTCGTGAGCACCACCGCCGCCAACGCCGCCGGAAACGGGTAGCGGGTTACATATTAAGGTCGGCAAGGGATTTCGCTTTCTTCTTCCAAACGGAACGTTCCCTGGCCGACATCGGAATCAGCCCCTTGTCGGCGAGATAGCCTTCCGGACCCCAGGCCTTTCCACTGGTGAATTCGGCCATGTATTCCCTGATCCCCGGGACTTTGCCGATTCGCGACTTCTTCACATAGAACTGAAGGGAGCGCGAAATCGGGTATGAACCATTGGAAATGTTTTCGAAAGTCGGGGCCTTGCCGTTGATTATGCTGCCCTGGATCTTGTCGGTATTCTGATCAAGGTAGCTGTAACCGAAAATGCCCAGCGCCGCGGGATTGGCTCCAAGTTTCTGGACTATCAGGTTGTCGTTCTCTCCGGCTTCGATATAGGCGCCGTCCTCGCGAAGTGTGTGGCAAAGCGCCTTGTAGGCTTTCTTGTTCTTCTTCTTCAGGGCCTTGATCCAGGCGAATTTCTTGCAGCCGCCTTCCATGGCGACTTCCGCGAAGGCGTCACGGGTGCCGGAAGTCGGTGGCGGGCCGAGAACTTCGATCTTCGTGTCGGGAAGCGCCGCGTTGACGTCTTTCCAGGTCTTGTAGGGGTTTGGCATGGTCTTGCCGTTGCCCGCCGGCACGTTCTTGGCCAGGGCCATGAACACTTCCTTGAGGGTCAGTTTCATGACCTTCGCTTTTCTGGAGCCGGCGATAACGATACCGTCGTAACCGATCTTCACTTCAACGATGTCGGTAATGCCGTTCTTGGCGCATTTGGCGACTTCGGACTTCTTGATCCGCCGCGACGCGTTGGTGATGTCTGGATTCTGGTCGCCGGCGCCGGCGCAGAACAGCTTCAAGCCGCCGCCGGAACCGGTGCTTTCGACGATTGGAGTGGGGAATTTGGAGGTCTTGCCGAACCGTTCCGCAACGGTGGTGGAAAAAGGGAAAACGGTCGAAGATCCGACGATTCTGATCTGTTCGCGGGCTTCCGCCGTTGCCGTAAGAACCGTACCGGCCAGAGCGATACTCACCGTGGCCGCGGCCATGAAGATGGCTTTTCCAAACATGATCTGACTCTCTCCTGAGTAATCGACAAAAGACGGCGGAAGCGCCGTCGGGCGCGATCCTAGGACCCGGGAGCTACTTTTTTATGACTGTTCGGTTACGCTTTTATGACAGCGACACACGGCGCGGTGGATAATATATTGTTTTAAATTCAATAGGTTACTAATTTGGAGCTTGGAATAGCGCCGTCTTCCGTCATCCTGGGGACAGGCTCCTCCTCCAGCGGCAGATAGACGCTGAACGTGCTGCCCTTTCCGGGCAGACTTTCGATGGCCAGCATGCCGCGGTGATGATTGATGATGTGCTTGACGATGGCGAGCCCGAGCCCGGTGCCCCCCAGGCCGCGCGAACGACCCTTGTCCACCCTGTAAAAGCGTTCGGTCAGGCGGGGAATATGTTCCGCCGGGATGCCGTCGCCTTGGTCCCGAATGCTGACCTTCAGGCCGCCGCCGCCGATGTCGGGAATTCGGTTCGCCCTTTCCGTGGTGACCGTCACCGGGGCGCCCGGGCGGCCGTATTTCACCGCGTTGTCCATCAGGTTGTGGAAAACTTCGGCCAGTTCATCCCGGTCGCCGGGAATGGGCGGCAGGCCCTTGACGGATTCCAGGACAATTTCACAATCCCTTTCCCCGGCCCGGGTAAGAAGGGTGTCGCGGACCTCTTCCAGAACGTGAACAATATCCACTTGCCCCTTGGGCCGGACGTGTTCCAGGGATTCCACCTTGGAAAGCGAGAGAAGATCATCGATCAACCGGGCCATGCGCTGGGCTTCAACGTCCATGATGTCGAGAAATCTTTCCCGGGTTTTCGTGTCGTCCCTGGCGGCGCCCTTCAGGGTTTCGATAAAACCGATCAGGGACGAAAGCGGGGAACGCAGCTCATGGCTTACGTTGGCGACGAAATCAGCACGCATTTTTTCCGCCGCCGCCGCCGAACTGACATCGTGCAGGATCACAATGGCCCTGGCGTCACCCTCCCTTGTCGGCGGGAAAGACGTCACGTGAACGTCAAATATCTGAAAGACGGGAATGGGAAAGGAAACGGCGAAGCCGCTTACCGACACCCCGGCCAGGACACTGCTTACGGCCTTGAGGGCCTCGGGATTACGCAGGGAAAGGGAAAGCCCGCGGCCGAGGACGCTCTCGCCCAGAAGATCGCGGCTGGCCTTGTTGGCGGCGATCACCTTGCGGCCGGAATCGACGAGCAGGACGGGATCGGGAAGAGAATCGAGAATGGCGGCGGCGACGGCGGTGTCTTCCTCGGGCAGGCGTTCGACGGGTACGTAAGCCTGGCGTTCGTATGCCCATAAAACGCCGGCCGCCACGACGCCCACGACGGCGACGCCCGGCATGACGCCGATCATGCCGGCGGCGATCAGCACACCGACCAGAACCACCGTCGGCGCCAGAATCTTCAGCGGCCTTTTCATGGGATTATTGTCTGAAAATCAGCCATGGCCCTTTCCGCCTCCAGCCGTTTGTTAGCTTAATCGTTTTCCGGTTTCCGGATCGAAAGAGGCGGAGCGTTGGAAACAGCCCGCTTGAACAATGAGGAAAAACAGGACACCGGCAGCCGGAATGTCTAGTATAGGCTCCCTTTCCATGGATTGTACCCTGATTAAAGAGCCCGTCTTTATGTATTGAAGTCCGCAAAACCGCATAAACCTTTAGCAGGTTCTCCCCCTCGGATGATAGATCCCGCGCCGAAAAAACGTCCCAAGGTTTTTGTCGTCAACAGCAATAAAAAGCATCGCCGTGAACTCGGCTTCGTCCTTGCGGGATTGTTCGACGTATCGGGCTACGGGGACAACTCCCAGGCTCTTTGCGCCTTGCGGAAAAAGCCGCCCGATATCGTGCTCATCGACGACCGGATGCTCGAAGGTTGCCGGGGGGTGCTCTATGACAAGCGCAAGGAAGAAAAGATTTGCGAAATCCCGTTTATCGTCACCGGAAAGTCCGGCGAGGCCATCCTCAACGCCGGCGGGTCTAAAAACGACGGAGATCTGGATCTATATATCCCTCGTCCTTTTTCCAAGAACAAGATCATAACCGAGATTTCAAATTTACTGAGCCGCTCGGTGGAAAAAAGCTGGGAAAATCTGGAGCCGCTGCAGAAATCCACCCTCCAGAAATCAGTCGAGGAATTCAAGGCCCTGTCGACGGCCATAGAAGAACGCAAGCCGCTTGACC
>ENA-ORDP01001645-ORDP01001645.1-marine-sediment-metagenome-genome-assembly--contig:-NODE-1645-length-11932-cov-4.866380_pt1 | contig 11932 bp, 9 predicted proteins | sample MGYA00248627_ERZ508539 | MGnify/ENA primary metagenome ERZ508539 (study PRJEB26208, sample SAMN05571518) | marine sediment metagenome | biome: deep sea; feature: Hydrothermal vent; material...
TTAAACCACATGCTCCACCGCTTGTGCGGGCCCCCGTCAATTCCTTTGAGTTTCAGCCTTGCGACCGTACTCCCCAGGCGGAGCGCTTAATGCGTTAGCTACGGCGCAGAATGGGTCAGACCACCCTACACCTAGCGCTCATCGTTTACGGCCAGGACTACCGGGGTATCTAATCCCGTTCGCTCCCCTGGCTTTCGCGTTTCAGCGTCAGTTTCGGTCCAGAAAACCGCCTTCGCCTCTGGTGTTCTTCCCAATATCTACGCATTTCACCGCTACACTGGGAATTCCGTTTTCCTCTCCCGAACTCAAGCCGAATAGTTTCAAAAGCAGTTCCAGGGTTGAGCCCTGGGATTTCACTTCTGACTTATCCGGCCGCCTACACGCCCTTTACGCCCAATAATTCCGAACAACGCTTGCCCCCCCTGTATTACCGCGGCTGCTGGCACAGAGTTAGCCGGGGCTTCCTTTGGCGGTACCGTCAACCCGGGAAGGTATTAACTTCCCAAAGATTCTTCCCACCCGACAGGAGTTTACAACCCGAGGGCCTTCATCCTCCACGCGGCGTTGCTGCGTCAGGGTTTCCCCCATTGCGCAATATTCCTCACTGCTGCCTCCCGTAGGAGTCTGGACCGTGTCTCAGTTCCAATGTGGCTGATCATCCTCTCAAACCAGCTAACCATCGTAGCCTTGGTAGGCTTTTACCCCACCAACAAGCTAATGGTGCGCGAGCTCATCCTGTGGCGACAGCTTATAAATAGAGGCCGTCTTTAAATCCGAAAACCGTAGTCCCGGAATGCCATTCGGTATTAGCCCACCTTTCGGTGGGTTATCCCAAACCTCAGGGTAGATTACTCACGTGTTACTCACCCGTGCGCCACTTTACTCGCCCCCCGAAGGGAACTTTCTCGTTCGACTTGCATGTGTTAGGCACGCCGCCAGCGTTTGTTCTGAGCCAGGATCAAACTCTCCAGTTTAAATCCTGAACTTTGCAGTCCGACCCGAAGGTCAAACCGCTTATAAATACTTGGAATTGGCGTCCCCTAATGGGACGCTATACCCGCATTCAAAACTTGGCGCGCTCTCAATGTCAATGAACTAAACGCCACCTTTAATTCGGCGACGAATTTTTAAGTCTATCTAAAGCGGGTCTTCCAGTCAAGGATTAATTCGATAAATTTTACCGGGCGAAAAACATAAAACCTGATATCGGCTTACTTCCCGCCCAGCTCGACCTGTTCCTTGCTTGTTTGTGACCACACAATTAACATAACCTTAATCGTCAGTATATGAACTAGATATTTAAATGTCAATGAACCCTTTTAGCGCAATGGTTACCCTTTGAAAAATGAGAAGATCGGATAAAAAACTGGATGATTGTGAGGCGGTCGAAAGCCTGCTTGAGAAGGAGCAAGTGGGGCGGATCGGAACGCGCGGGCCTGAGGGGCCCATGATTAAAGGGAACCTCTAAAAATTCATTTTCTCTACCTTAACGACGGCATTTATTTCCACAGCTCGTATGCGGGTGAGAAAATGGAGCATATAAAGGCCGACCCAAGAGTTGTTTTCGAGGTAGAGCGTGATGTTGGCTATTTGCCGGCGAAAGGCGATCCTTGCGGCGCAAGTTTCGCCTATAGTTGCGTCATCATTCGTGGAAGAGCGGAGCTGATGGAAAGTTCAGGTGAAAAAATCGAAATTCTGGGCGCGTTGATGAGCAAGTACCAGCCAGATGGAGGTTACGGTCAATTTAACGAGAAAATGGTGGAGAAAACCGCCGTTGTGAAAATTGTTGTGGAATCGGTTACAGGCAAGACCTCTCCCGCAAAATAAGTAATCCTTCAAGGCTGGATCGACAAGATGGAAGGGGTGGATACGTTCTTTCAGATAGTGATGCTGGAGGGGAATTGAGGAGGCGCTAATTTAATAGCTCTGTTATTTTTTCGACAGGAATGAGAAGACTTTACTCCTGAATCCTGACATTTTGCGTTCCCCTTCCGGCTTCGCGCTGGTCGGGTCGATAACGTGCAAAGTAAACGGGCCGATCCGGATTTCATCGGATGGCGTCACTTCCGTCTTCTCTATTTTTCCGCCGTTTACGAAAGTGCCGTTATTGCTTTTGAGGTCCTCGATAAATACGGATCTGTTTTCCAGATAAATCTTCGCGTGCTTGCGGGAGACTACAGGTTTGGCCAGGGTAATACCGCAGTCGGCGGTGCGGCCGATCATAAGGGGTATGTCCGACAGGTCGTTGTGGGCTATAATCTGGCCGTTCTCTTCAATGACGATCTGGAAAAGCCTCGACAGGCTGAACGCGATGGTGGCGTCTGGATCGTCTTTCGCTTTAACGTCCGGCTGATCCGCCGCCAGCGACTGGAAAGTAAGCTTCACCGGGCCGATCAAAAACTCGTCTCCGTTTTTCATCTCATGGTGATATATTTTCTTGCCGTTATGGAGCACGCTCATCTTGCTACCAAGATCCTCCATGAAATATTTCCCTTCTTTCATAATCACTCTTGCGTGCCTGCGGGAGACAATCTGCTCGGACAAAACGATGTCAACTTTTGAGGATCGCCCTATTATTAGCTCATTTTTAATGAGTTCATACGTAGAGGCCGGTTTTCCTTTTTGCTCCACCAGCATCCTTCCCTGGCTGGTATCGGCGGTAAGCTGTTCGTCCGCCGGTCTTTCATCTGTTGTAACCGCTGGCATGTCGCCTGTAACCGCGCCGTCGGCGTAGATATCTTTAGCCGGATCATACTCCCCCTTTTTAAAGAGCTCCATCTCAGCTGGCATCCATAAGGCCTTATACACTTTTTGCGGCCCTATCTTGCCTTTTAGCCTGGCTTCTTTTAAGAAGACAAGGCATAAATCCTTGTTTTCCGTGGCCAGTTTGTATGTATCGTGGCTCATCAGGATTTCTCTTGGCTCGGCCAGCGCCTCAAACCTTTGAGCCACGTTTACGACATCGCCGTGAACGTCCTTTTTCTCCACCAGCCCCAGCCCGGTGTTCAGCCCGCATCGGATCAGAAGCGGCGTCTCGCATATTTCCGAGTTGTATTTTTCGATTCCAAGCTGGATTTGTATAGCGGCTTTTACAGCGTCGCCAACATCTTCAAAATAAGACATCGTGCCGTCGCCCATGGTTTTTACAAGGCATCCGTTATTCGATTTGATGATGGGAAAAACAATGTCGTTATGGTTTTTCAATATGGCGCGCATAGCAAGATCGCCCAATAACTCGCTCATCCTGGTTGAGCCAGTCAGGTCGGTGAACATCATCGTGATTTTCCTTGTGAACTTACGCTTGATGATAGAGTCGAGTTTCTCTTTCTCGCGCAGAAGCTCTTCGAGGTCTATGCCTTCAGATGTCCCCTCGGACTGATCTTCTTGTTTACTCATCGCTCCGCCTGATGCCACCCGGTAATTCTTTTAAACACGCCCTTTTAAACACGCCCCTGCGCCCAAAGTCAAATTATGACACACCACAAGGTAATCATTATACTTTCACATCGATTTTAACTCAAGGGAGCCTCTAACAATTGGTTTCGTGGCGAAAACGGATGAGATGGTTTCTCACAAGGAGGAGGGAGCAAATTCCCGCAAGCGTATGGGAGCATACGTTGAGGACAATTTGGACACGCCGACGACGTGAGAGGGCACGTCATCCGTTTACAGCAGAAATCGAATTTTTTAGAGGTTCCCTCAAGACGTTGGCGCTAAAAGCCGGAACATGGGCGATACAGGGCGGGAAACTGTTGGGAGCCTGTTATTTATAATGAGGTTTTTTCTTGCGAGTAACGTCTCCGCCAGTTGCCAGAGCCCTCACCTCATGCCTGCGACCATTTTCAGGACGTTCTCATCAAACATGATGCCGCCGCCGAACAGGAAAGTCCTGTAATATTCGTTTAGCAACTCGTCGCCTCCCAGATAGAAATAGACGTACTTTTGGGCGTTCCACCTCAACTGCGCTTTTATCTGGGCGTTGTCGGTGTTGTTGTCGTAACCGGCCAGATTGAACGCTTCCACAGAGGCCATCAGCTTGTCGCCAAACATGTAAAGGTCGACCCCTGCGCCTGCGGACGACTCTATCAACCCGGCTCGCAAAGTAATGTCTGATATGCGTTTTGCCATAGTAATGGTGTAAAGCAGAGAATTTAATGTATTCCGGGTAATCGCGGGGTCATCATCGCGGCGGATATCCTCGCTCAACTCCAGCAGGTAATATCTATCCTCGCGAGGTTCGATCTTTAAAGAGAAAAAAGACTTCCCTTCCTTCATTTGCGACTGCCATTCTCCTCTGAGTCCCAGCGATATGCGAAGCTCCTCGGCCTTGCCTATAAATTTCCCGGCGCCAGAAAGGGTCTTGTTGAGGTTATCGTATACCTCTTCATCGTTGACCAGCTTGCCTATTGTCCCCTCGCCTCTTTCTATCTTGCTGGTGACTTTTTCCACCGACCCGCTAACTTTTTTTATGGAAACCATAACTTCGTCTATTTTCGCCGAGGCGGTGGCCATGTTATCGAAGGTGATTTTAAGGTTTTTCCTGTTTTCCTTCAGCATCTCGTTAAAATTGGTCGTCAGCTCTTTGATATTGGCTATACCATCTGTCAAATTATCTTTGTTGCGTTCTATAATCTCCCTTAATCCAGATGATATCTTTTCGAGGTTGGCCGCCATAGTCGGCGCGTTTTTGGAAAACGCCTCCGATATGATTGAGAAATTATCCAAGGTGATTTTTAAAGATTTTCTGTTTTCGGCGAGGATCGCCTTCATGTTCGCCGAGGCCTCGTCTATGTTCTTTAAGATGTTTTTAAGCGACTTCTCCCCTTCCAGTGTGCCGAAAACATTTTTGAGCGATGATGTCACAGACCTGACATCCTCCATCGCCTCTCCTACCTTGTTGACGATATCGCTAACGTCCGTCGGCTCCTGTACGCGCTTAAGCGTCTCCCCTTGCTTTATAAACGGTTGATCTTTCGTGCCCTGGACAATCTCGATATACTTCTCGCCCAAAAGCCCGGATGTCCTGATAGTGGCCAGCGCGTTTTTGCGTATTCCCGCCTTACGGGTCAACCGGGCCTTCACGCTGGCATGGTCTTCGTTCAGAACGATATCTTCTATATATCCTATCTCCACACCAGACAGTTTTACCTTCGAGCGAAGCTCCACTCCAGATACGGATCTGAAATTTATATTGAAAGAAAATTCTCCCGGCCCGCCAAAAAAAGAAATGCCGGCGGTCTTCACGGACAGATATATCAGGGCGGCGGCGGTGGCGAGGGTTAAAAGCCCGACTCTTGTCTCCGGCGTTAGCGATTTCATTTATACGCTCTTTATCAGTTCCTTTTATAGATCGCTTCGGTTTCCCGTAAAACCTTACCAATGTAACAGAATTCCATCACTTCTGGTATCTTTGAGGCGAACACTTCGTCCGGCTTGCCCACAGCGGCGAATTTCCCATCTAAAAGCATCGCTATCGTGTCTGCGATCTTGTTGGCCGAGACCATGTCGTGTGTGATGGTGACGGTAGTCGCGCCTATTTTTTTCTGTAGCGAGATTATAAGCTCGTTAATCTGATCGCACATAACCGGATCCAGTCCCGTTGTCGGCTCGTCGTAAAGAATGATTTCAGGCTCCATAGCTATGGCTCTGGCCAGTCCGGCCCTTTTTTTCATGCCGCCGGAAAGCTCCGCCGGCTTTAAATTCTCCACGTTATATAAACCTACCATATCCAGTTTTTCTGTTACTATCTTCTCCCTGTCGCGCCTGGGCAGGCTCGTATGCTCTTTTAGCGCGAACCCGACGTTTTCGCCAATGGTTAACGAGTCAAAAAGCGCCGCCCCCTGAAACAGCATCCCGAACTTCCGCCGCAGATCGTTGAGATCTGTCTCATTTAACGCCCCTACTTCTTTGCCGTCTACTATCACTCTTCCCGCGTCCGGCTTGAGCAGGCCTATCATATGCTTTATCAGCACCGATTTACCTGACCCGGAGCCGCCTATAACCACCATAGACTCGCCGCGCGTGATCGTAAGATTCGCGCCGGTCAGGACTGCTTTGGCGCCGAACGCTTTATACAGATCGATAACTTGAATAATCGTGTCGTCCGCCATTTTGTCACCCCCCCCCAGGAGCCTCGCCGAACAGGATCGCGGTTAATACGTAATCTACGATCAATATCAAGATTGACGATATTACAACAGAGCGCGTGGTGGCCTTGCCCACCCCTTCGGCCCCCCCTTCGGTGTAGAACCCCTGGTAACAGCAGACAACGCCGATTATGGCTCCGAAAACCATCGATTTGAACAGGCCGGAGAAGATGTCGTTTAGCTTCAAAAATTCGAACGTCTTTTGCATATAGATGATCGGATTGGCGCCGAGCGTCCCGACCCCTATTCCCGCTCCGCCGAGGATTCCGACCGAATCGGCCACGATAACTAAAACCGGAAGCATTATCGTGGCGGCCAAAAAACGGGGGACGATCAGATATTTGACCGGATCGGCTGAAAGGGTGTAGAGGGCGTCTATCTGCTCGGTGACTTTCATCGTTCCAAGCTCGGCCGCCATGGCCGACCCGGCCCGGCCCGCGACAATAATACCGGTCAGAACCGGGCCCAGCTCTCTGGTCATCGAAATGGCGACGACGGTGCCCACCATAGTCTCGGCGCCGAACCGTTTGAAACCGATAAAGCTTTGCAACGCAAGCACGCCGCCGGTGGAAAGCGCGGTAATGGCGACAACCGGAACAGAGTAATAACCGATCTCCTGCATCTGCTCGAACACAGCCCTTATGCGAAAAGGAGGCCGGAAAATCCACCTGAAAATATCCCAGGTGAAAATCATGGCCTTGCCTGTGGCTGTCGCCGCCCAGATAATTTGCGCTCCAAGGCTCGATATCAAACTCATAACCCGCTTTATATAAACACTTTTATTCGTAAAACACGCTCCAACGGTTTCACCGCGCGGCGCCGGTCGAGGATCGGCTCACTTTTCCGCCCTGAAGATAAACACGCGGCAAACGCCAGCTTATGCCGCACATTATCTCATATGATATTGTGTCGAGCGCGCGGGCGAGCTTTTTCATCGGCATGGTCTGCCGGCCGTCGGAGCCGATCAGGGTAACAGTGTCGCCGACTTTGACTTTAAGTCCCGTAACATCGAAAAGGCAATTGTCCATGCAGATAATTCCTATCTGTCGAATCTTTTTCCCGCCTATAATAGCATGCGCCTTGTTAGACAGACCTCGCGAATATCCATCCGCGTACCCGACGCGCGCGACGGCCACCTTGCGCCTGCCCGGGCTTATCCAGGTCATACCGTAGGAGACCGGCTCTCCTTTTTTCACTTCTCTTACAAGGGCCACTTTAGCTCGTAAGCTTAAAATCGGCTTGAGCCCTGCGTCTTTCCCTCCAAACTCCTGCACACCGTAAACACCGATACCAGGCCGGGCAAGCTCATGCCTCGACGCTGGATGGAGGAAAATGGCGCCGGTGTTGGCTGTATGCCGGGGAGGAATGGTAATTCCGGCGGAGGCGGCGGACGAGAGAATATCGTCAAATAACATAAGCTGTGCTTTTGTCATCTTGCTACGTGGCTTGTCGGAGTCGGCCAGGTGGGTCATCACACCGGCAAGCGATATTTTTTTCATACGGCTCACGCTTCTGAGGATTGTTAAAACATCCTCCGGCCCGGCCCCAAGCCGCGTCATCCCGGTGTTGATTTTAAGATGGGCCGTCGCCATACGGCGGCCCGCTTTACCGGCGAGCGCTTTTGCTTCGGTCAATGAGCTTATGACAACTTCCAGATCGAGATTCACCGCCTCGCCCGCCTCCTCAAGAAAGACTCCGCCTAAGACTATGATCCTCCCCTTGATCCCATGTTTACGAAGGCGGACAGCCTCCCGCAAAGTCCATACGCAAAACGCCTCAACTTCGGATCTTACGGAGAGCTGGCGGGCGATGGCCACGGCTCCGTGTCCGTAGGCGTCCGCCTTGATAACGGGCGCGAGAGGGGTTCCGGCTTTTCGGCTTATAAGGTCTATATTGGCGTGAAGCCTGTCGAGGTCGATCTCGACATGGGAAGGATAATCAAGTTTCACTATAGCGCCGCCCCGCCGGTAAACCGGTTTGAAAATCAGTGACAAGGCCGGATGGCTCCGCTCCTCCGGCGTTTTAGATTGATGGGAACCTCCAAAAATTCATTTGTGCCATAAACGGCTCTACCGCTCCACAAAGGCATTGGCCGCAGGCGTCTTTAAATCAGAATTCCTCATAGGAGTCAGAGTAGCCCCCCTCCTGCCTGATATGGTCTTCAAACCTTGTAAAATCTTTGAGAAATGTAAGCCTCACGTTTCCAAGGGGCCCGTTTCGCTGTTTGCCGATTATGATTTCGGCCACACCCTGCGACTCAACTTTATCCGGGTTGTAAAACTCGTCGCGATAGACGAAAAGAACCACGTCGGCGTCTTGCTCTATACTGCCGCTTTCACGAAGATCGGATAATTGCGGCCTCTTTGAGCCCACCCTGTCTTCAACTTTTCTGGAAAGCTGGGAAATGGCTATCACTGGCACGTTAAGCTCTTTTGCCAACTGCTTTAGCGAGCGTGTAATGCCGGAAACCTCCTGCACCCTCGACTCCACCCTCCCTCTTGAGTCCATCAGCTGAAGATAGTCGATTACTATAAGATCGAGCCGCCCTTTCTCCGCCTGGAGCCTCCTTGCCTTGCCGCGCATATCAAGAATGGTCTGGCTCGGCGTATCGTCGATAAATATCGATCTTTTATAAAGGTTCCCGGCGGCCATGGTAAGCTTCGGCCAGTCGCTCTGGGCCAGATATCCGGTTCGAAGTTTCTGGGAGGAGACCCGCGCCTCGGAGCAGAGCATTCTGATTACCAACTGCTCTGACGACATCTCAAGAGAGAACACGCAGACTACGCCTTCTTCGTTTATTTTTGTGAAGTTCTGGATGACGTTAAAAGCAAACGCTGTCTTTCCCATAGAAGGCCGTCCGGCGACTATTATCAGATCAGATTTCTGAAAACCTGTGGTTTTCTCGTCCAGATCCTTGTATCCCGACGCAACGCCGGTGATAAGCGATTTGTTATCGTACAGATCCTCGACGGTTTTCATGGTGTTTTTCAGGATATTTTTCACCTGTACAAATGACCCGCGCGCCCGCTCCTGGGATATGTTGAGGATCATGCTCTCTATATTGTCCACCAGCTTATCGACATCATCGTCATGCTCGTAGGCCATAGTGACTGTCTCGCCCGCGACGGAGATGAGCTTTCTCAGCACCGCGTTTTCCCGGACTGTCTTGCAATGAATCTTTATATTGGCGGAAGTTGGAACGATGTCTAAAAGCTCGGCCAGGTAATCGACCCCTCCCACCTGCTCTATCCATCCTTTTTTACGGAGCGTCTCGGCCAGCGTCATAAGGTCGACCGGCTCGTTGCGCTCGTACAGGTCGAGTATCCCCTCGTATATTTTCCGGTGGGCGGGTTTGTAGAAATCGACGGAGCCTGTGAGGGCCTCTAGAGCTTTGGGGAGGGCTTCGTTATCTAAAAGAATCGCTCCAAGGATCGCCTGCTCCATATCCATGTTGTGGGGCGGAGTGCGAGAAGGGATGGAAGCCTCACTGCCGATCATACGGGGCGGCCTGTCGGTCATATATAATAAAAGGTGTTAGAGCCTGTTAAATTTTCGTCAAATAGATCGCAACCTGCGTCAGAAACCACCTTGAAGAAAACTCATCGATGAAAACATGCCTGAGTCTCCCCCTGCGAGTCGAAGAGTGGGATTATAACGCTTCATGGAGACAATCTATAGAGGAAATGTCGTCTTGATTAAAAAAACAGGAGGTTTGCGTATCGAATTTTGAAGAGCAAAGCCTGTCAGACCGTATTGGACGTGTCTAGCGCGGTTTTTTTTCAAGCCACCTTTCGATGGCAGACGATCTCTCTTTTGTTTCCATAGCCTCTTTATCGTATTGTCCCAGAAACTCAAGGGTCGCTTTGCGCTCTTTATCAAGGTTTTCGAGCGCTTGTCTCATTCCCTTCGCCTTTTTTTTGGCGTTTTCTTGCTCCTTTTTTTTCCTATCCGCCTCCTCTTCCTCCTCTTTCGAGTTTTTATCCTCTTTTTCGGCGCTATCACTTCCAGAAACATCCTTATTGTCAGATGTTTTTTTCGCAGTGGGCTGTTTTTCGACGCCCTGGTTCGCGACGGGCGAGGTTTTCTTTTCGTCTTTCGGCGTGGTCATGCGCGTGTAGAAAAACGCCGAGCCGCCCGCCACGACAATGACGAGCGCGATCAGAGCGGAAATTATTATCTTTTTTTTCATTGCCGGCTTTTACCTGAAAGGCCTTTGTCACTCGCTATCGATATCCAGCTCGGTCATTTTCTTTTTTAAAGTGTTTCGATTCAAACCGAGCAGTTTAGCCGCTTGTGTCTGCACTCCGCCTGTCCTTGCAAGGGCTATTTCAATGAGCTCTCTTTCAACCAGCCCAACCATTTTCCGGTGGGCCTGCCCATGAGCGGACGAGTCGAAAACTTCTTTGACAAGCTGGCCAAGAGCGCCGCCCGGGGCGCCAGCTCTTTTAGCTCCGCTTAATTCGCCGGGGATATCATCCAGAGTAATCGTTCCGCCCGGCGCCATTATCACCGCGCGGCGGACAACGTTCTCCAACTCGCGGACAGAGCCGGGCCAATCGTAATCCACCAGGGTGTCCATCACTCCCGACCCGATCATCTTCGGTTTTTCGTTCAGTGTTTTAGCTATTTTCAAAAGAAAATGCTCCGCAAGAAGTGGAATATCTGACCTGCGCTCGCTCAAAGAAGGGGTCTTTATATGCACAACGTTGAGCCGGTGGTAGAGGTCTTCGCGAAACCGCCCGCTGGCCACATCTTCGGCGAGGTTGCGGTTGGTGGAGGCCAGCGCCCTCGTATCCACCTTTACAGGTTTCGTGGAGCCGACCGGATAAAACTCCCGGTCTTGCAAAACCCTCAGCATTTTCGCCTGAAGAGTCAATGGCATATCGCCAACCTCGTCGAGGAGTATGGCGCCTCCGCTGGCGGCGAGGAATTTGCCCGATTTGGAATCGAAGGCTCCGGTAAAAGCTCCTTTGACGTGACCGAACAGCTCCGATTCAAGCAGGTCGTTGGGTATGGCGGCGCAGTTTACGGCGATAAAAGGACCGACCGATCTGCTGGAGTTTGAATGCAGGGCTTTGGCCACCAACTCTTTTCCTGAACCGGTGGGGCCGGTAATTAGAACGTTTTCGTCGGAGTTGGCTGACCGTCCGATCAGTTTGAACAGCTCTTGCATCGGCGCCGAGCGTCCTATCATCACTCCTTCGGCCTGCTCCACCGCGCCAGATTTAAACTTGGCCAATTCGCTCGACATTTTCCGGTATTCGACAATACGGTTTATCAAAATATCGATGACATCAAAATCGAACGGCTTTGTAATATAGTCAAACGCCCCTTTTTGCATTGCGGTTATGGCGTTTTTCATTGTCGCCTCTGCGGTCATGACAACCACCGACGGCGGGTTCGGCTTTTTTAATATCGATCCTATAAGATCCAGCCCGGAGCCGTCCGGCATTTTGATGTCGAGGAATACGCAGAAATAGAGACCCTCGTTTAGCCGCTCGACAGCCTCTTCGATGGTCGCCGCCGTGTCGGTCGCATGACCGATCCGCTCGAAACCTTTGGAAAGCACAAAACGGATGCTTTCCTCGTCGTCAACTACAAGAATCTTTTCCATAGGCCCCTTATTTTAACTTAATTGAGCAAGTTACTATTGTAAGTGACTAAAATCAAATGCCGATTCAATTATAGATGCGATAGGATAGACTTTACAAAGCGCAAAGAGTATTACTGTGAACCTCTACAAATCCATTTCTGCTACAATCGGCTGTAAAAGGCGCCATGCTTCG
>ENA-ORDP01001646-ORDP01001646.1-marine-sediment-metagenome-genome-assembly--contig:-NODE-1646-length-11929-cov-3.698501_pt1 | contig 11929 bp, 10 predicted proteins | sample MGYA00248627_ERZ508539 | MGnify/ENA primary metagenome ERZ508539 (study PRJEB26208, sample SAMN05571518) | marine sediment metagenome | biome: deep sea; feature: Hydrothermal vent; material...
GCGGCTTGCTCTGAGGTGATGGCAGATTGAATACTACGCTCAAACTCGACCATCTCCCGGAATTGCGAGTCCTGCGCCATGGCCAAATCCAGTCTCTGGCTCTCGGCATCGGACAGGTGCCCATTCAGGTAGTCAGCGATCAAGCCTTCCAGCGGGTGAGTATGTTTAGAATTACTCATCATTCACCTCTAACTATTCCTGCCGTGTCTTTTCGACAAAAGCACGAATCTTTTTGCGCGCATGGTGCAAGCGTGTTTTCACCGTATTCGTCGGGCATTGCACAATTTGACCCACCTCTTCCGTTGAATAACCATTAAAATAACAAAGCTCAATAACCAGCCGATGTTTGGCTGACAATGTTGCAAGCGCGGCACCGACAAGATCCGTCTGTTCGGCTGATTCGTACAACGATATACTACTGGGTTGATCGCTTTGCCCAAGCACATCCAGTACGTTTTCGCGCAATTTCTGTTTTTTCACCATACGCAGACAAGCACGATAAGCGATAGAGAAAATCCAGCTGGAGACCTTCGACTTCCCCTGGTATTGATGCGCTTTGTGCCAAACCTTCAGCATGACATCGTTATAGACTTCCTCAATCAGGCTGTTATCGTAAGTTAAGCGCCGTAAAAACCCGCTTAACCTCGGTCGATACTGGACATAGAGAGTCTCCATAGCCGTATGATCCCGCGCCGAAGAAATTCGTTCAATTAATATGCGATCTTTCTGGTCACATTGCGCTTGTTCCTCTGTAAGAGCGCTGGTTTGCTCATGTTTGGGCAGCAAGACAGTCATTATACAGAGCCTGAAAATAGACCAGAAGCATGCGGTATTGAACGCTCTATGAGAGCTTTTGATAGCGGTATACAGGGATTCATTTCCAAGCCTATGAAATAGTAGACCTGAGTTTAAGCCGCGAGACGTTATTTGGCCAATTAATTTTTCAGATTTAGGCTAGCCAACCTGATGAACGAAAGCAGGCTAGATGAAAGTAAAAGGCCACCGAACGGTGGCCTTATGAAAACAAGATTATTTGATTTAGCAATTAACATCCGCGCTAACGGTGACACGTCGGGAGCGTCCGCTTTCACCTGGGAATTCATCAAACATGGCTTCAAGCATTTCATCAAAGACTTCGACAATCTGACTGCAACTTCCGCTACTTTTTGCCCGAGCTTCCAGCAAAGCTATCGGCCGACCTGAGTGAAAACTTTTACCCTCGACGATGTCCATGGCTATCGCGCGAGAATAGCGAGTATATGAACTGGATGTACTACCAACGATACCGTAGGTTGGCATGCTGTAGCTTGAACCTGAGTAGGATGTACTATGACCACCGTGGTTGACCGTTCCGGAACTGTAAGTCGTGCCGCCACCGGTTTGTCCGTACACAGGTGATGTTTCAACCGAGGTTTTACCGTTATCAATACCATACGATACAATCGCGACATATTTTGCTGCTGAACTTTGTTGTACTGGTTTAAATCCGAGCTTGCCCAGCTGCTTCTCAAATCTGGATTTGTAGTGCGCAAATTGCAGTGATTTGTTGATCTGCTGATTCGCGGCGGTAACCGAAATAGTACCGCGATTTTGATAATCGGGCTTATAAAAAGTCGTCGTGTCAGTAACAACGATTGAACCACAACCCGCCATGGAAAGACTCAGCAAGCCTACCGTCAGTAATAAAATTCTCTTCATATTCATGGTATTTCTCCTGTTAAAATTATCTGCGTTTTCCCCGAATCGACGGTGAGTCGCGCAATAAAAGGTGCTTAACAGGTAAGGCGAGAAACAACGGGAAATCACCTCACGCGCGATAAAGTAAATGTGTCGGTCACATATACTGCACGCACTCTTTTGGCCATTTTGGGCCCATTCGAGTTTGTGATCCATTGTAACTCATTGTTCTGATTATAAATTTATGTTTTTAGAATATTATATTTGACTAGTCAGTCAAATACTCTATTATCATTGTCTCGCCCGCATTAAGCTGGAAATTTATGGGACGCTCACCCACCGACACAAAGGAAAAACTACTGCTAACGGCTATGGATCTGATCTGGCAAAGCAGTTACGGCTCGGTCAGTGTGGATGAGATCTGCATTCAGGCCGGGGTTAAAAAAGGCAGTTTTTATTACTACTTCACCTCAAAAGCCGAGCTGGCCGTCGAGGTCATGGAGCAGGCGTACAACCACTACGAACCCGAGATGGCAAACGTGTTATCTGCAACCGGTTCGGCAACTGAACGATTTGAGCGACTGGCCAACTTTGTCTATGACAAACAACTCGAAGCGTGCAAGCAGTACGGACGAGTATGCGGCTGTCCATTTGCCTCGCTGGGTTCAGAAATGGCGGGTAACGATGAGGCCATTCGTCAGAAAGCCGATGAAATCTTTAAGCGTCAGAATGTTCTGCTAGCGACGAGCTTACAGGAATTGGTTAATTCCGAACAACTACCGGCGAATACCGACCTGGATGCCATGGCGTCCGAGATTCATTCCTTCATCCTCGGTCAGGTGATGATGGCAAGAATCCAAAATGATGTTTCCAATTTGAAGCATGAAGTTAAGAGCGGCCTGTTACGAATTTTAAATATTGAACAGGCCGCGGCTGTACAGATAATAAAATAATCGTTGCGCTAAATGACACGCTCCAACAAAAAATAGCCGCAATCTAATCCACTTAAAATAGTCGCAGGGAGACCAGACTATGAAAAGAGCAACAAAACGACCAATAATTTTAAACGCCGGCATAATCCTGACTATAATAGGTCTCGTCAGCACGTTCGCCATTTATAAATTTTCGTTTGCGGAAGAAACACAGGCCGCGATGGCCAAACCTCCCGCCATGCCGGTCGAAGTAACCTTAATCAAACCACAAAATATTCGGATATGGAAGAAATTTTCAGGGCGTCTGACCGCCGTTGATTATGTCGAAATTCGTCCGCAGGTATCCGGACTCATCACTGAAATAAAATTTAGCGACGGCCAAATGGTAAATAAAGGTGATGTGTTATACATTATTGATCCAAGATCGTTTACCGCCACGGCGGCCAAGGCCGAAGCCAATCTGGTGGCGGCGCGCAAACGTTACTCGTTGGCCGACAAAGAATACAAACGCTCAAAGAATCTTATCAATACCAAGGTAATCTCCCAGCGTATCTATGATGAACGCATCAATACCCGACTGGTTGCTGCGGCCGAGGTAAAAAGTGCCGAAGCGCAACTGACTGAAGCCGAAGTTAATCTCGACCATGCCTATATCAAAGCACCGGTATCAGGCCGTCTAAGTCGCAGCGAAATTACCGTTGGCAATCTGGTCTCGGCTGGATCAACTCCGCCTTTACTAACCACCATCGTATCAAGTGAAAATATATATGCCGACTTCGAAATAGATGAGCAAACTTATATAAACTATATACGTGATATTCGCCCCGATCAGGATGCGACCGCCATCATTCCAGTAAAACTTTATCTGCAAGATGGCAAGACTGCGTTTAGCGGAAAAATGCATGCCTTCGATAATAAGATTAATCCCGCTTCCGGAACCATTCGTGCCCGCGCTATATTTGATAATCCACAAGGTAAATTATTGCCCGGTATGTACGCCCACATTGAACTCGGAAGCGCCACAGAGAAAGAACATATCCTTGTTAGTGAACTTGCGATTGGCACCGATCAAAACCGAAAATTTGTTTACATAGTCAATGGTGAAAACAAAACAACCTACCGCGAAGTTAAACTGGGTGTCAGCATTGATGGCCAGCGCGTTGTACGCAGCGGATTAAACTCAGGTGATAAAGTCATTACCCGCGGCTTGATTCGTATACGTCCTAATATGCTGGTTGCACCAAAAGTATCGACCACAAAAAAAACCGCTAACAACACTTAAATATTGATGTGAATTTAAAAAAATAATTTAATACTTAAAATTAACGCAGGGAACGCACCGAGGAAACCCATGAAATTTTCCAACCACTTTATAGATCGTCCTATATTAGCCAGTGTCATCTCTTTATTAATATTTGTGTTTGGCCTGGTTGCCATGTTTCAGTTGCCTGTCTCAGAATACCCGGAGGTTGCGCCACCGTCCGTGGTAGTTAATGCCTTTTTCCCTGGCGCCAATCCCTCGGTCATTTCTGAAACGGTCGCCACGCCATTAGAAGAACAGATTAATGGCGTAGAAAATATGCTGTACATGAATTCACTGGCCACCGCCGATGGGCGACTCGCCATGACCATTACCTTTGCGATTGGAACCAACCCTGATCTTGCCCAACAACTGGTGCAAAACCGCGTTTCACGAGCCCTGCCCCGACTGCCGGATGTGACCCGCCAGCTTGGTGTCACGGTTGCCAAAAGCTCGCCGGATCTAACCATGGTGGTGCATTTACGTTCGCCAAACGAACGGTACGATATGCTTTACCTGCGAAACTATGGAACTCTGCATGTACGCGATCAACTGGCGCAAATCCCCGGCGTCGGACAGGTCATGTTGTTTGGTTCCGGTGACTATGCGATGCGTCTGTGGCTAAACCCGGACAAGATTGCTGAACGCAATATGACCCCCGGTGAGATTATTGATGCCATTCGCGGGCAAAACATTCAGGTTGCGGCCGGTGTCATTGGTGGCCCACCCTACAAAGATAAGGTTCAACTGCAACTGCCGATTAATATTCAGGGACGCCTGCAGTCTATCGAAGAATTCGAACAAATCCTTATCAAGCGAGATCAAAACGGCACTGTCACCCGCCTGCGTGATGTCGCTCGAGTCGAACTTGATGCACAGAGTTATGGGCTGCGATCGTTACTCAATAATAAACCCGCGGTCGCGATTCCGATCTTTTCCGCCCCCGGCTCGAATGCTCTGGATATATCAACCAATGTCCGCGCCACCATGAAACAGTTAAAAGAATCCTTCCCTGAGGATCTTGATTACAGCATTGTCTATGATCCCACTATCTTTGTGCGCAGCTCGATCAACTCCGTGATCATTACTCTGTTAGAGGCGATTGCGTTGGTGGTGCTGGTGGTTATTATTTTCCTGCAGACCTGGCGCGCCTCACTCATTCCCTTGCTGGCTGTTCCCGTTTCTATTGTTGGTACCTTTGCCTTTATGTATCTGCTGGGCTTTTCGATCAATGTTCTATCCCTGTTTGGTTTGATCCTGGCAGTCGGTATCGTCGTCGATGATGCGATCGTGGTGGTAGAAAACGTCGAACGAAACATTCGCGCCGGAAAAACTCCGCGTGACGCCACCATACAGGCCATGAAAGAGGTGACCAATCCGATCATTGCCACCTCGTTGGTGATCGCGGGCGTCTTCATTCCGATTGCCTTTATTAGTGGACTATCGGGTTTGTTCTATAAACAATTTGCCCTGACGATTGTGATTGCGACGTTTATTTCAACTTTGAACTCGTTAACCCTGAGTCCCGCGCTATGCGCTTTGTTATTAAAATCACCCGATGCTAAAAAAGATAGATTAACAATCTTCATGAATAAGACCTTTGGCAGGTTCTTTAATTTATTTAACCGTAACTTCGATCGCGGCCGAAATCGTTACACAAAATTAGTACACACCTTCGCCACGCGCAAGCTCATCATGATGTCGATCTTTGGCGCACTGGTGATGTTAACCGTATTCAGTTTCAAACTCGTACCACCGGGTTACATCCCGGCACAGGATAAACAATACCTGATCAGTTTCGCGCAATTACCGACCGGCGCAACCCTGGATCGCACTGAAAATGTCATGCGAAAAATGGCCGATGCTGCCCTGTCGGAAAAAGGCGTGGTCAGCGCGGTTCAGTTCCCCGGCCTGTCGGTTAATGGTTTTGTCAATTCGGCCAGTGCCGGTATTGTTTTTGTTACATTAGAAGATTTTGATAAACGTGGTGATGCTGATTTAAGTGCTGGTGCAATCGCCGGACGCCTGCAACAAAAATACGGCGCGATAGAGGAAGCCTTTATTGCCATCTTTCCTCCGCCGCCGCTACGAGGGCTCGGTATTACTGGCGGATTTAAACTGCAGATCATGGACCGTAACGATCAGGGTTATAAAGTTCTGGATGATGTGGTTAACCAGGTGAAGATGAAAGCCTATCAGGACCCTGCGCTGTCACGCGTTTATTCGAATTACAATATTAATGTGCCACAGTTGTATGCCAATCTGGATCGAACCCGCGCAGTACAACTTGGCATTCCAGTTGAAGAAGTCTTTCGTACCATGCAGATTTATCTGGGTTCGTTATACGTCAATGACTTTAATCAGTTTGGGCGCACCTACCAGGTTATCGCGCAGGCCGATAAAGAATTTCGTTCCACACCGCAGGATATAATTCGGCTTAAAACCCGTAACAGTGATGGACTCATGGTGCCATTGGGTTCCGTGATCAGCGTCGAAGAAACCTACGGTCCTGAGATCGCTATGCACTATAATTCGCATCGCTCGGCGGACATCAATGGCAGCCCGGGTATGGGTTTTTCCTCCGGTGAGGCCCAGCAGGCCATCACCCGCATACTCGATGAGACCTTGCCGGCCGGCATGGACTTTGAGTGGACCGAACTGACTTACCAGCAAATCCTCGCCGGCAATACCGCCATTTATATTTTCCCGCTGTGTCTGTTTCTGGTCTTCCTGGTACTGGCCGGACAATATGAAAGCCTGACCTTACCGTTGGCAATCATCCTGATCGTACCGATGAGTATTCTGTCGGCGTTACTCGGTGTGTACATTTATGGAGGCGACAACAATATCTTTACCCAGATCAGTTTGTTCCTGCTCGCCGGACTGGCATCGAAGAATGCGATCCTGATCGTTGAGTTTGCGCACGCGCTTGAAAAACAGGGCCGATCGATCCTGGAAGCCGCGGTCGAGGCATCGCGCTTACGCCTACGTCCGATCCTGATGACCTCGTTCGCTTTTATTATGGGTGTGTTGCCGATGGTGATCAGTAGCGGCGCGGGTTCTGAGATGCGTCAGGCGATCGGTATTGCGGTATTTTCAGGAATGATCGGGGTGACGTTCTTTGGTTTGATCTTTACGCCGGTATTTTATGTGATGTTTCGGAAACTGGAAGAGGCCTTTAAGCGTGATACCTCGAAAATATAAAATTACTTTCGATCATCCTTATCGTGAAACTCGCCTTCGATTAAATGATTAGGATCGGCTTGTCGTGGCTGCCCCGGATCCATCTTAACGATGGTACCACTGTGTTCCAAAATCCAGAGTGCGATCCTTTTACGTATCAGTGGAACAAGAAGTATAAAACCAATAGCATCAGTAAAAAATCCCGGCGTCAGTAACAACGCGCCAGCAAAAAACAGCATGATGCCTTCGAGCAGGCCCACGGCCGGTACCTGGCCCTGTTGCATCTGACGTTGTACGTTTTGCAACGTCGATAAACCTTGATGCCGTATCAATGCCAGCCCGGTGATGGCGGTCAGCGCTATCAGGGCAATGGTTGATAAGGCCCCAATTTCGGCACCGATCTTGATGAACAGAAATATCTCGATCAACGGCGTGAGAATAAAAAGGGCAATCCCAAGCTGGAATTTACGCATGCTGTCTGACCTTCCCCATATATATAGTGTAAAGTATCATCATAATTAGTCGATAATAATATCAGCTTGTGATGATATAGCTGGACTGGCTTTCGCCCGTCCTGCTTGTTACATTTGGGCGTATGGACACAATTTCAAGCCCCTACCAGATTGTCATGACCACCTTTCCCGATATGGACAGTGCTCGACAATTGGCGGAACGACTCATTTCAGAGCATTTAGCCGCCTGTGTAAATATTTTGCCCGAAATGACCTCGGTCTACCACTGGCAAGGCAAACTCGAACAGGGACAGGAGCACCAGTTGCTGATTAAAACGGAGCAACATTGCACAAAAGAAGTACAAAATGTGATTGAACAGGTCCACCCGTATGAACTTCCTGAAATCATCGTAGTCCCAATCTTGGCGGGCCACAAACCTTATTTAAACTGGATATCCGAGTCGGTACATAAAAATGATTAAATTCAAAGCATTACTGTTCCCTTTATTATTGTTAGTCAGTCAACTCAGCCTTGCAGCCAATCCGTTGCACCCCAATGAGGCCTTTAAATTCGATGCGGTCGTTGACGGCAACGCCATAAAAGCCAGCTGGAACATCGTTGACGATTATTATCTGTATCGGGAAAAGATTACGTTTGAATCTGGCACGCCGGGTTTCGAACTGGGCAAACCGATTTATCCAAAAGGCAAGCTAAAGCATGGCATCCGCCCGGATGGCACTGAAGGTGAAGTTGAGACCTATATGGACTCCGTCACTATCGAAATACCCATCATTAAATCGACGGGCGGCGAATTTAAATTTAAAGCCCGTTCGCAGGGCTGTGCCGAAGAGCTCGGTATCTGCTATCCCCCGCAAAAGCATGAAAAATTACTCACCCTGGCCGCACTGGAAACAAAATCAGATGCGGGGACACCGGGCTTAAGTGGAATTAGCGATCTCAGTTCAGCGCTTGGTCTTGACGGCGGTCAGTCAAACAATCCCTTACCGGCCAATCAGGCCTTCAAGATGACCAGTCATATTGAAGGTGACATGGTCATGATCACCTGGGCCATCGCCAAAGATTACTACATGTATCGCGACAAGTTTTCGGTTACATCCGACACCGACGGTATCCGCTTCGGCCCGATGAAGGCTGCCAATGGCGTACTAAAACATGGCATTCGACCTGATGGCACCGAAGGTGAAGTCGAAGTCTTCACCAAAGAGATCACCATCGGTTATCCGATCTTCGCCAGCAAAACCGGTATCGATAAAATTAAATTCACGGCTACCGGTCAAGGTTGTGCTGAGATCTTTGGTATTTGTTATCCACCGATAAAAAATCCACAAAGCCTCACGACCAATGTTAGCTTTGCGGTCAATGCCGCTGCCATGAATGATATGGATTCATCAGCGCAATCTGAACAGGCAAGTAACGCCGTTATCCCCGCCAGCACGCACGCTATGCCAAAACCTGAAATAAAAGAGTTTGTCTCTGAGCAGGATCAATCGGCCATGGTGTTGGCCTCCGGCGAAACCTTTAAAATAATTCTGTATTTCTTTCTCGGCGGATTAGCTCTTGCCTTCACCGCCTGCATGTATCCGATGATTCCGATCCTGTCTTCGGTCATTGTCGGCCAGGGCGAAAAGATCACAACCATGCATGCGTTCAACCTTTCACTTTTCTACGTGCTTTCAATGGCCATTACCTTTGGCATCCTCGGCGCTTTATTTGCTGGCCTCGCGCAAGGGATAAACCTGCAGGCCTACTTCCAGAGTCCGTGGGTGCTGGTACCTTTTTCGGTATTATTTGTGGCGCTCGCATTCTCGATGTTCGGTTTCTACAGTATCCAGATGCCCGCCAGCCTGCAGGGCAAACTCAGTGAAATAAGCAGTCATCAAAAAGGCGGATCGTTCATCGGCGTGATTATCATGGGTGTATTATCCGCGCTGATCGTCGGGCCCTGTGCCGGCCCGGTATTAATCGGTGCACTGGCCTACGTTGCTTCCGAGGGTGACGTCTTCCTGGGTTTCCTTTCCATGTTTATTTTAGGATTGGGGCTGGGTTTACCGCTTATTTTTGTCGGCACTTCACACGGCAAGTTCCTGCCCAAGGCCGGTGGCTGGATGGATACGGTCAAATACGCCGCGGGTGTGGTGCTATTAGCGGTCGCGCTGTTATTCCTGGAGCGAGTCAGCTTTGTACCGGCGATGTTGATCATGCTGGCATGGTCTGCATTATTGATTATTGCCGGCATCTACATGGGCGCATTCGATCCGATAAAAGAAGGGCGCGCAGGCTGGTTCAAACTATGGAAAGGTTTAGGCCTCGTCTTTATTTTGTACGGAGCGGTTGTCATGCTGGGCGGCCTAACCGGCGCGCGCAACGTTAACGATCCCATGCACGGCTCTAAACTCACCATGGGCGGCGGTGGTCAGGCCCATGCCGAGTTAGCGTTCAAACGCATAAAGACCGTCGAGGATTTAAACCGGGAACTTGCACTGGCTAAACTCAGTGGTAAATACGTGATGCTGGACTACTACGCAGATTGGTGTACCTACTGTAAAACATTTGAAGACTATGTGTTCTCTACACCCGAGGTTCAGAAGCTATTGGCTGATTTTGTCCTACTGCAGGCCGATGTCACCGCCAATGATGATTTAGATCAAGCCCTGCTCACGTATACAAAGGTCATTGCGCCTCCCACAATTATGTTCTGGAATACCAAAGGGGTCGAAAAAACTAAATTCCGTATCGTCGGTGTGATGGATGCAGAACAATTCCTTCACCACGTTGATCTGATTTTAAAAGGTAATTAGTGGGACGCTATTTTGGTAACTTAAAATTTGTCACGATTGCTAACTACCTGGCAATCGTGACCTTATGCGCAGCTGGAGTGCTGACATCCGCTACCGCAGTAGCCCAGCATGATGTAAAAATTCCTTCAGGCTACACGCAAATCAAATCCGTTGACGATTTAAAACGTAACATTGATCTAGCCAAAACCAGACAAAAATATGTAATGTTGGTTATCTACGCCGAGTGGGATGTCTATAGCAAACAACATGAAAAAGAAATTTTCTCCGAATCTGAGGTCATGGAAATGCTGACAGGGATGTCGCGGTTACGCGCAGATGTCTCTCATAATGATGAGCAGGACAAGGCATTTCTCAAATATTTAGATATTGTTGGGCCACCCGCCATTCTATTCTGGAATAAAAAAGGTCTGGAGCATCGCGAAAACCGTCTCTATGGAATCAGAAACTATAAAGAGTTTATGACGCACGTTAACAAGGTCATCAAAGGACAATAAATGCATCATCAATATATAAACGGTAGAACCAATATTGTCGTACTCATTATTATCGGTGCACTGGCACTGGGGGCCGGTGTCGGTTTATCGATGTACCTCAATCAACCGTCAACAGACGCGGGAACGCCGGTCATCAAGTCAATCTCAATGGTCGGCAAGCAACGACCCGAATTCTCTATGCTCGATGTTGAAGGCGAAAAACACAACATTAGTGAATTCGATGGCAAGGTGCTGATTATTAATTTCTGGGCCACCTGGTGCCCACCCTGCCGGCGTGAAATTCCCGCCTTTATCGCATTGCAGGAAAAATATCAGGACAAAGGCTTTACCATCGTCGGCGTCGCACTGGACAGCCTGCAGGCGGCGGTTGATTATGTTGATCCGATGGGTATCAATTACCCGATTTTGGTCGGAGAAATGGAAGGCGTCGCCATCAGCCAGGCCTATGGCAACGAGCTTACCGTGTTGCCGTATACGGTTGTGGTCGATCGTAAGGGCATTATTCGTCATGCCTTTGCCCGTGAAATTACCCTCGAAGAGGCAGAAAACCTGATCAAACCGTTCCTCTGAGTCACTTTTCGCTAGTTTCAAGTATCAGCCTGTCATATTCTTCGCCAAAATTCGCTAATCTGGTAGCGACCTGAGGCGATCGTGCATAAAACTGGACAATTCCGTTCAGATCAGCGAGAATTCCTCAAAATATCACGATAGAAATGTCGTGAACATGCTTAAAACGTGCAGCGAACGGCTGCGATCTTTATAAAAAAATAAGACTATGGCAAAAATACTCGTCATTCACGGCCCAAATTTAAATCTGCTAGGGACACGCGAACCGGATCACTATGGTTCGACCACCTTAAGTCAGATCGATGATCAGCTTGCTGAGATCGCCAGCCAGTCAGGACACAGCCTGGCTAGCCTGCAAAGTAATGCCGAACATGAACTGGTCGATGCCGTACAGAAGACCAACGACGACGGTACCGAATACATTATTATCAACCCCGCCGCATTTACGCATACCAGTGTCGCCCTGCGCGATGCCATTGCCGCGGTAGAAATCCCGTTTATTGA
>ENA-ORDP01001647-ORDP01001647.1-marine-sediment-metagenome-genome-assembly--contig:-NODE-1647-length-11928-cov-3.194728_pt1 | contig 11928 bp, 16 predicted proteins | sample MGYA00248627_ERZ508539 | MGnify/ENA primary metagenome ERZ508539 (study PRJEB26208, sample SAMN05571518) | marine sediment metagenome | biome: deep sea; feature: Hydrothermal vent; material...
GGAGGCTTTGCACTGCGTTTTCTAACAACTCGCTAGCTCGTTTAGAAAACGGGAGAAAATGGATTGCTTCGCGACTGAGCTTCTTCTGGTATGTCTAGCTTAAAGTCCTTTAACTTAATTAAAGTTGGATTAGAGAAAATATCTTTATTAATATTAATACTCCTTAAATCTTCTAAGAGTACGACAATTTTAGCAACCTCGACCGAACGTACTGAATCAACCCCACCATCTAAAACCACAACATCACTTCCGCCTTTCGCTATAAAGAAATAGTATCCTATTGCTATAACTGCAATTGCAAGAATCCCAGCACCATATTTTTTAAGATTTTTTATAATTTTATTCATGAAGATTTGTCAGATAATGAATATGTCTTAAATGATACACTGAAAGAATACTCTCCTTCATTTGCTTCTCCAAAGTTAATTTCTGTAAGATCCATTAGTTGCAAGCTGTCTTGCAGGTCAGCTATAAAACTTAAAAATACCTGGTATGTTGCTGTAACATCAAAAGAAATTTTAGTTTCTTGTATTTGAGCTACTTGTAATATTGGATTACCGTTAGTGTCGCTTGTTTTATCTTGATTGCTCTCATTAAAATTTATATTGCCAATATCGATCCCATGGCTTCGAGCAATTCCCTGAAGATCATTGGCTAGCCTGATATCGTCAAATGTCTGTGGTAAAGCTAGGTCAAGTATACGATATTGTTCCTTAGAAATAGTATCTAGTTTTTCCTGAAGATTCTGCCTGATTGACTCAGCCTCAGTTGCTTTTACTAAGCCGTCGTCAAGCACCGACTCTTCTGCACGAAGTTCGTTTACTTGGTTATAGTCAGGTAACACATACACAACGCCTACCGCTATGGAAAGTATTATAATTATTAATGGAATAAGTCTATTCATGGTCTTATATGTTGCTATTTATGAAGATATAGTTTCGTTAGTGCTAGTGCTAGTGCTTTCCTCTATTTCAACCTCGGAGTTACCTGTATTGTTGTCTAAAATTTCCGTTGTGTCTGAGGAGTTGTCGTACTCTACGGTTGCTGGAGAAACAATAGCCTTTGCGTTAAAAGTTACCGCTCCTGTAGTATCTTCAAGTGCAAAGTCTGTAATATCAAAACTTTTTAATGCTGTTATCTCTGTAAGAAAAACATCTCTTTGGTATGCAAGAGAAGCAAACCCTGGAGCAATACCGCTAATGGTTATAGTTAATCCTTCTTTTTCTTCTTCAATATAATTAAACGATGTAAGTTGTACTGATCGCAATGTTGCTCTCTCTAGTAAGGTGAATATAGGCAAAAGAGCAGTATGGCGACTAATAATTCCTTCGACAGTATTAATCCTGTTTTCTAGCGATTTTGCTTTCTGAATAATTGTTTTATCAAATTCCTCATTAAATTTTTCTAATTTGACTTGTTTTGCTACAATATTATTCTCAATAACTCGAGTATAATAAAATATACCTCCGTAGGCACCTCCAACCAAAATAAGCACTAGGACAGCTATTGAAGTAAAAAGACTAACGGGGCGCTTTTCTACCCTCGGGCTTTTTGCCAAGGACACCTTTGGTATAAATGATATGTTTGGTTCTCTTACCATAAAAATTCTACTCTTGTAGTGCTTTAAGACTAACTCCAAGTGCTACCGCAAACTCCGGCCCTACTCTTTTTAATAAATTATCTAAAAAGGCAGGTGTTTCCACTTTTGAAAATGGGTCCCCTAGTACAACATTTATTTCAAACTCTTTCTGTGCGAATTCCTGTAATCCACCAAGGAGAGCACCACCACCAACAAGTATTATTTTACTTATTGGCTTACTTTGTCGTTCATTGAAAGTTGCTATGGCATTTTTCGCTTCAGAAAAAATATGCCCTAGGGGGAGCTCTGCAATATCTTTTATTGTGTGGCCTTCCACTTCACCATCTAGTCCAAACTCACGTTTCAACTTTTCAGCTGACACCATGTCTATGCTAAATGCTTTTGAAATAGACGATGTAATATCTTGTGATCCCATGTTTATGCTGTGATAACTTTTCACTATACCATATTCTACCATTGCAAGTTTGCTACTACCAGCTCCAATATCCAATATTATTATAGGCTTCATATCTCTTCCCACTACAGAACGAATACTGCTAAAAATTTCTATTTCAAAAGTATCTACAGTAAGACCCGTCATGGCTTGTATTTGTTTGTATTTATCTATCGTTTCGTTATGTATCGCAGCTATAACAACTTCTGATTGGTCTGGTTCCTTTTTTTTATCTTTATCTTTTTTGTTGCTTTTCTTTATTATGCCACCTGGATTGGGCAACACCCACCAATCAAGAGCGACCTCTGAAATAGGCACAGGAATATACTTACGTGCTTCTATTGGAATCATACGTGCGAGCTGTGTGGGATCCCTTGTTGGAAGGGTTATGAAAGAAAGCAAGCTTGACCCAAGAGGGATAGCAATAGCAGTTTTTTCACTCGTAATTTTTGCTTCTTTCAGCACATCAACTAATGCTTCACTGATTTTCTCTGTTGAAAGGGTTACTGCTTGCCCAACACCTTCTCCAACATACGGACCAAGTGCTAGTTCTCCATAATTTTCAAGAACAACTTTGCCTTTATTGGATCTGAGCTGCACAACCTTTATAGCTGATGCACCAATATCAATACCGAGTACAGTTTTTTCTATAAATACTGGTATTTTATAGTTTAATATTTTATATAAAAGTTTTTTTACCATAACTAAAAGCTGGGTTGTATTTAGCCCATTGTGTATACTGTAATTTTATTATAACACATGCATACTTACTATGTTTTTTAGAAAAACCATTTATCCACATATACTTTCTCGTGTTACTGATGTGTTGTTTCCTTCTCGATGTATTTGTTGTGACAAAGAATCACAAATAATATGCCAAACCTGTTTTAATAAAATTGAAAAAAGACCACAAGCATACCGTGGGAATTTTTCTCTTTTTGAATACGATAATAGTGTTGTAAGAAAAGCACTTTGGGGACTAAAATACAGAAATAGAAAAAGGGTGGCACTAATTTTTGCCCCCGAAATGCGCAAGAAGCTAGACTCCATGTTTCCAAACGAAGAAGTCTTATTGATACCAATTCCGCTTTCACGCAAACGACGTTGGAGTCGTGGCTTCAATCAAGCAGAAGTGCTTGCTCGGGCTATATCTGAAGCGGAGCAACCTACTCTTATATTGAGTACTGCTCTACGACGCACTAAACATAATAATCCCCAAACGCTCATTAAAAATAAGGATCTTCGGCTACAAAACATGCGTGGGGTTTTTGAGGTGCGAAATCCAAAAGAGATTACGGGCAAAAGAATAATTGTGATTGATGACATTACGACTACAGGAGCAACTCTACACGAGGCTACAAAAGTCCTTAAAAAAGCTGGTGCCAAAGAAGCAATAGGCTTCGCCGTCGCGCATTAAATAAAATCTTTTGAAAGCCTCCTGGTCCACACCAAAGCTTTGGCTGTATTTTTCTCTACTACAATTTTTGCAACCGCATCCTTATCAATTTCAAAAAGTCTTGTTTTTATTTCATCGAGATCTTCTAATTTAAATGCTTCTTCTATTTCAAATGTAGTATTCTCAGACAGCGTAGTCTGCATTATATAGTTGCCTAATACAGCTATATATTTCTTTGATTTAATTTTTGTATTTATTTGATATTTAAAGTCTTTAGTTTGCATAATTCTTTTAATTTCTTTATCGGGTCTCAACGAGCTCCCTACAATAAGATATGTGGGTCTATTTTTTTGCGCCAATCTTTTCATATGTATTTTATCCGTCTTTTCTCTGAGCAAGTAGAGCCAGTTGTGCGGATTATACAAATACAATGGTATTGATGTTTCTACCCCTGACTCAACACTCAAAAATATATTTGTCCAGACTTGATCAAAGTGTGTTAGGGTTTTTATTTTTATTGATATTTTTTCTTTATCTCTAAGCCCTCTTAGATTTCCAACCAAAGATATATTCTGCTCTCTCTCGGGAAGTATGCTCATCAATTTAAATACCCAGAGATCATTCAACGAAACTGCTGAATTATGGATAATAACTTTTTCTTCTAGTTTTAATTTTCTTAGTGTCCTATACACACCCTGTTTTGTTGCTCTAATATTTCTCGATTTAACGAGTCTCGTTGTAGAGATAGACCCTTCTTTAAAAAGGGTTGTTAAAATTACTTCTTCTATGTTTCCATTAAATATTTTCATGCTAACGAATAGCCTGTAGTAAACAAGTTGTTTACTACAGGCTTATAATCGTATATTTCTTTGAATATGTCAATATTATTTGATTTAATGTTTCCGTAGGTTCTTTAACTAAAGAGAGGTACTTAAAATGCCATTATGTGGATTCAATGAAAAAATGCTAGATGGGCTTCGACAGTTTGGAGAAGGCCTTTTTGATCAAGCAGAATACCGAGCTAAGGCTGACTCTGTTGATATGCTAACCTCTTTTGATAACGAGGTGTTCGAGATTAATACATTCCTTCAAATCTTGTCTAAAAAAGATCCGGAAAAATTTCAATGCCTTGTGGGCATAGCACATATAACTCAGGCATTATACAAAAGTGGGCAAGGTCTTGAGAGCCCTAAGGGTGCTTTTCTTAAAAACCTTGACGAGATGTTGAAATTTTTTGTTGAGATTGATAAGAAATACTATGACGATCTTAGACTAAAGGATGCCCCGCAAAAAGCACTAGAAAAGTTGGGCGAGTGGCTAGAAGAGTGAGGTGCGCTCGCCTGCATTTATATGCAGGCGAGTTTTTTGTTTGTATACCAAAGAGGCAATAGGCTTCGCTGTCGTGCATTAAATTGATAATTAGTAATTTTGCACGATGGTGTTATTGTGAACATATGATTGAAGGTCCACCAAAACCAAAAGAAGAATCTTTAGAAAGAAATGGGAGGGAAAAATTATCTCCTGAAGAAAAATCAGAATGGCTTAGTGGTATGGAAAAGTACGCAGAACAACTAGAGCAGGAAGTTCTACGACTTAAGGGTGAGTTGGGTAGTATAAAAAATAAGGAAGAACAAAAAGAAGCACAGGAACTTATTTTAGAATTAGAAGAATAAATTGATGGAATGCGCGAGTTTGTGAAATATGGAAATAATCCAGATGAAGATTTATACAGAGTGGAGTAAGACTTTGAAAGTCTAGAGGAGCTATTTTTAATTATTTTATTAACGACGTAGAGCGAGCGACTATTGTGAATTAGCTCCTCGGCTCGGATGGTTCCCATCCATCCTTGCGAATCATTGCGATGAGTCAAGGATTCAAAGCCTAAAGGCTCCCGATTCACATCGTTTCTCACGACAATTATTTTCTTCTGCGCGGTGAGGACAGGATTCGAACCTGCGGTACCTTGCGGTACACATCGTTTCCCCTGAACATGGCGGAGAGGACAGGATTCGAACCTGCGGTACCTTGCGGTACACATCGTTTCCAACGATGCGCATTAGACCACTCTGCCACCTCTCCAAATACTATCTGACTACTGTATCAAAAATACACCCTATTATATAAATGCCCCCATTAAACGGGGGCATCGCTATTTATACGCAGATTATTTTTATTTATCTCGCAATCGAAAAGATCTTTTTTTATTATTTCATCCACATCCTCTAAAAAATATTTCCATTTTTCCTTGCCAGCCATGCCTCCATCTTCAACCATCTTATACCCAGTACTATTTGTGTACTCTGTATTAATCAATCCCGCAAAAAATACAATATAGTCTGGGATAGCGCCAGTCTGCTCGTATTCTTTTATATCTATCCCCACAACACTAGCAATGCGCTCTTTGTCTCTTTCAGAAAATATATTGCCTCCTTTTTGCCTATGTTGAATACATGCTACTCGCCACATCGTTACCTCGCTTTTCCCTGTATAATGTGCGTACAAATTGCATATAGCAAGAGCTTCCGTTCTACGCATAATAAACTCCTTTTAACAACTCCGAATATGTTTCTGTATATTACCCTACACCCGTGGTATTTACTTTGCAAGTAAAATAAAAGGCGGAATGAATCCGCCCTTGTTATTGTGATATAGACTATTTGCTTACAAAAAGTCTCCTTATTTTTTTGAGCGTGCTATTGCTCTGGGTTTTGACGTGTCACGCCGTGGCAAAATACGTCTTTGCCCTTGTATTGGTATCACGTGTGCCACCTTGCGAGGATCAGAAATTTTCTGGCTCCCTTGTCTGAAAAATTCTATAAGTGATTCGAACATACGCCCTCCGTTATTCTGTTGATAGCTAGTTATGAAAAAAAATAATATATCTGCAATACATCATAACACAATTATTATATAATGTAAACTTTTGTAGCATTGCATAGCCATTTGGAAACCGGGTTTCCAAATTTATTTACCACGTAAAGCATCTACTCTTTCCTGAACTGGTGGGTGTGTAAGAAACAACTTATGCATAAAACTTACTTTCTTAGGATTTTTATCCTTGAATGGGTCTGCTATATATAGGTGTGCGGTAGCGTGATTTGCTCGTTTAAGCTCCCCACTATAGCCTGATATTTTCTCTAAACCACTAGCAAGCCCCTCGGGATAGCGCGTCAAGAGTGCACCCGACGCATCCGCAAGAAATTCTCGTTTACGTGAAATGGCCAACTTAATAACTGTTGCAATGAGTGGCGCAAGTATTGCAAGGCCTACGCCAATCAGAAGCATTATGAGCCCTGCTCTGCCATCACCACCTTGTCGTCTGTTCCCTACTCCCCAGAATGTAGCGCGTAAGAAAAAGTCTGAAAGCAATGTAACAAATCCGACAAGTACAACAACTATTGTTGATATTAAAATATCTTTATTCCCAATATGTGAAAGCTCATGCCCTATGACTCCCTCAAGCTCTGTTTTATTTAGCATACCAAGCAAGCCTGTGGTCACAGCTACAACACCGTGCTCTGCGTCTCGTCCAGTTGCAAATGCATTTGGTGCAGGGTCGTTGATAATATAGACTTTGGGCATTGGAAGGCCAGCTGTTATAGAAAGATTCTCCACAATGTTCCATAGGTCAAAATATTCTTCACGCTTTACCTTCTTTGCTCCTGCCATCTTCAAGACAATCTTGTCTGAATACCAGTAGCTAAATACGTTCATGAGAATACTGAAAGCCACTGCCACATACAGAAGTATTGGAGATTGAAAATACCAACTCACAGCCCAACCAATAAAAATAACTACGATAAAAAAGCCCGACATCAAAAACCATGTCTTTCTATTATTAGATCCCTGGTGTGTGTATAGTGTTGCCATGTTACAGCTTGTGTTCTTTAAAGTACTCAATGGTTTCTTCTACTTCTTCATAAACCCCATCAATACATTCGTACTTTTTTATTTCTTCACTATTAACCCACACAAAATCTGTAAAGCCTCCTTTCTCTGGTACGACATCTCCCCCAAGATAACGCGATGCAAACTTTACAAGAACAACCGGTACATTGTCAGGACGAATAAATGCGACACTATTAATGTAGTGAAGATTTGTATCAATATCTACATTTGCTTCCTCTTTTGATTCTCGTACAAGTAAATCTTCAACTGCATATTCAAAATCCAAAACATCCCCGTTAACACGAGTAGGTTTATCTACTGGCAAGTCGCTCCATTCAAGTTTTCCACCAGGAACAGCCCATCTGCCAGGATGCACTTTCTCTCGCTTATCACGTTTTAGAATCAAACACCTCCCATCTTCTTCCCTATAAATAACAACATTCGCAACAAAGTAAAAAAGTTTATTTTGTTTTGCACTCTTAATACTAATCTCTTTTTTTTGTATCATCGTTATATGATTACAAGAGTAATTTAACTATGCTTAGAACTTTACCTTTACGTTCTCGCGCTCCTCAGACCCTTCTTCAAGTTCAAAGAACTCCTTCTTAACAAACTTAAACATATTCGCAAGAATATTTTGTGGAAATGAGTCTACTTTGATATTTAAGTCGCGTACATTGGTGTTGTAGAAGCGCCTTGCTGCTTGGATTTTATTCTCTGTATCTGAAAGCTCGTTTTGTAAATCAAGAAAGTTTTGATTTGCCTTAAGATCTGGATATGCTTCCGATACAGCAAAGAGTGACTTCAGTGCTCCTGTAAGCATATTTTCGGCTTGACCTTTTGCTACAATACCTCCAGCACCCATTGCCGCGGTGCGTGCTTCTGTTACTTTTTGTAATGTATCTTTCTCGTGCGCAACATAGCCCTTCACAGCTTCCATTAAGTTGGGGATAAGGTTATAGCGACGCTTGAGCTGAACATCAATATCAGCCCACGCTTCATCCGCACGTGTTATTGAACGAATGAATCCATTGTACATACCAATGCCCCATCCAAATAGCACTACTAGAATCCCAATTATAATATATATACCTATCATAATAATTTTTTATTAATTAATTACTCTTAACTGCTAATTACTAATTCATTTTATTGATTCCTTCTGTCAATTCTTCGTTTTATGCCACGCGCCATCTTCCAAATAATCCATATAACAAACACTAATGTCGTTAGCCAGACAATCAATACTGGAAGCGCAAATACAAGTGCAATAAGGAAATTGACGTAACTTGCAAACCCAACAAACATTGCTTGCAATGATTGCTTTACAACAGTTAGTGGATTCCACACTATGCCGAATACCGCTACTTCGGCTTCGGAAGTTAGGCTTACAGAAATGGTAGACATATCAACCTGACGTGAAATGTAATTCAATCGTCCTTGATATTGCTCTATGCGCTGACGAGTTTGTGTAAGCTTCTCCCGTACGGCTAGAATGTCTTTAATAGAAAAAGCTCTCTTTAATACTATTAGGTATTGAGCTTCTGCCTCTTGCTCACTCTTTAGACGTGCTTCAAGATCAATAAACTCTTCTGTTACGTCGCGTGTATTAACATTTTCGCTTGTTACTTTTATCGCAATATCTTTTAGTGCGCTAAATACCATATCAAATTTTTCTGCCGGTATTCTAACTGTTATATTGCCTCGTTTTTTATCTTTGCCAGATTCATATACTCCTGCATTCTGTACAAACCCATCGTTACCTTTTGCTATAACAGTGATTGCATCTATAGCGCTCTCTGTATTATCTACAACTAAATCGAGTGAGCCATTTTGAATTACTTGTCTTTGTGTATCATTGTTTACCTCACCAAGAAAATTATCATTTATCGGCGATGGTAAAATAGATCGTGCTATTGATTGTTCTCTTATGCCATATTCTGAGCTATCTACACTAACAGCACCGCCACTAATACTTTTACTATTAAAGTCTAGCTGTTGTGTGCTGTCTGTGCCCTTAAGTCCATCGAGAGTCATAAGTACAATTACAACTGCCGCAAGACCCATGAGTAGGTTCTTGTGTTTTTGTATAAAGTCTTTATGTTGTGGATCCATAATATTTAAATTAGCTTTTCAATCCATATATTCTACTCTACATACATAAAAATCACCATACTTTGGCGATTTTTCTTCTGCCACAGATACCGTCCTTGTAAAAAATACACGAACGAGGTTCGACTACCTACCCTCCTGTTGACGAAATAAACAAACTATGTTAAATTATTTTCAGATTAAATCGCTTGTTTTTATTTTTACATTTTTACATTCACATCCCACTCACTATGTTGGAGATATAGAAATGACAACACCAGAATCACCGTCATCGTTACATTCTATTTTTGTTGCAATGTTGATTGCTGTCGTAATCTTTTTTATCGCGTTTATGATTCCAAAAACCGAAACCATGTCTTCAGAAAAAACCACTGGCCTCTTAACTGCAAGTCAGTACACTACTATTACCTTTGTTACGGCAACAGCAGTTCAAAAGATTAAAGGAGTCAATGCGGGAATTGTTACCACAAAAACAAGTAGTACAGATGGCCCTGTTAAAGGGCTAGTTGTACCTTATCGTAAAATTCCGATAGGAACCAAAGTAGAATTGATATCTATAAATTATCGTAACCACCATCAAATCCCGGTACGCATTATGTTGGTAAAGGATTGATGTGCATCCATCACTACCCAAACCGGCTTCTTGCGAAGCCGGTTTTTTATTTATCTAGTTACTTAGTTGTCCGACAACTAAGTAAATTAAAAGCTAGGACCGACCTAGCCACTTTTCATCAAACACATTTATCAAGGCAAGGCCTTGATAAAGATAGTCTTGCCTTGATAAATGTAATTTCTAATACATTCCACCGCCCATAGGAGGTGCGGGCTCGTCTTTCTTTGGTTCATCTGCTATAGCAACTTCAGTTGTTAGTAGAACAGACGCTGCGCTTGATGCATTTTCAATACCACTCCTAGTAACTTTCAATGGATCAACAATTCCTTCTGCGAGCATGTCTTCTATTATTTCATCCGTAAGCGCATTGTACCCAGTGTTTCCTTTTGCTTCTTGTACGCGCGCGACTATTACTGCTCCGTCATCTTTGCCTGCATTGGTTGCAATCTGTTTCAATGGCGCCTCAAGTGCTTTTACTACAATCCTATAGCCCACAGCTTCTTCGCTTGCATAACCTTTCATATCTTTTTTCTTCAATTCCCCTGCTGCATTTACAAGCGCAACACCACCACCTGGGACTATCCCCTCTTCAATCGCAGCCTTTGTTGCATTAACAGCATCTTCAATTTTAGCTTTTAGATATTTCATTTCTGTTTCTGTTGAAGCGCCTACTTTTATAACAGCAACGCCACCAGCAAGTTTTGCTAGTCGTTCCTCCAACTTTTCTCTGCCAAACTTTGTATCGCTTGCAGCAATTTGCTTTCGCACTTGCTTAACGCGCTTTTCAATATCGCTCTTGTTTCCTTTTCCGCCAATTACAATAGTTCTATCTTTTGTAGAAACAATTTTGTGCGCACTACCAAGCATTGAAAGTGCCACGTCCTCAATCTTAACTCCAGCACTTTCAGAATAAAGCTCAGCGCCAAGTGTTGCTGAAATATCCTCAAGTAATTCTTTTTTGTTATCCCCAAAGCCAGGTGCTTTAATCGCAAGTACGTTAAACGAGCCTCGCAATTTATTGACTACAAACGTAGTTAGTGCCTCTCCATCTACCTCATCAGCAATTATTACCAATTCTTTCTTGCCAGTTTGGGCAACCTTTTCTAGTAACGGCAAAATATCGTTCATTGCAGTAATCTTTTTCTCTGTTACAAAAATCGGCGCGTCTTTATACTCCGCCTCCATTCGCTCAGTATTGGTAATCATATAAGGAGATATGTATCCTTTATCAAATTCCATGCCCTCTACAACCTCGGACTCAATGCCAAGTGTCTGGGATTCTTCTACTGTGACTACACCGTCTTTTCCTACTTTGTCTATTGTGTCAGCGATAATCACTCCCATATCTTTAGACTCGGCAGAGATTGATGCAACTTGTCGTATTTCATCTTTGCTCTTTATGGGTTTTGCCATTTTTCGCAATGAAGCCACTGCATCGGCGCTTGCTTTCTCAATACCAATCCTAATCCCCATAGCATTCACTCCCATTGTGGTCTGCTTCATTCCCTCATCTACTATAGCGCGAGCAAGTACAACAGCAGTTGTTGTGCCATCTCCTGCTAAATCGTTTGTTTTGCTTGCAACTTCTTTTATGATTTCTGCGCCCATATTTTCAAACTTATCAGAAAGCTCTATGTCGCGAGCGATTGAAACTCCGTCATTTGTAATAGTTGGTGCGCCGTAGCCTTTGTCTAATACTACATTACGCCCTCTTGGGCCAAGCGTTATGCTCACAGCATCAGCGACCTTATCTACACCTTCTTTGAGTGCTTTGCGTGCTTCTTCATTAAATTTAAGTTGTTTTGCCATAATTGATTTTATTTAATTACTGCAAGAATGCTTGCTTCACTAATAATGTAGTACTCTTCTCCGTCAACAGTTACTTC
>ENA-ORDP01001648-ORDP01001648.1-marine-sediment-metagenome-genome-assembly--contig:-NODE-1648-length-11922-cov-2.950872_pt1 | contig 11922 bp, 12 predicted proteins | sample MGYA00248627_ERZ508539 | MGnify/ENA primary metagenome ERZ508539 (study PRJEB26208, sample SAMN05571518) | marine sediment metagenome | biome: deep sea; feature: Hydrothermal vent; material...
TGTTTCAACCGATTTGAAAAAACTATGATCCGAAGAGGAAAAAATATTGTCAGAAATTCCTTCATCAACGGCTAGTTTTTTATCTTTTATGACTTCGTCAACAATTTCCCTAACATTAAAATTTGAAAACTCATATTTAATACGCCCCTGTTCAATACGAGAAACAGTTAGCAGATCCTCCACAAGCGCAACGAGTCTCTGGCTAGAATTAAATATTTTCTGCACTGCCTCCTTCGCTTCTTTTGATATTTTTCCAAACGAACCTTCTAGTAACATAGAAGTATATCCTTTTATAGCCGTCAGTGGTGTTCGCAATTGATGCGACGCTATGGACACAAACTCAGACTTTTGTTTTTCCAGTTGTCGCAACCTCTCATTTGCTGTTGCAATGTCATGCACCAACCCACTAACTTTTTCTTTAATTTCAACTTCTTTATAAATTCCACGTACTAAGACTAGACCAAAAAATACTACAAAAACAAATACTGTAAATTTAAAAATTAGTTCATTTAAAATTGGAGCGGAAATTAAAAAATTAAATAAAAATACAATTGCTAGGGCTGCGGCAAGTAACTCTGCGGCGATAGCTCTTACTGTGCTAAACGATTGATGCATTAAAACTGAATAGCTCATAAAAAATACGTACAAGATTACAAAATAATTACCATATGGGAACACATCAAAAAGTTGTGGAAAAAAATTTGTTGCACCCCCGCCAAAACCTACAATACTTGCTAGTATGTGATATTTTATTTTTTCTTGAGATATCTTATCTTTTTTATTTTTAAAGTATACTTTAAAAAGTAAAAAGATTGTATAAACAGTAAGCCCTACGAAAAATATCGGCGATACAATATAAAACTTACCGGGGTCAACCCAGTAAAATCCAAATTTTATGCTTACTCCAATTTTAAATAATGTTGTTAAACTAAAAAACGAAAGAGCAACCCCAATTAAAATAAAAATATATCTTACTTTATTATTATTAAGATTAAGAAAAACAGAAATAAAAATAAAATAAAAAACAGGGATTAATATAGCAAAAAAATCTAGAACATATTGCCAATATAAGGCTATTTCCATATCTTGAGATGACGTGACTCCATATAAACTTAACGCCCACATAGCAATAGTAAGAGATGACCCTAGCCAAGCTTTACCGAGTTTTGAGCTTGTGTCTTTAGAATATACGAACAAACCAAAGCCTATGCTAGTAAAAAAAGTTATTATGCTAGAAGTTGCAAATAAATCCATGGTAAATTATGAAAAATACAACACACCCCAGTCTTTTTCTTTAGCTATACTTAAAAGTTTATTCTTTGGATTGACTACAAATTTGTTAGTTGCTATTTCAAATAATGGTAAGTCTGATATATGGTCTGCATACACCCACAAATTAATAGGACACGTGGCTTTCTTTAGTATATTTTTCTTTATAACATATGACTTATTGTCTCCATACATTATATTGCCTATTATTCTACCGGTAAACTTGTCCCCTTGTGTCTCTAAAGTAGTACCGAAATATTTTTGTATATTTAGATGTTTTGCAATTCTTTTTAATAAAATATCTGGTATATTAGATACTAGAATTACTTCTCTCTTGTTTATTATGTGATCATTTAAAATGTCGAGTGCAGATTCAAAAAATTCTTTTTTCAATACATTATTAAAAAAATCATCGACTATATTTTCAACCCAGCTATATTTTTTATTACTAAGAAACGAATAAGCAATTTCCATTATTTTTTTTGGACTACCTGTTAGGCCTAGGGCATATAAAATAAACCAACCATATAATTTTAAATAAAAGGCAAAACTTATTATGTTATTTTTTAGTAAATAATCAATAAATAATCTTTGGCTCTGACCATTAACGAGCGTCCCATCCACATCAAAGACAATAACTTCTTTCATATTTTTTCATAATTATTTTTTATAGCTGAGTACGGATACTTTTTACCTATTAATTCAGATATCTTTATCATTATTTTGTCAGATAAAATTTGATGTGCTTTTTTATTTAATTTTACATGTCGGTACTCATTAAAAGAAACCGGCTTACCAACATTGATTTCTATTATTTTTTTAAGTTTTGGAAACTTATCGTGCCTAGCCATTACCTCATGTGTACCAGTCAAACCTACTGGAACAACAGATACATTGAGTTTTGTTGCATAAAAAGCCACACCTCTAAATGCACGCAATAGATTGCCATCTGGAGACCTCGTTCCTTCTGGGAAAATTCCTATTATTTTTTTATTATTTAAATGACAATAAACTTTATCATGTACACACCTTTTATCTTTTACATACCTTTTAACCTCTATTTGTCCTGTGAATTTCATAAGTGGCTTCCACAGTAAACTATTAAAAAATTTCTCAGCTGCAAGGTAATGAATGTTTCTTGGAGAAACGGCCATAAAACAAAAAAAATCAAAATAACTAGAATGATTAAACGCTATGATAACAGGACCCTTTTTAGGTATATTCTCTAAACCTGCTACTTTCTTTATCCATATAAATCGGATTAAAGGACCGAGTGTTTTCCTTATTAAAATATACGTAAAATTAATGAGCCAACTATCTTTATGGTCTTTTTGTGATTTTTTATTATCTAATTCCATAAAATTACAGCTATAAGCGATACTGTCTTCATTACCTAAATTTTACCAAAAAACACCCTTATTTTAAAGGAATTTGTGGGGAGAGGGATTTATGTACTGATTTACGTAAATCAGTACATAAATATTTAACAATAAAAAAGGACCGTTCCGTAAGAAACAGTCCTTTGGTCAAAAAATGAAGCTAAGTAACGAGGCGAAAAATCTTGTGTTTTCCTATCCGTACAACACTTCCTTCAGCAAGAATCGTAATCTTCTCCTCGAAATCTTTTACAGATTCACCATCTACCTTGATGGCTCCCTGTGTAAAGAGTCTGCGAACATGACTTTTGCTCTCATCTGGAACGCATCTACATACGGCTTCCAGTAAACCAAGCGAGTCTGTACCAACAGAGACAAGGGGAATATCTTTCGGAGTTTCCTTTTTCTGAATTTGCTCCGCAAACCGATCTTTGGCCTGAGTAGCTCTCCCTTCACCGTGAAAAATCTTGGTAATTTCGAAAGCCACAATCTTCTTGGCATCCATTGGATTTTCAAGCTTCATCAGTCTCTCGATTTCCTCTAGAGGAAGTCGCGTGTTATTGACCAAAAAAAGCTTAATCATCTCATCTGGTTGCGCCATGATTCCACCGAACATATCGAATGGTGTTGTGTCCAAAAACACTCCATTTCCTTTACTCTTAGACATGAGCTCCTTGGTTAGTGGATTTTCCATCAAATTGACGGCAACCACAAACTTTTCCTTGTTGCTCTTTCTTTTGAGGAGTGTTCTTCCGACCAACGCATTAAAAATCTGGTCAGTTCCACACAGCTCAATGTCTACATCCAAAGCAACGGAATCAAATCCCTGCATTAGAGGGTACATAAACTCGTGAAGTCCGATGGGTTTATCTTCCTTCATTCGTTTTTTAAACATGTCCCTTTCCTGCATTTGCTGGACAGTAAAGTTTGACGCAAGGCGAATAAAATCCTCCATTGTCATTTTGGACAACCAGTCACCATTAAAGACGATTTCTGGTGGATTTTCCTCCGCATCAAAATCCATCAATGGCTTAATTTGATTAATCCAACCTTCCACGTTCGCCTTAACCTCTTCTGAGGTGAGCTGCTTCCTTGCCGTTGTTTCTCCTGTTGGATCTCCAATCTTTGCAGTAAAATCTCCAAATAGTACAACAACTCTGTGGCCCAGTTTCCTGAACTCTTCCAGAAGCATAAAATTCTTAGCATGGCTAAGATGCAGTGCACTGGAAGTAGGGTCAGCGCCAATGAACATTTTCATGGGCTCGCCACTTAGAAGTCTCTCGCGAAATGCTTCCTCCGTAGGGAGGATTTCTTTAATGATTCCCCGTGAGAGGATTTCATCAATTTTTTCCGTATTTGTCTTCATGATTTATACCTCTCATTGTTTAAAATTTAAAAATACATCTCTGTTCACTATAACATACTATTTCTATTTTGCAAGCTTTCATAAAACATACTGTTCATATAGATATTGTACTGTTATAGGTATTGTTTTGCAATCATGCCCCCATAAAAGAATCCATATACCATGGTAATTATTGACATAAATACTCCAAAACAATTTTGTGTTTTCCATACAATTGCCAAAAGGAAATATTTAATGTATTACTTAGTAGGAAATCTTACATTATCATGATTATGCAGAAGGATAAAAAACCCATAATTGTAATGCTATGTTACCCTCGATCAGGTGGCACCCTTCTTAATAGGGTGCTTTCTTCATTAGAAAATACTATTGTTCTATCTGAGGTAAGTCCAACTAGTATTTGCCAAAACAAAACGCCTACTATTTTTGATCAGGCTCGAGACTGGTATAATATTCCCATTATACAAGGAACGTTCGAAAGCGAGCTTGAGCAGATTTATAACTGGACTACAAAAAACGATTACCAGCTAATCATACGAGATTGGTCGTTTGGATCTTTTGTTAAAACAAAATACAATAATAACACTGCCTCTTTCAAGTTAGACACATTATCATATATATCTAATACCTATCCCTGCTCGCGGTTTGGATTCGTAAGAAATGCGATTGATGTATGGCTATCAATGTATAATTCTCCACATACATTCCGAGATAGAGATTTTGCTGGGATGCTGAAGTTTGCGCTCGCGCTTCACAAAGAGAGCATCCCATTATTTAAGTACGAAGAATTTTGCCAGAATCCAATAAAAACCTTAAGCAGTATCGGTAAATCAACAGGTATTAGGATCTCAGATACTGTCCATCCTATGTCTTTGTTGAAATTCCATACAGTTAACGGAGACACGGATCCCCTACGAGGCTCCAGAGCATTAAGCAAAGATAAACCAGTTAAGCTACCCCGTCGCAAGCATAATCAACACGTCAAACGAGAAATACTAGAAACCACTCACATACAGAAAATTAATGAACTCTTCGAATATGAGTAATTACAATAAAAAATAAGCAAAATATGACTTTTCCGCAAAATAGAAAGGACTACGGATTAAAAATGACCCTAAAACGACTATTCAGTGAACTGTATCCCGAGCACGATTCCACTAACTCCTTAGGAGAGATCCTACAAAAAGTTTCCTATATCCTTACCTCAAAGGAGGCCGGGGTGTCCACCCGTACAAATGGTAAATATGATATTCAGTACTATCAGAACCTATACTTGAAATATAGATTTCCTAATGAGCCCTCTTGTGACCCATTAAAATCAATAACCAAGCTCCTTCAGGATTTCTTCAATGGTGTACCGCTTCTTCAGTCTTCAAAAATGTATCTTAATATTGGTGCTCCTGTTAATGTCTACTCGTCTGCAATACTTGCAATTGCTCAAAATTACAACATATGTGGTGTTAATGAAGACTCAGCGGGAGCCACTCTTGCTGCTGAAAAGATCCTCGTATCGTATATGTCTAAATTAGCAAAAATCAATCCACAATTGTCAAGTGGATTTTTCACCTTTGGCGGTACAGGAACTATTCTATGCGCTATGAAAATTGGAATTTGTAAGTCACAAAGAAATGTTAATACACTTGGGATTAAACCGAAAATATTCAGCTTAGTAACACACAACGCACATTATTCCCATAAAGTATGCGCAGACTGGTTGGGAATGGGTCGATACAATGCAGTGGTAATGCCCCCAACTCTTGATGGAGCAACGGATATTTTGAAAGCAGAAAAATTGGCCAGAAAATTTTTGGATGCTGGAGGCAAGTTGTCGAGTATTATCCTTAACGGTGGGACAACGTACGACCATATTATTGATGATATACAAGCATTTGTAGAAATGCGAAAGCGTCTTATAACAGACTACGATCTTGAATACTCACCTCACATTCATGTTGATAGTGTTATTGGGTGGAGCTGGCTCACTTTTAATGGATACAATTTTAAAAAAAACATTCATAACATACCGAAAGAGGCGCTTCATAAAATATTTACACAGAAAAAGAAGATTGAGTCCATAAGGCTGGCTGATTCGTGGGGTGTCGATTTCCATAAGGGTATTGGTGGCTGCCCAATTCCATGCAGCGTATTCATTGTGAATAACAAAAATGATCTTACTCATATTTCTAAAAGGCTGGACCCAAATACAAACATGCACCAAATTGTTCAAGAAATGAGTTCAATCACACCCTCCGAATTTACTCTAGAGACATCACGACAAACAGGTGCAGCACTCGCTGCATTATTATCTATGAACATCCTCGGAAAATCTGGATACCAACAATACCTCGGGAATCTCACAGCTTGTGCAGATGTAATTCGAGCGACAATGAAAAATAATAAAAAAGAAATGTGCATTTGTAACCCACATAGCAATGGCTTCTGTGTTGTATTTAGGTTGTATCCCTTTGGTATTAGTGCCCCTGCAAATATCAAGAGTGAGTCGAAGAAACACCATGACTATATCAATGACTATAATAAATCTTTTTTTATTTGGTATATAAAAGGAATAAATAAATCCTGGGATACTGAGTTTTCTTACTCTGAAGGATACACCAAATTAAACGGCACCAAAATTATATGTCTAAAATTCTACCTTGCTTCTCCACACTATGAAATTAAACATATGCCTAAGGTTATAGAGAACATACTGTCTGCAAAGCACATTTTCGATAAAGAGGTCTGGGCCTCTTTATAGGTGTACCTGTTTTATGAAGTCATTCAAACACTTACCAATTCAATATAGAAAATCGCTGGAAATAATAGTTGATCAACTTCAGGGGCTTTACGGTTTCGAATCAATCATTCTTATCGGTTCAGCTTCAAGGTCAAATGAGTTCAATTCAAAATTTTCTGATATTGACCTCTGTATATACCTAAAAGATTTCGACAAGATTGTCAAAGATAAAAAATTCAAAAAAACAATACTCGGACACTTTAATAACCCAGTATGTGATATGGAGCCTCGTTATATAAGCGACTTTATGGGTGACAGAATCGAGATGCGCCTTTTTTTTCTTGGAGTCTATTTTGATCTTACGTGGCTTCCAACTCGTTTACCTGTACTAGGTAAGTCATTTTATGATATAACACTTGATATGTATGAGCTTCATATCGGAAGTATATTTGAAAGTGGTATACTGCTTTGTAGCCGAGGTCCATTCTTTCAAAATACTCGCTCTGTAGTTATTCCATTTTTTAATGAAAAATTACGCTTGTATCGGTTATCGACCTTACGAAAGTCTCTTAAGCCAGTACTTGCTCAGTTTGCCGAAAGTATTTCCAAAAGAGACAAAGACGTGAGTGCCAGATTTTTTATTGTTCGTAAATTATTATTACAATACCTATGTTTGTTAAAAAAAGTATATCCAACATCATATATTAGGAATATCGATAATCTCCTCGATAAACTTAACCTACCTGAAGACTACTCCAATAATATATTACTATTGGAAAGTTGTTCCTTTTTTGATTCCTTTAGCGCACTACTTGAAATAGTATACCGTCAACATCCTGAACTTAAGTAATAATGAAACCACAAATATCATTTTCATATGCAAAGTCCTGTGCAATTATGCTTCTGGCTACCCCAAAGGTCGTTGTGGAAGAGTTAATCCATGGAAGAGTGGGCTCTACATATAAGATAACTTCTGGTTCTGGTGAATATATTCTCCAATTTTTCTCCAAAGAAAATGAGAGTCAAGCTGACAAAAAAGAATACGTATACAACCATACTTCATTTCTAATAAAAAACCTTGTACCACGAGTCTTGCTATCGGGCATCTACAAGGAACATCGCTATCTGCTAATGGAGTACCTTGCTGGTATGCCGATGTTTGCATTAGTCCAAAAACCAGACACTATTACTCCTCATATTAAATACGAGATTGCTAAAACACTAGAGCTAATACATTCATGGGGCAACAGCACTACATTTGGGTGGATAGATGGTACGCATGTTCGACAGCCTTACAAATCAATATATGATTATTTCTGCTCCGAGCTACGTCGCATAGACTCAATGCTATCAGAAAATAATGATGAACCAGCAAAAGAACTCCTGTTAAAACTGTCCACACACCCACACTTAGATTCCCTTGTAGCACAGCAGTCGTGCCTTTGTTGGTATGACATTCAACCAGGCAATGTGTTGGTTAAAAAAACAGGTGATCACTATTCACTATCTGGGTTGCTTGATCCTGGCGCAGCAAGATTTGGAGTTCCCGAGTGGGATATTGCACACACTGAGCTCCATTTACTCAAAACGAACATCCGCGATAACTCTTTACGCAAATTCTACACCTCACAGCCTCTAAACCCAGACACTATCGAAATATTTAAGCTTCTTATTATTCTCGATGATTTGTCAATTGGGATTGAGCGAGGCTGGGATGATGTCGTGATAGAAGCTCGCAGGAGAGTAGCCAAACAAATTCAAATTTACAAATATTAGCTACCAATAATTATAATTCTAGCAATACCATAATCCCTCACAAGTAATTTACTAACTGTCTGCCCCACAGACCCTGTTGCACCAACTACAGCAATTATACTTTTAGAAAGAGTTACTTTTCTTTTTTTAGCTACTTCTTTTACTCCCAACAACGTCATGCCTGCTGTAAGTGCATTGCCATTAGTAATAAAGATGCCATGCTTACCCACAAGGTCAGCTCCCCCGCTCATAACTGGTGACGACAATGACCCCAATCCAATAATCATTGCTCCTTTCTTTTTTGCAAGCTTAACTGCGCTTGTAATTTTTTTGGTAGCATGTTTTCTGTTTTTTAACATCTGTTCAGATGTCATAGTTATGCTAACTATATATCCACGTATTTTTTCGCCATTCTTTTTTGAAACTAGGCCGTCAACACTTGCTAATGTTACAGGCCACATAAGCATTATAATCCTCTCTACTAAATTTTTGGGAAGATATTTAAAAAAGGGATATTTCCTGTATAAATCACTTATACCCCGAGGATGCACTAAAAAAGCAAAGCCTTCCTGTTTTTTAGACTGTGGAAGATACCTTATTGCAAGATCCGAAAAAGCAGAAAACATAAGCGATATTGTCTTCATTACCTAAATTTTACCAAAAATAGCACCCTTTGTGGAGGGGTTGTGGGGAGAGGTGAAAATATATTTAAATTTTCTTTGCAATAATAACTAGCCCAGAATATGCGTTGAACTGAGACCCTTGTACATTTCCGTAAAGCCCCTCAACAACAAAGCCAGAATCTTCTAGTAAGCCAACAACTTGATCAGGTACATACAAATGCATGCTGACTTTATTTATTACAATCTTTCCTTTGACTTTCCACTTTTGAGTAACCCACCAAAACATACTTTTTGGATCTAGCTCATTTATGGACAGAACTTTGTTGTTGAGAATTTTATTTTTTGAAATAAGATTTCCAGTTTTTTTGCTTACTCTAGCATTCTTAAAAACTCCTTTTAATGTATGTAAACCATTATTAGTTGCAAGAAGCAGTCTGCCTCCTTTCTTTAAAGACTGCGCTAGTTTTTTTATAACCATCTTGTTGTCTTCTGTATTATTAAAAAACCCAAAAGAATACATACTTAAGGCCGCATCAAATTTCTTCGCAAAAGCTATCCTCCTCATGTCTTTTTTAAGAAACTTTACGGATACTTCTTCGTTCTTTGCATACTTATTAGCTCGGTTAAGTAGCTCGCTGGAATAATCAACACCAGTGACATTGATACCGTTTTTTACCAATACAACAGAATAACGACCATCCCCACACCCCAAATCCAAAAGCTGGCTCCCCTTCTTAAGTTTTAGGGTTTTAAAAATGAAGCTTAGTTGTTTTTTGTTAATTTTGACAGTATGTTGGGTTATCAATTCAACATACTTGCTTCCAAATCCTGTTTTCCATAAATCTTTTTTCATATAAAAATGCTGCCACAATTGCACATCAAGTTTTTGCTTTTTGTTAAAATAAAATAGGGAGTGCCCAATAACAGCACCCCCTATTGTTTGGTCTTGTGCACAAGGTCAAACGTCAAACTCGCCACTTTTAACACCGCCTATAAAGGCGCGCCATTCACTACGAGAGTACTCGAGGGTCTTTCCTTCAGGGTTTTTACTATCCCTGACAACAACCTTGTCTCCACCATCAGTTATGGCGACCTCAACACAGTCTGGTTCGCCACAGAAAACACACTTTTTCGAACGTTTGAATTTCAATGCCATGAGTATTACTCCTTTGGTTAATTAATGTTACAAATCATTAAAAGAAACTGCTCAGTTAGACATCAAACTGGCCAGTTTTTGCGTGAGTAACAAATGCTTTCCATTCCTCGTCTCCAAACATAAGAACAGGAGACTCAGTCAATTTGGAATCACGGACTCCAACCTGACCATCTTTCATTGCTACTTCAACACACGCACTATTTTGCGTGCAAACAGGACACTTTGTAGAGCGCCTGAAGTCTTCATTTGAAAACTTCATAGTATTCACCTCTCAAGTATTAATCTAAAAAAGAACATCGCGTAGACTAGGTTATTCTAGCCTCAAGAGTAAGAATAAATTAAATGCACAAACTTGTCAACCCCACCGTAATATCCCAATAGCTTGGAATATTATGCTTGGTAAACAGGCACGTTATCTTCCTCTGTAAATTTTTTATTATCTAATTCCATAAAATTACAGCTACACGAAATACTGTCTTCATTACCTAAATTTTACCAAAAATAAGGCTAAAAACGAAGCTACTTGTCCAAACTGTATGTTATTTCTCTTTTTATTTTATTTTGATACTCCTCTAATGTTTCAAGCCCAAGTTCTGCTCGCCGTATATCTACGTGCAAATAATCTTCAATTGGAAGAACGCCTACACCACCTTTTGAATTTATTTTATACTGTGTGCCATATTTTTGTTTCTTTCCAGAATGAATCAAAATTTTATCGGTAAAATATGCCATATGTTCTGGTTTTAAAGTACTTAATGGTGAGTCTTTTATTTTATTAAACATATTGTTCAAACCAGATGTTGGTAGATGTAAAGAAAGCACAATCGCTGCTTCATATACATCGCTTGGAGTAATATTAAGAAAAGGAAACCCTGCATCATTTATGATTTCCATAAATTCGTTAGATATATTCTCTGATTCTTTTTTTATCTCTTCTGTACCCATACTACCTTCCCTAAAAAGTCTTATGTTTTTTTGATCTTTGTCCAATAAAGAAAGTATATTTTTTTGATGATTTTTTGGGTATGTCATTACTTTTGATTATACAGATTTTTAAAATAGCTCTTTGTAATCCCATTTAAGGCGCCAAAAACCTCTTCAAAAATTTTAATATTTTGTTCTTGTGAATTACATCTATTTATACTTTTATACAGCTCTTTGTATTTTTCTAGCCCAAATTCATCCACCAAAAATCGAGTAAAAGTTCCCGCCAAAGGATAATAATATTGTATATTCTCATCCGCATTTTCCATCCAAAAGGTGTGAGAAAAAAAGTTTTTCATATCAGGAATCTTTTTTGAGTCCAACCCTTCTCGCACAAAATCCTCTGCGGGTTTTTTATCTTTTCCCCATACACATCCGTTCATATATTCAGCAACCCCTTCTTGAAAAAAGCCGACAGCAACACTCCACGGTAACGTAAGTAAGTGCACATCTTCATGAGGACCAATTGGTTTTATTTTATCTGTATAAACAATATGAATTGACTTATCATGCCAAATTGCTTGTGCGAATCCATCGTCACCCATCATTTTCTTTTTTTCTACTTCCGATTGGTAAATGTAATATTTTATCTTTTGAGCAATATCCTCCAGTTCGAGTATATTTCTTATGTTTGCATGCGCTTTTTCTTGAGTCTCTGC
>ENA-ORDP01001650-ORDP01001650.1-marine-sediment-metagenome-genome-assembly--contig:-NODE-1650-length-11913-cov-31.623208_pt1 | contig 11913 bp, 12 predicted proteins | sample MGYA00248627_ERZ508539 | MGnify/ENA primary metagenome ERZ508539 (study PRJEB26208, sample SAMN05571518) | marine sediment metagenome | biome: deep sea; feature: Hydrothermal vent; material...
CCCGGTGCGGGAAAACCGCACGCCGGGATCTGTGCAGGGGGCGCCGGGTAACCGGCGTTCCTACTGCGACGGAAGTTCCTTCATCAATCAGCGTCCTCGATACCACAAGCATGAACAAGTGCCTCCAGAAAAGACACGGCCGCCATATGAGAGCCATTCCATAGTTCATATGGGATGATCCGAATATTGTAACCGCGACGCAGATATTCTCTCTTAATAGTGCCCGGGTTCGGCATCAAAGCGTAGTGCGGACGCGTCCTACCTTCATACAATGTCATCAATTCCTGAAGTACGAAGTCGACGCTTGGGTCTTTGAGCGCGTACCCATAGAAGAAGATCGTGACGTCCGTGAATAGACGAGAAAGAAACTGTCGGTACATCGGCATCTTGAATAACGCGTCTCGAAAATCGCCATGTGTCAAAATGATAGAGTCAACGGCGTCATATGATCCGTGAATCTTGACGACAGGGAAAACGCCTTGATCGGAGAGTATACCTTCCACACCTACCCCACCCAGTCGATCCATGGTCTCGGGCAGTATGACTCGGACTCCTTTGCGCGAGTTCTCAATGAAGGGATCGAAGTTCGAAGTGATGGCTGCACGGAAGGGTATACCTGCTAGCAACCTATGAATACGTGAGGAGCGGTTGGTATCGGACAGTGCCTTTCCGAGGTACTCTGCGAAGTCATGCTTCCCAAGACGCTCACGACAGAAGTCCGCAAGGATGAGAAGATCCCCAGCTTCAAGCAGTGATGCAATCTCCTCGATTTCGGACTCGCTCACAGTACCTGCATCACGCACTCGGTCTATGAGTTGCATGACGAGTTCTTGCCAAGTGGGCAACTTCGCATCAGCAGAGGCACCCGCCCCAGCGAACAGTATGCAGTTTCCTGCGCGAACGGACTCGACAAGAGCAGAAGGAACATCTGGAACACTGATTTCGGGTAAGAGGCCGATCCCCTCCATCTCAACTGACACGAATTCAGCAAAGCGGCTCTTAACATAGGAAGGGTCAACCGGTTGCGGCCTATGCGAAAGTCGCTCAGGCAGGGGGAAAGAGAGGACGCCAGCAGGAGCAGCGTGGTACAGCTGCGTGTCTGGAAGCCAAACGCCCCGCTCGTCCGAATATCGGCGGAGAAGCACATCAACGGTTCCATGATCGAGATCAAGGGTGACTGCATTGTAGGAAAGAGTCTCATTGCGTGAAACATATATGGCACCAGCGGCAAGGTAGAATACCTCGCTGTCTGGTGAGACTACATTGACCACACCCAGGTCGTGTACGTGGCCATGCAATATGAAATCACACCGTTCCTCAAGCAGTCGGCGGACAAGGGGCACATCAAAGTCCGCCAGGTAGGACAGTGGATGATGCAGCAACGCAACCACAATCTCCGCCGAATCGACCTCTTCAAGAGCCTTTCTGACCTGCCGTTCACCTATGACGATTCTTCCTTTCTCGTAGTCTGCTCCAGCAAGCCAAGCGGAATTAAGAGCCAGCACCGCAACGCGCGAGTTGTTCACGACCATATTCAGGGTCGCCTGGAGCCCTGCGGGTGTAAGTTGTTTGGCCCAGGCGAAGTTCGCAGATACGAAATCCGAATAATGTCTGTGCCTGTCAGTGAAAAGCGAGAGTTCCGAAGAATTGCCAAGCACCTCTGATACATGATCCCGTTCCCGGAAGGCTTCGGCGGAACGTGCAAGGAACGGCGTTACTCTCGAACGATCAACATCATGGTTTCCGGGGACGCATACAATTCGTTCGGATGGAACATCAGTACGTTGTTGGACCTCGCTGAGAAACCGAGAAGCGATATCGTATTCTTGCGGTTGGCCAGAATAGGCAAGGTCGCCCGTGATGAAGATGAAGTCAGGGACGAATCCCTCTCTCTCCCGGATTGCCCTTAAGTCCTCTAGCAAAGAGTTCAGCACGGTATTCCGGTTATACTGGTCTCCTGCTCCAAAATGGAGATCGGAGAGATGAAGCCATCTCACTCTGCGTTTATTGTTCATTCTAGCTTCCTAACAGTGTATTAAGCCGCGTCGGTATTATTCGAATAGTGCCGACGCGATCTATTGTACGATCGGATTATCCGGCTTAGCATCGATCATTGTAGTTTTCTTTTCTAGGGCAGGATGCCCTACAGCACGACGACAAGGAGGTTCGTATGCCGGACTCTACGGTCCATGTCCATCACGCCACTTCGCGTTTCTCTGATAACTCATGACTGGGGTATCCATTTAACCGGACGAATCTCGACCCGCCGTCCTCCACGGGCGGTTTACTGGAGGGCGATTCAGACTCGGTGGGTGCCCGCGCGCTTGCAGCAGCGTGGGTGGCACCGCCCGAGGCCGCTTGGTAGCGATCAGATCCTGGTAGCGCACCGGGTCGTGGGTGACGGCGAGTTCGAGCACCCGCGAGATTCGTCCGGTTAAATGGATACCCCAGACTCATGAAATGCCTTATAAACGCCTCCGTACCGGAGAAGCAAAGGCGCTGGTATGTCAAACGCGTCGAGGACTTCATTAGGGCGCAGAACGGCCGGAAAATCAAGGCGCTTTCGGGTAACGATCTCGACTCTGCCCCCGCATGAACCGAATTGGCGTGGCCCGCTCTCTGCGGAAGGACGCCACGAGCGTGCCCCCCACTACGGGGCGGGCCCGCGGTGAGCCGACCCCCGCAATCTGCCGCGCCGCACCCGCCTCCGTCTCTGCCACTGGCACGGCCGCCTTCGTCTCTCCGAGTTCGGCGCCTTCGCTGTATCCTTGCCGTTGCCATCGTCGGGGCCAGCGATTTTTCTCACTGGCCCCGGCAGTAAAGCCACCGCCAAACGCTTTAGCGAGCCCATCGGCATGACCGCCGCCGCGCAACGAGGGCGGCGTAGACCGACCGCTCGCTGCCCTGCTCGCCCACGTTGTCCCCAGAGCCGCCAATCCAGCGGAGCACCGCACATCCACCGAACGGTGATCGGCCCACGACTCACGCCATTTCGGCCTCGCCGTCCAGAATCGCACCTTGCCCTGGCGAACAGCCACGCGCTGCTTCGACATGAGGGGGCGTGTTCCACGATAACCACCGTGGATCACGCGCTTATTGCGCTTGCATTTTGGCGTGGATCTGGAAGATCAGTCAGGAGATATCACCGACGTAGGACGAAACCGTCATGCCCAACCAATCAACTACCTCACACGGAATCCTCCTCCAGGAGCAAATCCTTGCCGCGCTTTCCTTGTCCGAGGGCAACGTCCCACTGTGTGTCGAGGAACTCGCCCGGGGTGTACCGAAATCCCGTGAACCACACGAAATCTCCCAACAAATTTACCGCTTGCGCCGGGCGCAACGTGTTGAGTGGGTGTTTACCCTCAACGGGCGCTGGTACTACCGCCTATGCCCTGGCGTACGCCCTCCGATCCATGCCGTTCAGGCCGTACTGGAGGCCAGCCGGAAGACCGATTCGGTCTCCCGTGGCGAGGGCCGGCTACTGCGCTACCGCATCCTGACGCTGCTCTCCGACGCAGCCAAGCCCATGTCCAAGGCCGAAGTCGCCGCCGTTTGTCGCGAATGGACCCGCCACGAGGTCTCCCAGCAACTCTACGTGCTGGTCGAATCCGGCGAACTTGGTTGCTCCGGAGGATCGGGGAAGAAGTTCTTCTGGTATGTCGGGCCGGCGCAGCAGAGCCAGCTTCCGCTGGTGGAGCAAGAGGCCGCCGAGCCAGAACGGGCGGACAGCGCGCCCCCAGTCGATTTCGATACGCTGACACGAGTCGTGCCACGAGCGCCACTGTATATCGCCTTGCGCGATGACGGCCAGCCGTCCCGGTATGTCGAGGCCACTCGCGGCGTGCGACTGGCCCTGGACGCGAACGCCCGGCTGGTGGGCGTCGTAGTCAATCCACAGGAGGTGCGAACCGGTGAAACAACCCAAACCCATCGCTGATTACGCCCGCCACGACCCACGCAGCATTGCCGCCCAATTGCACGGGCGCGGTGATGGCGTGGAATTCGACTGGCTACGGTTTCGGGACGGCGCACTACGCGAGCATCCAGGGCTCGACGATGCCGAGATCGGGGCTCTTTATTCGGAACACCTCCGAAAACTCGACAAATCCGGGGAGGTTGGCTGATGGGTGGACACGCAATCCGGAACGCCCGCCGGTTCCCGGCCGTGGAGTTCTATCCGCAAGCGCGACGGGTATTGGACCGGCTCGCGGAGGCTTTCCCCGAGTCTCGGATTCGACCGGTGCCGTTTTATCGGACCAAGGATTCCTTTGGGGACTTCGATGTTCTCGTGGAAAGCGACGGCCTCCCCCACGATTGGATCCAGATAGCATCCTCCGCGCTCCTGGCGGGTGAGATCGTCCGGAACGGTGAGGTAACCAGCCTCGATATCGATCACCTGCAGGTGGACCTGATTCTTGCGCCACACGAACGGTTCGATTTTTCGCTGAATTATTTTGCATGGAACGACCTTGGGAACCTGATAGGGCGAGTCGCGAGAAAAATCGGCTTCAAGTTCGGGCATCGTGGGCTCTTCTACGTGCTGCGCGAGGGTGATTCACACGCGGCAGATGTGCTTATAACCCACGACTTCGAGGCCGCGATCTCCGTTCTCGGGTTCGATCCGTGCCGGTACCGACGGGGATTCGATGCCCGGGTGGACATCTTCCGGTTCGTGGCGGACTCGAGCTATTTCGACCCGGAGTCCTTCCCGCTGGAGTACCGATCACACGCGGCGAGAGTGCGCGACCAGAAAAGAAAAACGTACCAGGATTTTCTGGCGTGGATCCAGACCAACCAGGTGCCCAAAAAATGTGATGTCACTGATATCAATTTTCTAGCCCTTGCGAAAAACAGGTTTCCTGATTTCCGCGAACGCCTGCGGCAGGCGATGGTGAGCGTCGAAAGAAAGCGCGCCGCCAAGCAACGGTTCAACGGCCATCTGGTGCGGCAGTGGACCGGCCTTGATGGGGCCTCCCTGGGAGAGTTGATGGCCCGGCTCACGCAATCCAAGGGCGGGAAAGAAGGCGTGGTCGAATACGTGCTGAGCGTGCCGGAATCGGAGGTTCGAACCTGGGTTTACGGGGAAACCGACCGTCTGCAAGGTAAGGAGGATTCGATGGCACAGCCGAGATAGTTCCACCAGCCGGCGGCTGCTCGGAGCGGGAATCGCTTGGCCTTACCGGTTGTGGTATTGGAGGAAGATGATCTTCCTCCAGTCTAGTCCTTTGACGAGCGCTTAATATGTGGCTACAATAAGGCTACATAATAGTAGGAGCGATATTGTGACGACTTCCCCCGCTGATGCCGTTGTTCGTGCCCGCATTGACACCGCCACCAAGGAACGTGCCGCCGCCGCTCTGGAAGCCATGGGGCTTTCCATCTCCGACGCCATCCGCTTATTGATGGTACGCATTGCCGAGGAACAGCGTTTCCCGTTTGACGTGAAAGTGCCGAATGCCGCGACCCGTAAGGCCATTTCCGAACTTAATCGGAGTAAGGGCAAGCGGTTCAAATCCACCCGCGAGCTCTTCAAGGATTTGGGTATCTGAACACGTGCGAATCCCGATACGCTCCAGCCAATTCAAACGCGATGTGAAGCGGGCCGGGAAGCGCGGTAAGGATATCGGCAAGCTTCGCTCGTTGTTGACTCTGTTGATCAAGGAAAAACCATTACCGCAGGGATGCCTCGATCACCCGCTAAAGGAAGAATGGGGTCAGTTCTCGCATTGTAACACCCTTACAACTGACGTAGACTAAAGCCCATGGCATGCAGCTACCGTGAAATTGCGGAATATTATGGCCTTGCACCTTGCGACAGTGGGTCGGGTTGTCCGAGGGTGGATGTTACGATGCGAGAACTGACCCCGTTACCCCCGGCGGTCAAGCCCCCGAATACCCGCCCCTGGCATTGGTTATTCGACGTGGTGCTCCGTGTGGGTGCTGAGCCGTTGTAGTGAGCGGGCAGGACGGAAAACCGCTGTAGGGTACCGCACTCCCCCGGCCAGGATGGTGTTTGCCATGGGCGTATTATCTGGTTAAAATTATCGACCAGTCTGAATCACGGATTGAGGTACCATAATGATTACCGTAGGCGCTTTTGAGGCAAAGACGCATCTCTCGACGCTGCTCGATCGGGTGGCGGCTGGTGAAGAGGTAATCATCACCAAGCATGGCAAACCCGTAGCCCGGCTCGTGGGCGCCCGGCATATCGACCGGGCACGTGTCAACGAAGCTTTCGAGAAGTTGAAGACGCTACGAAAAGGAACGACGTTGGGCGGTCTTTCCTGGAAGGCGCTGCGCGACGAGGGCCGGGCGTGAGCCCGGTCGTCATTGATTGCTCAATCGCCTTGACCTGGTGTTTTGAGGACGAGGCATCCCCCGAAACCGACGGGTTATTCGAGCGCGTCCGCGATGAGGGCGCGATCGTTCCGGGGCTTTGGTATCTCGAGGTAAGCAATGTCTTACTACAGGCCGAGAAGCGCGGTCGGATCGGAATTGGGGATGTCACGACGCGTCTCGATTTGATGGCTGAACTTCCAATCTCAGTCGATCAGCAGACTACGTCTCGGGCATGGCGGGAAATTATCGACTACTTCCCGAAGAAGTGCATGTGTGGCTCTAAGGGATGTCGCGGTAGGATTACAGGATGGAAAGATTTACCAGACGAAAAGAAGGAAGAGTATAAAGGCTTTGTGGCTCCTTACCTACTTGAGTTGGATGCCAAGCATTCTTGCGAGGAAGTGTAGGGTATACGGAACGAAAAAACCTAACGGCGCTTCACCTGACCGCTATTCCGCTGCGCTTCATAGCGGCAGGTGAGCTTTTTCGTAGATGGTTACCAAAACCCGCGCATAGATGGCGCACCCCCTTGATCGAGCAGGATCGCTGGGGATCCAAGGGCAAAGGGGACGCTGCAAATAAACGGTCAGCGATTCCAGGACATCCAGATGTGAAGGATATCTTGACTGGAAAAATAGGAAAAGACCTTGGTGTGGAGCCGGCCCAATAGTTGCTAATCGTGTGAAGACGGCTACTTCGAACCCCGTCGCCGGTCGCGCGCGCGCAGTTCCGCGAGCCGCTCGCCGATACGGATCTCCAGGCCGCGCGGCACCGGGCGATAGTAGCGCCGCTCGCCCATCGCCTCCGGGAAGTAGCGCTCCCCGGCCGCGTAGGCGTCCGGTTCATCGTGCGCGTAGCGGTAGCCCTTGCCGTGGCCCAGCGCCTTCATGAGCCGCGTCGGCGCATTGCGCAGGTGCGCCGGGACCTCCAGCGAACCGTGACTGCGCGCATCCGCACCCGCTGCCTGGAACGCGGCGTAGACCGCGTTGCTCTTCGGGGCGCAGGCCAGATAGACCACCGCCTGCGCGAGCGCCAGTTCACCCTCGGGGCTGCCGAGGCGCTCCTGCACTTCCCAGGCGTCCAGGGCCAGCGCGAGCGCGCGCGGGTCGGCGTTGCCGATGTCCTCGGAGGCCATGCGCACCACCCGCCGGGCAATGTAGCGGGGATCGCAGCCGCCATCCAGCATGCGCGCCAGCCAGTAGAGCGCCGCATCCGGCGCCGAGCCGCGCACCGATTTGTGTAGCGCCGAGATCTGATCGTAGAAGGCGTCACCGCCCTTGTCGAAGCGGCGCACCCCGCCCGCCGTGACCTCGCGCACGATGGCCTCGCCGATCACCTCGGTCGCGCCCGCGGCGACGGCCAGCTCGGCGGCGGTCTCGAGCAAGTTCAGCACCCGGCGCCCGTCCCCGTCGGCGGCCGCGGCAAGGGCGTCGCGCCCGGCCTCGGCGATCTGCAGCGCGCGCCCGCCCAATCCGCGTTCAGGGTCCTCCAGGGCCTGGTCGAGAATGCACCGCAGCTCGGGCGCCGCCAGTGCCTTGAGCACGTAGATCCGGGCACGTGAGAGCAGGGCGTTGTTCAGCGCGAAGGAGGGATTCTCGGTGGTCGCGCCGATGAAGATCAGCGTGCCGTCCTCAACGCTCGGGAGGAAGGCATCCTGTTGCGCGACGTTGAACCGGTGTGCCTCGTCAACGAACAGCACCGTGCGTCGGCCCTCGCCGAGCGCGGCACGCGCCCGCTCGACCGCCTGGCGGATATCCTTGACGCCGGCGAGCACCGCCGAGAGCTGCAGGAATTGCGCCCCGCAGAGGTGGGCCATGAGCCGCGCGAGCGTGGTCTTGCCACTGCCCGGCGGTCCCCACAGCACCATCGAGTGCAGGCGGCCCGCGACGATCGCCTCGCGCAACGGCTTGCCGGGTGCGAGCAGATGGACCTGGCCGGTGAACTCCTCCAGCGTGCGCGGACGCATGCGGTCGGCCAGGGGGCGGGGATCCGGGACCGCGCTCGTCATCGCCGGTGTGCGTTCCATATCCGCCGTCTCAGGGTTGCGGCGTACCCGCCACGTCCACGCCCGGCGGCGGCGTGAACCGGAACAGGGCGGGGTCGAGTTTCGGATTGCGCCGCACGTGGCTGAAGCGGATGCGCGTGGTCTGGCCCAGGCTGTCATGCAGCTCCATGCGCACCAACAGATCGCCGCGGAACCCGAGCCGGATCCATTCGAACCCGCTTTCCTTGCCGCGCGGCGTGAGCCGCAGCCAGTGCAGGCCATCGGCGGTCCCCGCCTCGGCCACGTGGAAGCGTTTCTCGACCGATCGCTCGCTCGTCAGCAGCGCCACCGGCAGGTTGCCCAGGCCCCGCCTGAGGGGCCGCACGGTGATCTGTTCCAGGCCGCGGTCGTAGAACCACAGGTTGCGCCCGTCGGCGACGATCAGTTCGGAAGGCGCGCGGTAGTCCCAGCGGAAGCGCCCGGGCCGTTGCAGGTACAACGTGCCGCGGCTGCGCTGGAGCACCTGCCCGCGATCGTCCACCACCGACTGGCGGAAATCCGCCCGCAGGCTGGTCAAGCCGTGGAGAAACGCCTCCAGGCGCCGCGCCGGATCGGTGGCGCGGCCGGCGTGCGCCACCCCGCCCGCCAGCGCCGCGAGCAGCACCAGCAACGCGGCCCGCCCCGCGAGTCCCGGCAGTGCGCGCGGCTCCATCATTCCCCCGGCGGCGGGCCCGCCAGGACCTCGCGCGCCCCGTTGCTCTGCAGCGGTCCCACCACGCCCGCCTGCTCCATCGCCTCGATCATGCGCGCGGCCCGGTTGTAGCCGATCTTCAACCGGCGCTGCACACCGGAGATGGACGCCCTGCGGGTCTCGGTGACGATCTGCACCGCCTGATCGTAGAGCGGGTCGCTTTCATCACCGCCGTCCGACGCTCCGGCGACGGCGCCCTCCTCACGGTCCTGCAGGATCTCCTCGAAGTACTCGGGCGCCCCGCGACCCCGCAGCCGGCTCACCACCTTGTGGACCTCGTGGTCGGCCACGTAGGCGCCGTGCACCCGCACCGGCAGGCTGCTGCTCGACGACAGGTACAACATGTCGCCGTGGCCGAGCAACTGCTCGGCGCCCATCTGGTCGAGGATGGTCCGCGAATCCACCTTGGACGAGACCTGGAAGGCGATACGGGTCGAGATATTGGCCTTGATGAGCCCGGTGATCACGTCCACCGAGGGGCGCTGCGTGGCGAGGATCAGGTGGATGCCCGAGGCGCGCGCCTTCTGGGCGAGGCGCGCGATCAACTCTTCGACCTTCTTGCCGACCACCATCATCATGTCGGCGAACTCGTCGACGAGCACGACGATGAAGGGCAGGGGTTGCAGGGTCGGCGGCGGCTCGGCGGGATTGGCACCGTGATCGGCCGCGTACAGCGGATCGGGGATCGGCTCCTTGCGATCGATCGCCTCCTGCACCTTGCGGTTGTAGCCGGCGATGTTGCGCACCGCGAGGGCGGCCATCAGCCGGTAGCGGCGCTCCATCTCGCCGACGCACCAGCGCAACGCATTGGCCGCCTCTTTCATGTCGGTGACCACCGGCGTCAGCAGGTGCGGCACGCCCTCGTAGACGGAGAGTTCCAGCATCTTGGGATCGATGAGGATGAGCCGCACCTGTTTGGGACCGGCCTTGTAGAGCAGGCTCAGCAGCATCGCATTGAGGGCCACGGATTTGCCCGATCCGGTCGTGCCGGCGACCAGCAGGTGCGGCATGCGCGCGAGGTCCGCGATGACCGGGCGGCCCCCGATGTCCTTGCCGAGCGCCAGCGCAAGCGGCGAGGGGCAGCGGTCGTAGTCCTCCGAGCGAAGGATCTCGCCGAGGCGCACCAGATGCCGCACCTCATTGGGGATCTCGAGGCCGACCACCGATTTCCCGGGGATGATCTCGACGACGCGTACGCTCACCGTGGACAAGGCGCGCGCGAGGTCCTTGGCGAGATTGGAGATCTGGCTCACCTTTACCCCGGGTGCGGGCTGCAGCTCGAAGCGCGTGATCACCGGGCCCGGATGGACCGCCTCGACGGTCACCTCCACGCCGAAGTCGCGCAGCTTCAGCTCGAGCTGGCGCGACATGGCCTCCAGTGCCTCGGTGGAATAGCCGCCCGGATCGGGGTCCGGCAGATCGAGCAGTGAGAGCGGCGGCAGATCCGTATCCTCGGCGCTCTCGAACAGCGGGATCTGACGGTCCTTTTCGGCCCGCAGGCTCGGCTCCACCCGCGGGAGCACCGGCTCGATGCGCGGCTTGCTGCGCGCCTGCGTCGCCGCGCGCTCGCGTACGATCTCCTGCTCGCGACCGCGCTTGCGCTCGCGGCGCAGCCGGCGCGTGGCCCACGCGGCGCGCAGGCGTGCCGCGCGGATCACCAGGAAACTGAGCCCGCCCAGGACATAGCGCCCGATCCGGTCCATGAGCCCGAGCCAGGACAGGCCCGTGAACAGCGTCACCCCGGCCAGGAACAGCGCCAGCAACAGCAGCGTCGCCCCCACCCCGCCGAACGCCTGCAGCAGGTGAGTGGCAGCGAGGTGGCCGAGGACACCCCCTGCACCCTGCGGCAGCGGCACGGGCCCGCGCGCGAAGTGAAGCGTCGCCAGCCCGCAGCCGGCCCCGACGGTGAGCAGGAACCCGGCCCAGCGCAACGCGAACAGCCGCCCGTCAATACCCTCCGAGTGCAGGCGATCCTGAAACACCAGCCAACCGCTGTAAGCGGTCATCACCGGGAACAGGTATGCGAGGTAGCCGAACACCGAGAGAAAGGCATCCGCGAACCGGGCCCCCACCACTCCCCCGTAGTTGCGTACCGGGCTCACGCCGCCACTGTACGACCAGCCGGGATCGGCAGGGCTGTAGGTGGCCAGCGCCAGCAACAGGTAGATCCCGACCACGACCAGCAGGATCAACACCGCCTCGCGCACGCCCCGATGGAGCTGCGGCATGATCGGAACGGCGCGCGTCTTTTTTCGGGTCGCCTGCGCCACACTAATTCACCTTGCTTATGAGAAGTGCCCGTTAACCTATTATAGATGCGATACTATTGCAATTTTGTCAAGCGTCCGCATGCGGATGAGTTTGTTCCGGACCCGGTCGAAGATCGTCACCTGCGCGCCGAGCGCCGCGGCCATGGCGTTGCCCCCGACCACGCCGCTCAAGATCACGACGCGACCGCGCGCCACGGCGGGCAGGCCGCCGAACAGAATCCCCTTGCCGCCCTGGGGCCGGTGCAGGAGGTGTGCGCCGATGCGCATGGCGGTTTACCCCACCTGGTCCATTCCGTACAATCGCTCTGCCCGATGCACCGCCCGGACTATCCTGCCGGCGGCGTCGCCCCGCACTTGGACCCGGGGGGTCGGCCGATGCATCCTCCGCTTCGTCTCCCCGGGATCCGCAAGGCGAGCGCTCGCGGCTGACGCAGGCAGGGTCGCGATCGGCACGATCGCGCGTTCGCCGATTCGCCGATTCGTCGAGGAATGATTATACATGAGCCAAGCTCGCCATTGCCGTCTGTTGATCCTCGGTTCCGGTCCGGCCGGATACACCGCCGCGA
>ENA-ORDP01001651-ORDP01001651.1-marine-sediment-metagenome-genome-assembly--contig:-NODE-1651-length-11911-cov-3.559042_pt1 | contig 11911 bp, 8 predicted proteins | sample MGYA00248627_ERZ508539 | MGnify/ENA primary metagenome ERZ508539 (study PRJEB26208, sample SAMN05571518) | marine sediment metagenome | biome: deep sea; feature: Hydrothermal vent; material...
GAGTGGACATAGCACCGAATGTCCCTAAATTTTTACCATGGTATTTCCCAAATATGCCGTGCGCGTTATCCTCAATAACCGGAATGCCATATTCATTAGCTACTTCCATGATGACATCCATTTCACAACCTACTCCGGCATAATGAACGGGAATAATGGCTTTTGTCTTTTTTGTGATCAGCTTTCTCAGTTGCTTCTCATCCATATTTAGAGTGTCCGCTCGAATATCAATGAACACAGGTTTAGCGCCTCGTAAGACAAAGGCATTGACTGTTGATACAAAGGTAAAGGAGGGAACAATGACCTCATCTCCCGGGCTGATGTTTAGTAAAATTGCAGTCATCTCAAGGGCATGGGTGCATGATGTTGTAAGCAATACCTTTTGGACACCCAACTCTTTTTCAAGGATATCACTACAGAGTTTGCTAAAAGGTCCATCGCCGGAAACATGACCTGACTGTACAGCTTGACGTATATAGTCCAGTTCTTTCCCATGTGTATCAAGGCGATTGAAAGGAATTTTAAATGACTGATGCATTAATTACTCTTAATACTATATAGTGAAAAAATATGCAACTCTTTGTCTGGATTTCAAAACTGAGAGAAATTGCAGGGAGTTTCTCAAAAAATGATCCAAGTTTTAAAACAAAAAGAAAATTTTTTAGCTGTCGTTTTTGAATACAAAAAGCTTCTGTGTGCCATAATCTCCATATGCTGGTAATTGAGAGCACCACCTATTCCATTCCATATCAGGATCCGATTCATTTATCTTGTTACCTAATGCTTCATTTAATAAAGGTTTGATAACCCGCGTCCCAACATAATAAGTGCTTGAGAAATTTTTTAGTTCGACAAATTTCAATGTCGCACCGACAGTCGTAATAACCTTTTCTTCATCCAAATAGGTATTAAACGTAGGCATCGGAATTTCTTTTAACCCCCACTCGCCCCTTAGGTTGTTAAGATTTTCCCAACCCTGAATTGTTGCCTCCGATATTAGCAACAAACCACCAGGTTTCACTAATTCTGCACAATTCTGTAATGCACGTCTTTGATTTTCCCAATTATTCAAATTAATTACTACACGGGTAACGATGACTTTATCATATTGTCGATCATGATTATTTAATGCAAGAATATCGCCCACATCAAATTCCGCATCACCCAGGATCTTATCAGATAGTTGCTTTTTTCTCATATTAGCTGTATCGATCATTTCCGGGATTAAATCTATGCCGCTAATTTTTATATTTTTTTCGCATGCAAATTGAATCGTTGAGTATCCATTTGCGCAACCAATATCAAATACTGTGTCTCCATCATTTATATAATTGACAATTTCACGTATTTCCAAATCGATAGCTCTTTGGTCTGACCATGACGCCGATGGTGAATCACCATGTTCAATCGCTTGTTCTGTCCAGAATTCGCGTATTTGGTTCATATTATCTTTTGAAGACATCTTATTACCTCTCAGCACACATAATGATTATCAAGTTATTCCTATTCATAGTCTGTTTAATGGCTATTATTTAACAACTCATCAAACAAGGAAATATATTGGGTTGCTTGAGTAGAAGGCCGGCACTCCTCTCTTAGTTTTTGTTCTGTATCTTGACTGCAATCTATTCCCCCAAAAAGACATTGAAATAGACCTGAAGAAAAATCATCAACACTAAAATTCTTAACTAAATAACCTTCGCTGTTTGATTTCACCAAATCTGGGGCAACCCCGACATTGAATGCTACGATTGGGATTGCGCACATATACGCTTCATTCACCATCATCGGTCCACAATCATCGATTGAAGGTGACGCAAGAACATCTGACGCCTGGTAAATTAGCGAAAGTAGCCTGTCGTCTCGTATTTCCCCAAGATGAATAGTATTGAAAGGAAGATCGTTAGTCTTAAAACCATTCTGCTTACCAATGGTAAGTAAATTTACAGAATCACAGAGCGCCCTATCATGATCAGCAAGCTTTTCATGAAGTTTTTTTAATGCCATCAATAGATATTGCCCACCCTTTCTTCGATCATTAAGATTAAAGGCGCCAAACAATATCAACTTAATTTTCTTAGGCAACTGCAGAGTTTCCCGCGCTATTTCCTTGTCGCCTTTTTTTAAAAACTCCTGACCAACACTTAAAAAAATATTTTTAATTTGCTTTGAGCCGAACAAGGAACTACTTCTAATATGTTCTAGAACCCATGATGAACCCGCCACAAATGTAATCGGTATGTTTTTTAAATCTTTCTTTTTATTATCTAAAATACGCCTTGAAATGTCACCTTCCCTTTCATTACCTAATTGGGGGCAGTTTCCACAAGATTCAGTAAAACGCCTGCACTCATTGTTAAAATGGCAGCCCCCTGTCAGTGGCTCAATATCCATGGGCGTCCAAACAATTGGAACTTTCCAAACACGATAAATATCTCGAATTAGACTTGAGGACAATACCCCCTGGATAGAATGCAAACAAATAATTTCGACGCCATGCAGATATTTGTGTAATTTTTTAATCGATACGAAAGGAATGTTAAAGTTAAATAATGTAGAAGGTTTCCATCTGTAATGATTTAGTTTCCAAGCTGCTTTTTGTAAATAAAACGGTATATCGAATATACTTCGATATAAAATGTCTTTATACGACTTAACTATTTGCTTTGCAGCCATCCCTCCAGTAATTTCAATAACAGTGTCATCAGAACAGTCCCCTCTGTAAACGAGCATTAAAGACTCTACTCCTTTCTCCAGGAGCGCTTTATGCAAACGGTATGCTGCCTTTCCCGCGCCGTCACTTAAATTATTTGTAAAATGAACGACTTTCATTTCAGAGCATACTTTCTAGTAGCAATTTCGTAAAATAGCCCTATTCTTATCATTTTTATTATTGAATTGTTATTATGCTGCTGCTTATCATCTAAAGATTGTTGTTATGAAATGGCAGCAATTGATTTTCTCTACCAAATCACAATCAATTATCCCAATCATATCGTCAAGCGTGTTTTTTAAACCCTTCTCTTTCAGCATCCCGATCAACAAATTAAATTAATATTGCCCCTGAACTCGAGATTTCAGGGTTCCAATAGATCATCCTTTTACATGATGTTTGAGATTTTTTCGAAAAGCAATATACAATAAACGGAATGCTCACTTTTCTCAGGCATCGATACATTTTCGCCTGTTATAAGGCTTTACTTGCATGCTGAATATTATTTTTATGCCTTCTATTTAGTAACACTCATTTTTATTTCGCTTACTTCTCCAAGAGGAGAGCTTGTTTCTATAAATGAATGCTCGATTAGATTTACTATCTTATGTTTATGCTTATTTTGCTGGTTAACAATAAATAATACGCGGTAGATACTAGCAAGTTTCTCATTAAGCCCACCAGCATCAACAATACTTTGAAATAGATTGGTTAGTTTAGATGTCAATCCGGTTTTACCTCCATGTTCACCAAGAAGATTTTTAATCGCCCTTCTAATTGATTTGTCAAAATCGCTCATCATTTCGTCTGCCTGTAAAACATAACTTTCATCAAATCTAATGTTTGATAAACCGTTGTTGATATCATAGGCTTTTGATCGTGCTTCTAAATCATCTATTTTCTTACCAAGCTGCTTTAATTCCATTGATAGCTCTGAGATTAGATCAAGCCCTTCAATCATTACGTCTAACATTGCCCGGTATTTTGTAATCTCATAGTATGGCTTAAGAGCTACATTTCTTGAATATATTTTAAGGGAACCAATATCATCTTTAATGATGTCGATGTGATTCGCCATTTCTGACATTGAGTATTTTTCAAGATGGCTATTATTTTTCAGGATACTCTTATTTTCTTCACCTTCAATAAACCCATTTTTTACTAATAGATTGATGAGTCTTTCTGCTTGACTGCTATTTTCTTTTTGGAAATATGAACACAATGTGAGAATGTTATTAAATATATGCTCATACTTCTTTACCCCACAAGTAGCTCGTCCTAATTTTCTAACTTTAGCCTTCCACGGTGTTTGTGGTATTCTCCAATTGAATACATTCTCTTTTAAACCCTCCACATAGACCGAAATATCAGAATTTACCGTCAGTAAAGCTAATGATATATCGCTATCGTCATATTTTAACTTCAGATATTCAGGAATGTACTTCTCTGCACTGTTAATGTTTTCTCCATTTATTACCGCTATGGCTCTTTCGACATTTAATGTAATATCACCTTTAGGGATCACATTAAAATATTGAAGCGCTTTTTCATAATCGTTTTTATGGAAATAATACAAACCGATCATTTCATCTTTATTAGTAATTTCTTCTGTGCCAAAAAGGTTCTGAAGTCCCATTTTTTTTGACAAGGATGTAAACTTTTCAAATCGCTCTAACCTGGTTAGGTATGTATTATTGTCCTTTTTTATTTCCCAATAATCTGGAGAATCATTCAATTCTACATCCCATTTCTCTGGATTCATGTTCCCAAATGACCCAGGCCACAAAGCACAAAAATTAATTGCTGGATTAATTTGCCAAATATCATCCTTGTGATCCCTTAAGAAATCCATAAGTGTATTAAAATCCTCCTCAGTTTCCCCAGGTAAACCAAACATAATATTAATAGATATATTTATACCGGCATCTGTTCCTTCTTTTATTACCGCGCCAATATCTACATTCCGCGAAAGTGTCTTACCAATATTTTCCAGGAGCCTTGAGTCAGGAGATTCCATTCCATACCCAATAGTAGAGCAACCAGCTGCTTTGAGTTTTTTATAAAGAGGAGCCCTCATCTCCTTTCGGATTACTGCATTTTGCATGATTATATTTATATCAAGCCCAGATTCTATTATAAGGTCACATAATTTTTCTATTTCCCTTGTTGAGGCATTTGATATTGAATCGGCTAAGTTGAAATCACGCACATGAGGATATTTGTTTTTTAGTACTTTTATATCATTAAATATTGTTTCAGCTTTTCGTATCTTAAAATTACTAAAATAATTTCGTTCACTACAAAATACACATTTATTTGGGCAACCTCTTGAAGCAAAAATATTGAGGCCAGACTTGTTATTATAGCTCTCCAAATCATAGTCGCTATAGTCGGGCACAGGTATCGAATTTAAATCGATAGAATTACTAATATAATCTCCTTTTATTACCTTGCTGCCTCGTTTGTAAGTCACGTTTCCAATTGGCTCATGATACTTTTTATTATCTGCCTTTTGTAAATACTCTAATAATGCTATTTCTCCTTCACCCTGGACAAGAACATCTATATAGGGTTTTGAAAGATAATAATCTACATTATTTTCGTATGGTGCGATATGAGGGCCTCCAATTAAGAATTCAGTATCCGGCAGAAAATGTTTTAGCTCTTCAAGAAATAACTCAGAAAAAAGACGAGTTGCAGTATAAAGACTAGCCCCTACTCTTTTGGGATTTAGGGCAACTATCTTAGAAATATAGTAAGTTCTTAATGCCTCTATTGAATTGTAGTACTTGACTACAGACAGCTTGTCTTCTGGGTAATAAAACCCATTTTTCATCTCCCAGTATTCTCTATATTCAGGCGACGCTGCATTATATAGTTCTACATTTAAATCTAGGGTAAAACAGGAAAATCCTTCTTTTTCTATGTAGGCTTTCAGGAGAGCCGGGCCCATTGGTGCCAATGTCGGTGTCCAAAAAGGGCAAAATAAAATCAATAAATCGCAACTATGCTTCATAATTCTCTCACGTTATATAGGGATGAATCTTGCAGTGGTCTGAATATTTGATGTCACTTCGATCCAATCTTTATATTGTAGCCCCTTGAACACTTTTGCCAAGTACACAAATCCGCGGACATGCCTCCTCGTCTTCTCGGTACACAAGCCATGCTTAATTATATGAGGGTCACACCTTCATGGGTTGGTAGTTCATTGGTTGATAGCTATTGGCCTGGTCGCGTAACCTTAAAATCATATAAGACCAAACAGTGTTTTATAACCATTAAGAATGTAGGTTACTGTCTTGAGGTTTTATAGTTCACGCATCTGGATAAATAGATCAAAGGACTTTTCAGTGTCGTCCCTGGCCCTGACCTAGAAATGGTATGCAGAACCTGTTTGGCTTTGGCCATGCTAAAATTCTGCAGTCAGGTTGAATATAGTCATTGTTTTGTGCATCCAACATCGTTTCGATATCAGTGTGGGGATTCTTTCAAAACCCATTCCCCTCTATCATCCTTTGTAAAAATATCCTTATTCACAAAACCATCTCTAATTTTATCAAAATCTTTCGCACTTAAATTAATATATTCACAAAATTCTTTTTTATGACTAAACTTTCCGTCAAGTTCTCTAACAATATTAATTCCCTCATCTCTTGAAATAAGCCCTTTCCTGATATACATATTTACGTGATCTGTTGTTCTCCCAAAACCATACTTTAACCATTTTAAATGGTCGTGCAAATCCTGAAATTCCGTATCACAATTTTCATAATCGAACCAGGATCCTGACCAAGGTTCCGGGAGCGGTTTCCAACCGAATGTTTTTGCTATTTCAAAATTTTCTTGAGTATCCCACTTGAAATAATACCCATAAAATAAACCAGTTACTCCAACTTTATTGATATCTTCATCCGATGGATAAAGTAACATTTTCAAGTCAGATATTGACAAATCTTCGCCTACCATATCTTCTTCTCTGAATCCTCTCATGCCGGCAAATTCTTGTCTCCATCTTTTATCTAAGACCCTTCTTTCTCGATCAGCTGCAGGCCCACCATACTCTAATTGCGAGTTCTCTCCCCAAATAATTAATGGAACATTAAAGTTTACTGCTATTCTTGCCGGCACTGTAAAAATACCTACATGACTGACCCAATGTGGGTCTCCAACAATTTTAAAACCTTTTTCAACTAATTTTTTTGAGATATTTGGGTTCAAAGTAAAATGGACATGGTCCACACCTAAATTTCTCAAAATTTCCAAATTCTGTTCCCCTGTCGGTGTTTGGTCAAATTGATGAAAAGTGACTGCCAATGGATTCATTTGATGAACATTTTTCATCACATGAACCAAAAAGAGACTATCTTTTCCTCCACTTACAGGAACAATGCAATCATACTGCATAGCATCTTTGGATCGGTATTTATTTATTACATCCTTGAATTCATTAGCTCGATAATCCCAATCTATACCCTTTTCAGTATGATGTTTTTTTTCCGCAGACATGCAGGCATCGCATACTCCTTCATCGTTAATAAACAGGTCCGGCTTGGTATCCGGGAAAAGACATCTTTTACAGTAGTTCACAATTTCACCTTCATAGCTAAAGCACCCTGACGTTCAAGCCTTTTTCAAGCATATATTTTTTTGCGGTAATGATACTTTCGCCCACGAAAAAAAATATAGATGCTGCACAAACAGCGTCTGCCTTTCCTAGTTGTATTGCATCAACAAAATCTTGCAATGTGCCGCATCCCCCCGCTGCAATTAACGGTATATTCACCGACGAGGCAACTTCTTGTATAAGATTGATATCATAACCTTGCGTTAGACCGTCGTTATCTATTGAATTCAACAAAATCTCTCCTGCCCCTAATAATTCAGCTCTTTGCGCTAATTCAACGGCCGTATAAACTGTCTCTTCTTTACCCGAAGAAATGTATGCCTTATATATACCATTAACTTGTTTAGCATCAATTGAAACAACGACTGCTTGGGAGCCGTATTTACTAGCGACATCTTTAATAAGCCCAGGTTTTTTGACTGCAGCAGTATTGATGCACACTTTATCCGCACCCACGTCAAATAACTTATCAACCTCTTCCATATGCCTTATCCCCCCACCTATCGTTAAGGGCATAAAACATTCATTTGCAATTTCCTCAATCACCTCATAATTAAGGGACTTACCTTCTCTGCTGGCCATGATATCTAGAAAAATCAATTCATCTGCGTTTCGTTCATTGAAGACTCTTGCGCAAGTTGTCGGATCACCTACCCTTCTCAACTCATCGAACTGGACACTTTTAACTATCCCCCAATCTTTAAATAATAGACAGGGAATTATTCTTAGCTTAAGCATTATCTGACATTTTTAATTGAATAAAGTTTTTAATAATTTTTAGCCCTTCCTTTTGACTCTTTTCTGGATGAAACTGTGTGCCATAAATATTATCTTTTTGAATGGCGGAAACAAAATTGTATCCATAATCCGTATAAACACAGTCCAGCACTTCACCAAGCAAAGCATGATAGCTATGGACAAAATAAAAATTGGCACTTTCTTCAATTCCTTTAAATATTTCGATAGAATCAAATTTCCCACCAAATATATTATTCCAACCCATGTGGGGAATTTTAAAGTCCGCACCTGAATTAAAGTCAAATTTTCTAATTTCTCCATCAATAAAACCAAGCCCCTCTACAAGCCCATCCTCTTCGCTGTTTTTAAACAGTAACTGCATACCCAAACAAATCCCTAAGAATGGTTTATTTCCTATCAAAACTTCTTCTTTAAGAACACTAACCAAATCATAATCTCTTAAATGTTCCATTCCTTTCTTAAAAGATCCGACTCCTGGCAGGACTAATTTAGATGACTCCTTGATGTCAGAATATTTATTTGAAACGATTACATTACCGTTCATACTATTAAAGGCTTTAACCAAAGAACGTATGTTGCCTAGCTTATAATCAATAATGCAAATCATTGTGTTTTGTTATCCCATTTACTGGCTGCTCGTCAGAAGGGAGAAATAATTCCACTTCATTAGCAATTATCTGCGCAACAAACTCATTACCGGATTTGTTTAAGTGACCACCGTAAAAGTCGCTGGAATAATAATTACTCAGATTATTTGATTGCATCAAAGGTTGCGTAAGGTCAATCGTGTGAAGAATTTCCCTTGCCTGGGAGACGAAGTCCTCATAAAAACAACCATGTTCTTTTACATAGAGAAGGTCTTGCAGATAGGGCATGAGAAGGAAAACAGGCTTAAATTTATGCTGTTTACCAAAAGCCGCAAAATCTTCTAATATTTTAAGAAAGAGGTTGATTGTGTCCGGGTCTCGATACAGGCTACGTACTATTTCAAAATTACGTTCAAGCACCATTTCCCATGGACGGTTGCTGCTTGTTTTTATCTTACCCAGATATTTCTGTACCTTTTTTTTAGAAAGGGCCATTATCAAGGGCATGTTACGTCGTGCACTCCTTGTCAGGGAAATCGAATAAGGAAAGTAAAGCATATCCTTTCGAAATTTATTGGTATAGAAATAGTCGTGATTCTGAAAATGGTGAAGGTAACTTTGGATGTTATAAAGTTTATCCTTGCTATCAATCACATTTCTAACAAGAGTTAATTTTTCGTCTTTTAGTTCGAAACGGGGCTTGAAACCAAAAAAGTTACCATATTCACTATAGTGTTTCCATACACCGAGAATGCGGGCAATTGTTTCCGGAACCACTCCCATAACCACTACGGGCGTCCTGTTTTGTTCATACTCCCGCTTGAGTCTTAGAAGTGACTGATCGATGCCATAATTTCCGACACCAAAATTCAGAACATTAGAATGCGTAAATTCAGATAGAAACCATTGCCAAGTTTCATTATTGTTAACTTGTCTGCTGAAAACAAATGAGTCACCGTATGTTGAAATCATGGGCGGGAGTGATCTTCACCGCGCCCGAGCCCTTTTCGGGGTCGGCGTAATCGTCGGCGATAACGGGAATGAGCCGGCCGGTGATGGGAAGCCTGACGGTTTTGCCGACAATATCCTTGTAACGCTCGTCGTCGGGATGGACGGCGACGGCGGTATCGCCGAGCATGGTTTCCGGGCGGGTGGTGGCGACGGTGATAAAACGGCCTTTCTCGCCCTCGATCGGATACTTGAAATGCCACATCCGGCCGCTGACTTCGCGGTTTTCCACCTCCAGGTCCGAAATCGCGGTATGCAGCAGCGGATCCCAGTTGACCAGCCGCTTGTCGCGGTAAATGAGACCTTGCTTGTAAAGCTCGACGAAGACCTTGCGGACGGCCGCCGACAGTCCTTCGTCCATGGTGAAGCGTTCGCGCGACCAGTCGCACGACGCGCCGAGACGCCTTAGCTGCGCCGTAATCACCCCGCCGGATTCCTGCTTCCACTTCCACACCCGCTCGATAAATTTTTGCCGCCCCAGGTCGTGGCGGCTCAGGCCTTCCTTTTCCATTTGCCGTTCGACCACCATTTGGGTGGCGATACCGGCATGGTCGGTGCCCGGCTGCCAAAGGACGTCCCGGCCCTTCATCCGCTGATAGCGGATGAGGATATCCTGCAAGGTGCTGTTGAGGGCGTGGCCCATGTGCAGGCTGCCGGTGACGTTGGGCGGCGGGATGACGATGGTATAGGGATCGCCGCTTTCACCGGCGTTCTTGCCACAAGCGAAATCGCCGGCTTCTTCCCAGGCCGAATAATGCTTTTTTTCAATCTCGGCGGGCCGATAGGTCTTGTCCAGCATGGATGGGGGGTTCCACTAGGTGAATTAATCAGCGGTGGATTTATGGCGTTCAGGTGCGCGGGGAGCGGCGGGCAAGAGAACTCTGATACTTACTCCGGGACTTTAATCTTCCAGGCGTTCCGCCCGGTTGATCATATGGTCGATTTCCTTCTTGACCAGCCGCTCGATCAGGTAAGGCAGGTTGCGGTCCAGCCATTCGCGCAGCACCGGACGCAGCATTTCACGGACCATGCCTTCCAGGGTCATGTTGCTGGCGCCGCCGATGGGCACGTCCCGCTGGTCGAGAATGGCGCGCGCGAGATCGGAAAGAATATCGGTCGAGACCCGTTGCGCCGGAGCGCCGATCACCGCCTCTTCCGGCGCGATCATGGCGGAAGTGAGCTCCAGAACGTCCACCGGCTCTTCCACCGAAGGAGGAGGAGGTGGCGGTGGCAGCGGTGGTGGCGGTGGCAGCGGTGGTGGCGGCGGTGGTGGTTCGGGCGCCGCCATTTCAATTTCCGGTTCCGGTTCGGGATCCGGCGCCGCTTCGGGTTCGGGCTCGGGCTCAGGCTCGGATGCAGGCTCAGGCGCCGCTTCGGGTTCGGGCTCGGGCTCGGATGCAGGCTCAGGCGCCGCTTCGGGTTCGGGTTCGGGCGCCGGCTCAGGCGCAGCTTCGGGCGCAGCTTCGGGTTCGGGCGCGGGCTCAGGCGCGGGTACGAGCGAGAGCGGTATTGCCAAGGTCAGGTCATCTTCACGGGTACGCTGGCAGCGGTGGCTTTGGTGGGTGTTTCTGGCGTGTGTGCCTTCGAGCCTGATGCTGGGCGTAACGCAATATATCTCGACCGATATTGCGCCGGTACCTTTGCTTTGGGTTGTGCCTTTGGGTTTGTATCTTTTGACCTTTGTGGCTGCGTTTTCGCGTGTGGGTGATGCGGTCGGTCGTATCGCAGTCCGCCTCTGGCCGATCGTTGCGGTCGCGGTGTTGGCAGCGTTTTTGCTTCATGCGCGGCAGCCGATTCTGGCGATTGTCAGTCTCCATCTGGCGGTGCTTGGAACGGCTGGGTGCGTGTGCCACAGCCGACTGCGAGCCGATCGACCAGGCGTTGATCGCCTGACAGCGTTTTATCTTGCGCTTGCGGTCGGCGGTGCACTCGGCGGCGTGTTCAACAGCCTGCTCGCGCCGATGCTTTTCAACGATCTGTATGAATATCCGTTGATGATCGCGCTGGCGTGTCTGGCGTTGCCCGGGGCGGGGCGGCTGCACGCACGCACCGCAACCAACACAGGTACCACAGGTACCGCAACCAACGCAGGTATCGCAGGCAATGCAGGCAGGCATGCGCACAAATCCAAGTCCTCAAGGCTCATGTCGGTGGTCGTGATCAGATCCTGGTCACGGCTGAGCGGCGCGACTTCCCGGGTTGGGGCTTCGGTCGACG
>ENA-ORDP01001652-ORDP01001652.1-marine-sediment-metagenome-genome-assembly--contig:-NODE-1652-length-11910-cov-12.543315_pt1 | contig 11910 bp, 10 predicted proteins | sample MGYA00248627_ERZ508539 | MGnify/ENA primary metagenome ERZ508539 (study PRJEB26208, sample SAMN05571518) | marine sediment metagenome | biome: deep sea; feature: Hydrothermal vent; material...
GGACCTTCAAGCATCCTATTTATAATATCTGTTTGTAGAAAATAGCGGGCTGTAAAACCGTTATTAATACCTATGAGGATATGTTTTTCGCCTTTTTGTGTGCGATTATTTGTTTTTATTTTATCATTTGCATGCATATACAATTGCTCATTTAATTTAGACGTTAACCTTTATTAATCTAAGCCTAAATTGACCATTCATTTTAATAATTTATCTAAGAGAAATTCTGATCAATTGAACCTGAACCGCCAAGATGCCAAGAATTTTCTTTATAAAATCAACAATCTATTGGCTTGGCGACCTTGGCGGTTAAGCGTATTAATCAAAGGTTCCCTAAGTAAAAATATATACAAGTGATTTTGTCATCCAGTTTCAACGTCCAGATGAATCTTCATGCAAAATCCCGTTTTCCAGCCAGTAACTTTTGTTAAAAGTGATTCCTCCAGGTACTTTGTGCGCCACTACCATCAGAATGGAGTTCTTGTCAATAAACGAAGATATTGACTTCATTATCTCTTTTTCCTGCTTCTGATCCAGATTGGCCGTAGCCTCGTCAAGAAGAATAAAGTTCGGTTTTTTCAGAAATAAACGTGCCAGTACGATCCTTTGCCGCTGCCCCAGTGATAATTTAGCCCCATTTGGTCCTATATTGGTATCTATTCCATCTGGTAAGGCGGCGATAAACTCCTGTAGGCCTACGCTCTTAATTACTTTTTCTACAGACTTCATGTCCACCGATTCGTCAAGCATCAGATTTTTTCTTATGCTTTTTCTAAACAGGAATACATTTTGTGAAACGTAGGCCAACTGTTGCCGCATCATATTAAATAAACCTGAATCAAGGTTTTTCCCGTTTAAAAGCACTTTCCCTGTAGTGGGTGTCAGCAAGCCACATATCAACTCCAAAAATGTTGTTTTTCCATGGCCTGACGGACCCTGTATCAATATCCTATCGCCGGCTTGTGCTCTGAAATTATCTATAAATAGAACCTGTTTATTGTCGTACGAAAAACCAACATCCTTAGCTTCAATCTTTTTAATGTTCAAACGGTCAGTAGAACCAGTCAAACCTTTAGCTTGGGATGCCACACCATTTGCTTGTAATTCATTTATCAAACCATTAAATCGCTCTATTTTTCCCAGGATTGTCTGGGTAGACAACAAACTGCCAGTTATAGCATTTATATATGTTTTAACACGATTGAACATCACTAACATAGCGATCAGAATTGCGGCTGATGTTCCTATAAAGACTGTACCAACATACAACAACGCAAGAAGCCCCAACAGATTTATAGATTCATTAATTACCGTAAACTGAATCTTTGTTTTTCTTTCGTTAACAACAAGCTTTTTCGATTTTCTTACGACCTTAAGAGCTTCTGGACCAAGAAGAGATTCCAAACCATCCACTCGAGATCGCTCGAACGCAACACCAAAATCAGCAAAATGCTGCACCACTGCCTCCCTTTTCAGTACCTGCGATTTGCCTATTTCGTACAAACTTGAATAAAGATGCCGGGTGATATAAAGCGGGACTACATATATAACAAGAATTACCAGAACCATCTTCCATGAAATCCATATTGCTCCAAGCATGTACGTAACAAGACCAAAAAATGATTGTATTATTGTGATCCACTGTCTGACCATGCCAGCAAGGCTCCCACAATCATATATAATGCTACTTGTTATACGCTCCTTATCTATACGGCGGGCATGAAGCAGACTTGTATTCAAGTAACTATCAATTAACTTGTGTGAATCCACAACTGAGAAATACACTTTAACTTTTGTGGCAGTAAGTTCACTTAAATATCGGGTTAAACCATATATAATGACAAGCATCAGTCCCATTATAAATATTGAGCTAATCAACAACTTGTCGTCATGCGCAAAATTGCCAAAACCCAGAGCACCCAAAATGCCATTTTCACTGAAAAGTGCATTTCTTTTCTTACTGTCAAAAATAAGATACGCTGACACCAGTACTGCGATCTCTAGTATGGGTACGATATATGCCGTGCCAAACAAAAAACCCCAGCCCAACTTCCTCTGCAGCAGAACATCTCTGATATCTGGGACCAATGACTTAATTATGGCTAGTTTGCCCATACAATATAGAATCTTGTGTATATGTAATTCATAGGTAAACCTGAGTAAGCTTTACAACTCACTGCAGTTTATAATTTAGCTAGCGATGTAATCCGGTTCAAAAGACATGCAAATTAACAAAACGTAAACTCCTGGAATGAAAAATAGACTTCCATCCCGGCATTGATAACTTCTACGTATTGTTTATATGGTCATGCAGGAAAAGCCACCATCAATCGAAATCTCGGCACCGGTAACAAAACTGGATGCATCTGACGCTAACCATAAGGTGGCACCAATTAATTCACCCGGCTCCCCGTAGCGAGCCATCGGTGTGTGCCCAAGAATTGCTGCCTCACGCTCAGCGGTGATGAAATTCTTGCGATTCCATTCGGTAGGGAAAAATCCAGGTCGCACAGCGTTTACTCGGACACCCTTGGTTCCCCACTCTCGGCCAAGGTTCTGCGTCAGGTTTTTGATGCCTGCCTTGGCAACCGAATAAGTGAAAGCTTTGGAAAGCGGCGGACCTGCGGAGGCTGATGAGACATTAATGATCGATCCTTTTCCCTTTTCAACCATGTATCCCCCAAATATCTGGCAGCCCAGAAAAGTACCGGTAATCTGAGAGTCGAGGATGGCATGCCACTCTTCCAGGCCCAGCTCCAGGAAAGCCGTCGGGCCATTGATGCCGGCACCATTTACTAGAATATCAACCTGCCCGAATGCTGAAAGCACTTGTTCCAGAGCATTGACATGGTCCTGCTTATTGGCAACATCAATGGCAATAGACATAACGCGGTCAAAACCCATTACCCTTATCTCATCTTCAACAGCCTTGGCTTTTTCCAGTTTAATATCGAGCACGGCCACCGCGCACCCGGCACGCGCCAACCCCCTCGCCATCTCACTGCACAAGTGACCACCCGCGCCGATCACTACGGCGACTTTGCTCTCCAAATTAAACAATTCTTGCAGATACGAATTCACAAAATGTGTCTCACTTTGTTAGCACATAGATTGGGAGATATTTGAAATTACTATTTGTTTTCGATTGAAAAGACGTATGGGACTTCTATTAATACCCTCATCATCCGGGAGAGTGCGAGGGTGAAGGAATAAAACAAAGATAAGTTATTGATTTTAATATCCCCTCATCCCAACCTTCTCCCGGAGGGAGAAGGGATTATCAATTAATAGGAAGCGCCCTTATTGAAATTCACTTTTTTAGAACAATCGAAATAGCATCATTTGTTCATTACTTTGATCAAACTCTGCATTTGTTCCGCCCACTTCCAGAGCACAAACAGATCGGAGCCCAAAATAGCGTAGGTATAACCTAGGTCAAACAAGGCCTGCACGCTCTCTTGTGATGCATCGGCCACTTGTGTGCCACAACTCTTGCCGTGGCGTTCACAGGCTGCAATCACTTTGCGTGACGCCTCGATCACAAGAGGGTGCGAGGTCTGTCCCGGCACCCTCAGGGAGCCAGAAATATCGTAAGGACCCACCATCACTCCATCGATTTCATCAAAGACCAATAATTTATCGATGTTCTCAACGGCCTGGATCGACTCAACCTGAATGATGAAGGACGAAGCCTCATTCCAATCTTCTATGTAACTGTTGAAGTCAAAACCATAGGCCTGGGCCCGACTAACACCATAACTACGATTACCGACTGGGGGATATTTCAAGTGACCAATGATGGCCACAACTTCTTCTGGCGTATTGACCATCTGCACCAGAAGACCATCTGCACCCGATTCTAATAATGGCTTGAACCAATCATTTGAATGTGAAACTGGGCGAGGCAAACAAGGTACACCCTCACTTTGGCATGCAGCAATGATGCGCTGCGCCTGCTCCACCGTGATAGTGGAATGTTCCATATCAATGGCGATAAAATCAAAGTTGGCCCGTGCAAAGGTCTCGGTGATTGATGGGTGAGCATAAGAGACCCAGCCTCCGAACAGGCGTTCACGTCGCCTGAGTTTTTCTTTTAACGCAACTCGTTTTTCAAAAATTTTGTTCATTTTTGACTACCGCCATGGCATATTCTGCTGGCTCCATGAATCAACCTAACCGGGGTGTATATCACTCTTGAATTCCAAGTAGCGCCTGAACCGCAGGATGTAAGTGCAGTAGGCCTACCAAGATTCCCTGTCCATCTACAACCGGTAGGTCCCAAACCTGCTTCTCGCCCATTAATACGATAGCATCGTTTAAGGTATCATCAGGCCGTGTCGTTGTAGGCGATCTGATAGCGTGATCTAGCGCATCATCGACAAAGAATGCTGAAAAAGGCTTCTGCACCTTGAGTAACTTGCGACGAATATCACCGTCCGTGAGAATGCCCAATAGTTTATTCTCATCGCCAATGATACAGGCAATCCCTAATCGTGATCGACCCATCTCTTCAAGTGCCTCTTTCAGAATAACGGTCTCTCCGATTACCGGGAACCGATCCAACGGCATCATGACTTCGCTTACCGGAATAGTTTTATGTTTCTGGGTGGACATTGTCTTCTCCATATTTTCCGAGCATTTCAAGGCGCATCTCGTGAACGTCCTTGGCCTGGTTGAGAATGTTTTCCAGATATTGGATGTCCAGCACCGTGTTGGCATCCGACAACGCGTTATCAGGAGCGTCATGGGTTTCCATAAACAGGGCGTTGATACCACAGGCTACTGCCGCCCTTACCAAATGGGGAATATACTCTCGTTGCCCACCGGAGATATTACCCATGGAAGTCGGTAACTGAATCGAATGTGTCGCATCAAAACACACAGGGTAACCTGTCTCGGCCATGATTGGGAAGCACCGCATGTCGTTCACCAACATGTTATACCCCATAAAGGTTCCTCGATCAGCCAAAAGAATCTGATGATTGCCATTTGCCTCAAGTTTTCGGACCGAGTTTTTCATGTTCCAGGGACTCATAAATTGTCCTTTTTTCAGATGGATAGGTCGATTCGTCAATGCAGCTGCTTTAAGCATGGACGTTTGCCTACATAGGTAGGCAGGCACCTGGACCATGTCACAAACCTCGCCGGTTGCAGGACCCCAGGAAGTATCCGAGAAATCCGAGACCACTGGAACGTTAAATTCGTCCCGAATATCGGCAAGAATACGTAATCCATGATCCATACCAAGGCCGTGAAAACTATCTGGTGAGGATCGACAATCCTTGTCATAACAGGATTTATAAATCCATGGAATACCAATACGCCGACAGATTGCACCGATGGATTCCGCCATCTTGAAGGCGTGATTACGACTTTCGATTGCGCAGGGGCCACCGATGTATACCAACGGCAGCCGGTCACCTATTTTTACTTTAGCAACAGAGCCGTACCCAACTTCCAGAATCTTCTTATTCATAAAAGTCACCCATTTTTCTTACCGTAAATATGGACCTTGATGGACCATGCCATTGCTAGATGACCATTCGTTAGAATCATGCTTAGCTGTAACTTTTGCGCGACAAATTTTCCTTAAAAAAGGGTATTCCAAAATAATAAAATGATGTTTCGAGAACAAAACGTCCAAATAATTTTCTCATAATTAATGGAAATATATTAACCTGGCAATGTCCTTTACGATATATATCATGTCTTTTTTTAGCGCTATATTTCTTGTCTTTTTGAATGCCTCTTTCTGTGAATAGTAGTAATTTTTATAACACAATTCATTGTTGGTGCCATGAGTTAACAATATACTTATTTCACCTGAAGTATTCATATAAATTGGCTTAAGCCCGATTGAATTAGCAAGACGTATAACATTTCCTTCGCAAAAGTATGAAACATGAATTGGCCGTATATAGCTAGTTATAAAACCTTTTTTAATAGACGGTGCAGCTGCATTTGGTAATGCAAGATATATATATCCGTTTTCATTCAATAGATCTTTCAAGATTAACAATGCTTCTTTAGGAGACAAGAGATGCTCTAGCGTATGTCTGAATATTATTAAGTCGAATTTATGCGTATATTTTGATAGGTCAGCATAAATAGAATTACCTATTAATTTACCCCCTCTTTTCTGTATCGAATCAGACAGTCGCTTAACTGGTTCTATTGCATAATAATGACATTTTCTAGATCTAAAGTAATTTAATGCCCATGCTTCTCCAGCCCCAACATCAAGAACGATTGAGTTCTCTTTAAGATAACAAGAAATCCCTTGTTTAAGTTTTCTTGTTTTCTTGTCTGAATTTGATTTATTTTGTTTCCCCTCTTGAAGATACATAGATTTAAAATATTTATCATTGATCTTCTCATACTCCTCATTTTTATACATTTTTTTTAATTGAATGTGGCCACACTCTCTGCATATTGCTATTTTCTTGAATAAGAACGGCAGGTAACGTGAATAAAAGAGAAACAATTTTTCAAGGTTATTGCTTTCGCATACTAGACATTCATTGCCTTTGCAGAAAGAAAGATTATGATTTGAAAAATATAAGCTGAACCTATTCACATAGGTTGTCCTGAATTAAGGATAGACATTTTCGCGCAATCATTTCCAGAAGCGATGACGGTATAAGTTCTTCATCGCGTCAAGACACTTTGTATACACATGTTTAGTTAAGAAATATAACCAATGCCAAGCTGCTCAATCATCGCACTACCTGTTCCAGTAGCTCACGTTGCTCTGTATTTTGACGAATGTAACCCAACACGATCTCTGCCTCCTCCGGTTCGTTGACCGAAGGCAAACTGGGGCTGACAGGTACTGACTGTAGCCTAAAATCATTCTCGATGATGCGCATCTGCTCGATGAGCTCCGCTTGTTCGACCAGCGCCAGAGGCAGCCTTGTCAGGTGTAACAGAAAATCCTTACGGTAAGCGATGATTCCAAGAATTTTCCGTACGAACCTTTGTTGTTTTTTGAAATCACAGAAGCAAGGTGTCCGGCGGAAGCAATACAGAATGCGTTCTGACTGTGAAATAACACATTTAACAAATGAATGCCGATCCAATTCCCCCTGATCCTCAATAGGGCCAGTAGCATTCCAAGCGTCACCTTCAGAATTTTTCTCGATCGTTTGCGCCAAAATATCCAGGTGACGAGGAAGCAGTAATGGTTCATCACCTTGCAGTAGCATCACGTGAGTGCAATCAATGTCCTTTACAGCCTCAGCGACCCGGCTGGTACCATTGGTGTGTGTATTCGCAGTCATGATGACCTTTCCGCCAAATCCACGAACCACCCCTGCAATCTCCTCGTCGCAGGTCGCAACAACTACGTCCGAGATAACATCAGACATTAAAGCGCGCCTTCGCACGTGCTCAATCATGGGCAGCCCATAAAGGGCAAACAGAATTTTTCGGGGAAACCTGATTGATGCAAGATGTGCAGGTATTACTGCAACAATCTTCATGTAGGTTTGTTCATTATTGCGGAAATACACCACAGTCAACGTTGATACATTGACCGGTCATTGCAGAGGCTTTATCAGAAACTAAGAATAAAGCCATCGCTGCTATCTCTGCGCCAGTCGGGAGCCTCCCCAATGCGGTGTTTGCTGCCTCAAATTTGGAGATGAATCCTTGAGGGTCCCCTTCAGCGGGAGAAAAAGGATTCTTCAATGCTTCTATCAAGCCGTCCGTAGGAATAAGGACGGGACAAAGAGCATTCACGCGAATTTCTCTCGGTCCAAGTTCTTTGGCAAGCGCTTGGGTCAACCCATTCACCCCAAATTTTGATGCACAATACGCCGAGTTGTTTGTGCTGCCACGCTTACCGGCGATGCTGGAGATATTGATAATACTTCCACCTTCCTGCATAGCACTTGAAGCAGCCTTGCACCCCCAGAATGCGCCTTTTAAATTAGTATTAATCAACTCATCAAGGAATTGTTCATCGATTTCCGCAATTGGTCTCCACTCCGAAAAACCCGCATTATTGACATATACATCCAGGATCCCCGTTTTTTCGATCGCAGCATCTGTCAATCGGTGATGAGCTGACTCGTCACGAACATCCACATGAACAAAACTAATTTGATTGCCAAAACGTTTTTCCAACCCCAATTCCTGACGTGCACCCACCACAACAAAGTAACCCGCATCGATAAAAGCTTCAGTAATACTAAGCCCAATGCCCCGATTGCCCCCGGTTATAACAACAGTTTTTTTGACCATTTATATTTTTCTCTTGCTCATATCAATGTGTTATGTCTATTCATGCCAATACTTCTCTTAACAGAACAACTATAGAATAACAAGCTACGGCATGATTTATTTATCATGCTATATGGATGGGCAAATGCATTCAAGACTTAGATAAAACATCGGATAATGATTTTCCTAATTGCTGCTCAACATGATCACGATGCTGCCCGATAGAGCTCTTTATCGTTGTTATTGCATCATTCTTTTTTATCAAACTTATTAATTGCTCAACTCTTCTCCTTCGACCCACTCGGCTAGATAGTTCTTCTTTGCAAACATAAAACTCCATCGCATCATACATTGAATAAAATGTTCTTCTTTTGTCACGCCAAGCATACTCATAACCACTATTCCAATTACGCTCGCCAGTAGGTAATGCTTCACCAATGCATATTGCCGGAATACCCATTCGCCACGCGTTAAGACACACGTGATACGTATCACTAATTACGAGAGTACATTCCTTTAATTGTAAATATATGTCAGCTATGTTCGGTAATGCTTTATAGTCAACCCATTTCAAGTGTTTTAGTTTACGCATGATTTTACTCATATTCTGTGTCTTAAATGCTGTGTCGTCACCCCATGGGATCCACACCATAGGCATTAGAGATGCGCGCCAAAATTCCTTCATGAATTTTCCTAGTATTTCAAACCCCTCACTTGTTCTCCCAAAAAATACGCCTATCTGCTCTCCTCTATTCTCTGAACTTTTGTTTTTCGAATCGAGCATTATTTTTTCAAAATCTTTTTCATCTACCAACATAGAGCAGTCAACACCAAGATGCGAAGATGAATAATCATTTCTAAGTTGACTTACCTTTAACGCTGAATACACATCACGCATCCACACACTATGAATACCTCCGAAAAACTTTTTCATATTCTCAATATATTTGACATTTGTATAATCTGTCGCCCTATTAAAAATAATAGTTTCTCCAAATGCAAATGTTTTGCTCAACACCCCTTTCGGAGCTTCACTTAGAAATAGATACTGATTAACAACATCGCCAGCTTCTTTGATGGTTTTTGCCATATCCAGTTGCCACACCATCTTCGCCATTCGTTTATGATATAAAGCATCATGTAAAAAATCCCCCCAAAACAGGATAGCATCTGAAGCGTATATCTTGTCAAGATTGTTATGCATTACTTCATAAGTGATTGGTAACCTCATTTGCGCCAAACGATCTTTCTTGTCATATATTTTCTTGTGCGCCAAACGCTCTTCAAGGGAGATAAAATGATAAAAATGAACTTCTACATTGATACCCGCACGCGCCAAAAACGCATGGCAGCCCATATCGACGCTTGCCATGCCTGGATTTAACCCAGGTGGCACTGCACATATTACGGATATGCATTTCACTTATTTTACCTCAACGATAAATTATTAATAAGTTTGTTAAATATTGCTGCTTGATCTTCCCAAGTTGGCACACTCATTTCTATGACATATTGATCCTTTAATTGTTTATTTATTGCGTCCACCAGTGATTCTGGCCTTTCTGGAAGGTACAGATAATCTTGATAGTCCACCATAAAATTTTTCATAGGGCCGATACATGCTGCTACCAGTGGTGTTCGAGAGGCTATTATCTCGTAGGTCTTCTGCGGAAACCCATAGGAGACATATGACACATCACGGTTGCATATAACCGCCACATCTAAAGAATTTATCAGTCTATTTACTTCTTGCCTGGGAAGTACCCCAAAATAATGTACCCTTGGATGCTTGGGTATGGTAACCCCCTTTCCCTTTGGGCCAGCCAATACAAGATGTATATTGTCATTCTCTGAAGCAATTATTTCGAACGCACGATATAGGTCTGTTATGCCGCGATTAACATTTAGCGCTCCGGCATTTCCTATTATTTGCGCATTAATTGGTAGGCCTAGAGTTTCCCTTGCAAGATGTTTTTCCATTGGATAAAAAAGACTGCTATCGATACCATTCTCTACAACAGTCACCCCATGTTTTCTTTTATACTTTTCTTTCACATATTCACTTAATTCATTACTGACACATACTACCTGATCCGCATTTTTTACTGCATCTCTATAGAGATCCATCAATTTAACTTTTATACCAGAATTAAAATATTCAAAATTATCCATTAGATCTATAATACACGGTACTTTCATGCGGTTTGCCAACCACGCTGCTGCTACCACATACACACTGTCTGAACCCCCTATTATTAGATCTACGTTATTTTTCCTCGCTGTCCTCTCAGCTACATGTAGGTAGCGCACCAGGCTTGGTAGCCTAAAGCTCCTGGTACGCATAAAACTATTTATGCTATAAAACATTAGCGTCGCAGTGGTTATTGCCCTGCTACCTACCCCATTAAACTCTTTTTTTCTGCTCCCATTATATTCTTCATTTTTAAATATTTCCGAAATCAATGATTCGTCTTTTGGTTTGCCACCTCCAACTGATACCCAAGGGACTGTTATTCGAGATTTTTCGTCAAAATCATTTATTATTGAATTTTTATTTGAACTGTGATCTAGACATACTACTTGCACATCAAAACCTGATTTGGCAAGATTAATTGGTATTTCCCTCAACCGTAGGTTTACACTTCGTGGGAGATCATCCCCCATACCATGTCTTTTGAATAAAAACAGTATCTTTACTTTATCACTCCGCGTACGTTTTCGTTGTTTACCTCTTATCAGACGTATCATAACATTGGCATGTCACATATCTTCGTGAACGGTTCCTAAGGGAAACATAATCATTTATATCTACACGGAATAACGCCGACTACATATCATTACGATATACTTTTTATAGGCGACCATATATTTATGTTAAGTCTTCACGAAATGGCGTGACGTATATGCTGATAAAATAACATTGTTTTAAATGGCTTGGATGGTAAATCCTCGAAAAGAAGATATTAAACGTAACGCAACATTGTCTCTTCATGCATAAAATCACCCGCCTCATTGATATCGATGCTTTGGTACTTTAGGGCTATCATCGTTAAGCTTTCTTTCCAAATGGGCCGGTTCAAAAACATAACATTACATATCGTTTAACTACTTTATCGCAACGCATCCATAACCCTGTGGGTAACCAAGAGTATCTTCGCTATCTTCTAAGCGTTTCCCACCAATACTAATTGAACATCTATCAAGAAAACTAGATAAACGAAATAAATAAATAATTGCCCGTAACTTGATGCCACCTGATGATAGTCCGTTTATCATATGTTTAATATACGCACGACGAACCACTTCATTTACGCTAATAACGTTCCCAATACGTTCTATACTAAACTCCTTAAAACCAACCTCGCGGAACATACGGTCCAACATAAATTCAGTATACCTATGGTAATCATATGGTGCCTGATGTATTTTAATAAGAAAAGGCACAGTTATAATCAAACGCCCACGTTGCTTCAGCACCCGAAAGCACTCACTTAATAATTTTAGTGGTTCTGCTATATGCTCAAGGACATTCGAGGCCAGGACAATATCCAAACTTTCTGACTTCACAGGGAAGGCCTTGTTCAGGTCTGTCAAAAAATCTATCCCTGAATAATTATCGAAGTCTGTCGAGAAATGATTAAACTTTCCCAATAATTTTGAGAAATGCGCGGGTCCTGCCCCAATATC
>ENA-ORDP01001653-ORDP01001653.1-marine-sediment-metagenome-genome-assembly--contig:-NODE-1653-length-11890-cov-12.255598_pt1 | contig 11890 bp, 6 predicted proteins | sample MGYA00248627_ERZ508539 | MGnify/ENA primary metagenome ERZ508539 (study PRJEB26208, sample SAMN05571518) | marine sediment metagenome | biome: deep sea; feature: Hydrothermal vent; material...
TTGTGAATCAGCCTGTAAGCCAGAGGTATGGCATAATTAATCAGAGGTTCCTTAGGCTAAGAACACCCACTTGATACAGGCAACTAACTTAACAAAGCGTTTCAAGGACCACACAGCTGTTGATGGGGTGACCTTGAATGTCGATAAAGGACAGATTTTTGGATTACTTGGTCCAAATGCTGCAGGAAAAACAACTGTTATCCGTATGCTGTGCGGAATAATTGAAAGTGATGAAGGCGAAGCCAGGATCAATGGTATGAGTGTTCAACAGGCAAAAGCTGACTTTGGATATGTAGCACAGCATTTTAGCCTGTATGAAGAACTCAGCGTATGGGAGAATCTGGAATTTTATGCACATATGTATAATATTTCAGATGAAAAACGCTTATCTTCTCTGCTGGATCGCTACGATCTGGCCGCATTTAAAAATCAATTAGCGGGCTTACTATCTGGAGGCTATCAACGACGCCTTGGACTGGTCTGCGCCCTGGCACATGACCCGAAAGTACTTTTTCTGGATGAACCAACCGCTGGCATTGACCCTGTAACACGTAAATTACTTTGGGATGATTTTTACCGGCTAAGTGCGGAAGGTAAAACTCTGTTCATAACAACACACTATATGGAAGAAGCACAGCGGTGTCATCAACTGGCTTTTATTTCATCAGGGCGAATTGTCGCAGAAGGATCACCAGTTACGATTAAGCAGGCAATTGGAAATGCAAAGGTATACTCTGCAGATATATCATATCTCCCTGAACTGCAGAGCACATTGCTGAACACGGCGGGAATGATACTGGTTAACCAGTTTGGCAATGAGTTACGCCTGGTGGTCACACCTGAAACAAGGAAGTCTGATCTGGAATCAACAATCGGTGCTATAACCGGCAAGCCCTGCACCCTGACCATCAGCGAACCAAATCTTGAAGATGTATTTATCGCCCTGACACAAAAGAGCCCAGTAAAACATTGATTACTGCAATTATAAAAAAAGAAATTTTACAGTTACGTCGAGACCCACGTCTGATCGGACTCATAGTCGTAATGCCCTTAGCCTTACTGATATTGTTTGGTGTGGCGCTAAAACTGGAACCTCAAAATGTCAAAATGGCTGTATTCGATGGTGACTCATCTTATTTTAGCAATTTAATCAAAACTGGACTGTGGAGTGATGGATATTTTGAGCTGTATAGCGTCAATGACAAACAACAAATAGTCGAAGAAATACGATCAGGGCGTGCAAAGTCCGGTCTGTTTATCGGCAAAGACTTTTCTTCTCTTTTGACAGAAAATAAACAACCACATATCACCTTCTATGTGGATGGCACCATGCCCTCACTTACAACGGCAATGAAATATAATTCTAATAGTGCAACAGATCAGAGTGTGACGAATGATATGTACTTTCTGGATGAAAATGCAGGTACCGTGGTGATTGCTCAAGACCCTTTTATTATGGATACAGAAATATTATTTAACCCAGATGAAAAAGAAACCTGGTTTTTCCTGCCAGGGGTTATTGGGGTGTTAATCATGCAAATTGCCCTGATATTAACGGGCATCTCCGTCGTAAGAGAGAGGGAGAAAAGAACCCTGGAGCAATTACTCGTTACCCCTATGAGTAAAACTACTTTCATTGCAGGAAAACTGCTGCCATATATTTTTATAGCATTAATTGATTTTTATTTTATCCTTGCAGCTGGATGGGTTTTATTCGATCTGCCTCAACCTTCATCTCATCTATTGCTGTTTCTATTAGCTATAATTTATGTGGCCGTAATGATTTCTCTCGGCCTACTGATCTCTTTAATTTCCCGCACACAGCAACAGGCAATGTTCCTCGCTATTTTTATCATTGTCCCTTCAATTTTACTGTCCGGTTTTATTTTTCCACTGGAAGCTATACCGGATAGTGTCAGGCCAATTAGTTATGCTATCCCGTTTACCTACTTTGTAGACATTATTCGTGGTTTACTCATTAAGCAGACGCAGTTTACTGACTTATTAACCGCTTATGCCTCATTATTGTTTTTTGTATTTTTATTTATTACGGCAAGTATTATTAAATTCAGGAAAACCATTTAACGAGTTATCTCAGTGTGTTCAGTTCTGGATCAAAATCAAAACAATATGATCTCGCAGAGATATGGCATAATTGATCAAAGATTCCCTGGCCCTTATGAATCATGAATATCCCTTATAGCAATACTGAAACTGCCTCAAAACTCCTGCATGCACTAGAGCAACGCATTCTGCTGCTTGATGGTGCTATGGGCACAATGATTCAGCGCCACGGCCTTAAAGATGCTGATTATCACGGTAAAAGATTTGCTGGCTGGGACGTCAATCTCAAGGGTATGAATGACCTGCTGGTACTGACGCAGCCAGACATTATTCGTGATATTCATGAAGAATATCTTGAGGCCGGTGCAGACATCCTTGAAACCAACAGTTTTAATGCTACGCCCAGCGATCTGGCCCGCTACAATCTGTCTGACTATGCACATGAAATAAATCTCGCAGCGGCACAGCTAAGCCGACAGGCAGCTGACAGGTATAGCACTGCCGATAAGCCACGTTTTGTCGCGGGTGTGCTGGGGCCGAATCAGAAAACCTCTTCCGTCTCGGTCGATGTCAACGATCCAGGTGCACGCGCTATCACCTTCGATGAACTGGTTGAAGACTACTGTGTCGCCACACGGGCGCTGATCGAAGGCAATGTAGATATCATTCTGATTGAAACCATTTTCGATACCTTAAACGCTAAAGCGGCTGTATTCGCAGTGGAAAAAGTGTTTTCAGAAGATGAAATTCGCCTGCCATTGATGATCTCCGGTACCATCACAGATGCCTCCGGGCGCACCCTGTCCGGGCAGACCGTTGAGGCCTTCTACAACAGCCTGCGACATGCCCGACCGCTGACCATTGGTTTGAACTGTGCCCTGGGCCCTGATCAGCTGCGTCAGTACGTCTCGGAGATGTCCCGCATCTCTGAATTCCGTATTTCGGCCCACCCCAATGCCGGCCTGCCGAATGAACTGGGTGAGTATGATCTGGATGCAGCCCACATGTCGGATTATCTTGGCGAATGGGCGGAGAGTGGTTTCCTTAATATTGTTGGCGGCTGCTGTGGCACGACACCGACTCACATCAAGGCCATTGCGGAGGTCATTACAGATAAATCACCTCGCCCCCTGCCGGAGAAAACAGCGGCCTGCCGTTTGTCCGGACTGGAACCCTGCAACATCCTGCCTGATTCATTATTCGTCAACATCGGCGAACGTACCAATGTCACCGGTTCTGCGCGCTTTAAACGTCTGATCAAAGAAGGTGAATATGAACAGGCACTGGACGTCGCCCGCCAGCAGGTTGAAAACGGTGCCCAGGTCATTGATATCAATATGGATGAGGGCATGCTGGAGTCAAAAGAAGCGATGGTCCAGTTCCTCAACCTGATTGGCTCCGAACCGGACATTTGCAAAGTGCCGATTATGATCGATTCGTCGAAATGGGAAATTATTGAAGCTGGCCTTAAATGCGTACAGGGCAAGGGTATCGTTAACTCCATCTCGATGAAGGAAGGCGAAGAAACCTTTCTCAAACAGGCACGACTTTGCCGTCAATACGGTGCAGCTATCATCGTCATGGCCTTTGACGAAAACGGTCAGGCTGATACCCACGCGCGCAAGGTAGAAATCTGCACCCGTGCCTATAAACTGCTGACAGAGAAAGTCGCTTTCCCGGCTGAAGACATCATCTTTGACCCGAACATCTTTGCCATTGCCACCGGCATTGAGGAACATAATAATTACGGTGTAGACTTCATCGAGGCCACCCGTGACATCAAAAAAACATTGCCTGATGCGCTGGTTTCAGGTGGTGTGTCAAATGTCTCATTCTCCTTCCGTGGCAACAATCCGCTACGCGAGGCCATCCATGCGGTATTCCTCTATCACGCTATCGGTGCAGGCATGGACATGGGTATCGTCAATGCCGGCCAATTGGCCATCTACGATGAGCTTCCAGATGAACTACGTGAACGCGTCGAGGACGTAGTCCTTAACCGGCGCGCAGATGCAACAGAACGCCTGCTGGATATCGCAGAAAAATACCGGGGTGACGGTAGCGTACAGGCGGATGACAAAAACAGGGAATGGCGCGAACTGCCAGTAACTGAACGACTCTCGCATGCACTGGTAAAAGGTATCACTGAATTCATCGAAGAAGATACGGAAGAAGCACGCCTGCAGGCTGAGTCACCGATTGAGGTTATCGAAGGACCATTGATGGATGGCATGAATGTGGTCGGTGATCTTTTCGGTGCCGGCAAGATGTTCCTGCCGCAGGTAGTAAAATCAGCGCGCGTAATGAAGAAAGCCGTGGCCTGGCTGATGCCCTATATCGAGGCGGAAAAATCTGGGGGTCTTAGCAGCCAGGGGAAAATCCTGCTGGCAACTGTCAAAGGTGATGTGCATGATATCGGCAAAAACATCGTTGCCGTGGTTCTGCAATGTAATAATTATGAAACCATCGACCTCGGTGTCATGGTGCCGGCAGAGACCATTCTTAAGACCGCCATCGAAGAAAATGTGGATATCATCGGTCTGTCTGGCCTGATCACCCCGTCACTCGATGAAATGGTACACATGGCAAAAGAAATGCAGCGCCTGGATTACAAACTGCCGTTAATGATCGGTGGCGCTACCACATCAAAGATACACACTGCGGTAAAAATAGCACCGCAATATAATGGCGCATCTGTTCATGTACTGGATGCCTCGCGCGCTGTTGGTGTTGCCAATAACCTGTTACAGGAAGAGGGCCGCGACGCATACATTCGACAGATAAAAGAAGAACATGAAGCCCTGCGTGTGCGGCGCGCCAGTAATCAACAGGCTCGGAAGCTGGCAAGTATGGAACAGGTACACGCTAACCGCTTCCGCAGTGAAGACTCCGGCTATGTTCCAGTTAAACCCTCATTTCTCGGTATCCGCCAATTCGATAACTATTCGCTGGAAGAGATTTCACACTACATCGACTGGTCACCATTCTTTCAGGCATGGGAGCTTAGTGGGCGCTATCCGGCCATTTTTGACCACCCTGAGAAAGGGGTACATGCACGCGAGCTGTATGATGATGCACAGGTGATGCTAAAAAAAATCATCGATGGAAAATGGCTACAGGCACAGGCAGTTGTGGGATTTTTCCCGGCTAACAGCATCGACCATGATGACATCAATGTCTACACCGATGATCAGCGCAATACGGTACAGCTGAAACTTCACGGCATACGCCAGCAGATGGTCAAAAGAGAGACACCCAATCTTTGCCTATCCGATTACCTGCAGCCGGAAAGTAGCGGCGTTGCCGATTATATTGGTGCCTTTATAGTCACTGCAGGCCTGGGTATCGAAGAAAAACTGGCTGAATTTGAAGCTGATCACGATGACTATAATTCCATCATGCTGAAAGCCATAGCTGACCGTCTGGCAGAGGCCTTTACCGAGCTAATGCATCAACGCACACGACGTGAATTTTGGGGCTATGCATCAAATGAGAAACTGACAAATGAAGAATTAATTAAGGAGAAGTACCAGGGCATCAGGCCTGCACCCGGTTATCCTGCCTGCCCTGACCACACTGAGAAGGCACTGCTGTGGCAACTGTTGGAAGCCGACCAGCGCTCAAAGGTAAGCCTCACCGAAAGCTATGCCATGTATCCGGCAGCGGCCGTCAGTGGATTCTATTTTGCCCACCCCGACGCACGTTATTTCGGAACCGGTCGCATCGGCCAGGATCAGGTTGAGGATTATGCCAGACGAAAAAACATGACGAAGGCCGAGGTGGAGCGCTGGCTGGCCCCGGTACTGGCTTATGAGCCGGATGATAGTTAATGAAAAAAAGTTTTACGATTTACGATTTACGATTTACGATTTACGTAAAACATAATACTTAACACGGAGCCTTTAAATGTCTAGTATCGATAAAAAAGAACTTCAGGAATTACGCGAGCGGCTGCTGACATACAGAAAACAGCTGCAACAGGAAATCCATGATAAATTGATCAAGGATGGAAGCAGCGATGCCATCTCCATAGCCGGCAGGGTTCACGATGCTCAGGAAGAATCACTCAGTGAAATGCTGACCGAAATTAATCTTGCCATGTTAACTCAGCATCAGCATGAACTGAAAAATCTTGAGCGTGCCATTAAACGTATGGACGAGGGTAAGTATGGAGCATGCATTGATTGCGGTACACCGATAGCAAGTGCACGGCTGCAAGCCTACCCTACAGCTGTTCGCTGTATCAATTGCCAGGCAATACATGAATCAAGGGGTCAGAGTACTTGAAATCCAGGTGTTTGGTATTTGAGCGTTTGGTGCAGACGTTGCCGGATATAAAATACTTCAATGTAATCGAAGATAGCTGCCCTGGCAGCTTCTCGCGTCTTGAAGTTATGCCAGTAAATCAATTAATTCTTTAAATTAGCAAAGATGTTTTCAAGTACTCTGACCCCTTGATCTATAACTACTGGATATTTGTTTGGGGAACAAGTTTAAATCTTATACGCGTCACCAGCCTGCCTTCAAACCAGGCATCCAGATGCAGACTCTGTTTCCCCTGGATGACCCTGAAACCCTTTTGCTCTACAGGCTCAATAGCAATGAAACTGAGATTGGTAGGAAATTTGATATCGATTGATACCCGCATCGGGAAATAGCCATCAAGAAACTTCCTCATGAACGGGCCATTCTGCAGAATAAAGGTGCCATCTTTCTGTGCTATCAATGCCTGACTCTCAGCCTGGACACATAAACGGGCATTACTCTTCACATCGGTTAATTGCACAGTATTATCCTCCACCCAGGCACGGCCGATATTCTTTTGCTGGGTAATACGCAGATGACGGATCCTGTCCCTGTTATAGACGATCTGCACGCGAGGAAATTTGTCCAGGTTCTCATGGCATTGCACCAGCTTGATCCAGCCCGTTTCGATACTGCTTTTCAGGACGATAAATGTGTTTTGGCTGTGGTAAACCGGCTTGTCTGGTGGCTTGTCCAGGAAATTCAGTTCGCCCTCATTAATTGCATCGATTATCTTGTCCGTGTCGTCATCAGGCCAGTACGTCTCCCAATTCTTATCTGTCTGCGACCTGGCCACACTGGTAGCAAATATCGAGACCAATAGCAGTATTACCATACTGACTAACAAATGCATCGGAAGCTTTTCTTTTACAAACATAATCAATCAAGGCAAACAATCAAGGAGTCAGAGTACTTGAAATTTTCTTCTCATGAAAGTCTCAGTTATAAAGTTTCAAAATATCTATATTTGTAAGCTGCGGGTTTACCTTTTATCTAAGGAACCTCTGATCAATTCATGAACTCGTATCTTACGCCTAAAATATCCAGTTTTTTCGTTGCAAACCTTCGCAATAGCTAGCTATTACGTGCGATTTACGCCTCAAACCTGAATATTTTAGATCGCAATCTACTTCGTCCAGAATTAATCAGAGGTTCCCTAAATAATAAACCAATAGTTTATTTTAAGAATGAATTTCAAACCAGTACAACAATTGTAACTGTCCCTGGCTAAACCTTTATATAACGTTCCATTGAATCGTAAACAAACTGTTTTCACGGATATTCTTTATCGGCCACTCTTCAATCGCCAGTATCATTTGTTCGCGTCGCTCATCAATGAGTGATGGCGCATAATTTTATTGTCGGAGGCGCATCTCGCGGCGAAAGGTTTTCAAGCAATAAGGTTATACTCTCGCCCCAGCATGAATAATAAATGGAAATTCTGGATAGACCGTGGTGGTACCTTTACCGATGTCGTCTCTAGCGATCCGAAAGGTGCGCTGCACACGCATAAACTGCTGTCGGAAAACCCTGAGCAATACCCTGATGCAGCAATAGCAGGCATCCGGCACATCCTGTCGCTAAACAATTCGGAACCCATCCCTGCAGGACAAATTGATAGCGTCCGCATGGGCACGACTGTTGCCACCAATGCGCTGCTTGAACGTAAAGGCACACCCACGGTTCTTGTCATCACCGAGGGATTTGCTGATGCCTTACGCATAGGATATCAAAACCGGCCGGATATTTTTGCCCTCGATATTCAGCTTCCCGATGCCCTGTATGATTGCGTGGTAGAAATACCAGAACGCATCAGTGCCACCGGTGAAATAGAAAAAACACTTGATAGTGCTGTAAGCCTCAAACGGCTGCAGGAGGCATATGAAGCAGGTTATCGATCCTGTGCCATTGTGTTGATGCACGGCTATCATACCCCCCAACATGAACAGACTGTGGCGAAACTTGCCGGGCTATGCGGCTTCGAACAGATCTCCCTGTCATCGCAGTGCAGTCCTCTGCCGCGTCTGGTCTCACGCGGTGACACAACAGTGGCCGATGCCTATCTATCACCGGTACTCAGCCGCTATGTTAATCAGGTACGAAGCGAGTTGGGTGACATTCCATTATTATTCATGCAATCCTCTGGTGGGCTGTGTCATGCCAGTGCTTTTGATGGCAAGGATGCTGTTCTTTCCGGCCCTGCCGGCGGAGTAGTCGGCGGCATAGAAACCGCCCGTCGTGCCGGATTCGATAAACTAATCGGCTTTGATATGGGCGGTACCTCAACCGACGTCTGGCATTATGCCGGTGACTATGAACATCAATCAGAGCACATCGTTGCCGGTATCCGCCTGCGCACCCCGATGATGCGCATCCATACTGTTGCCGCGGGTGGCGGCTCAATTCTTCATTACAGTAATGGTCGATTTCAGGTCGGGCCTGATTCGGCCGGCGCCAAACCGGGGCCAGCGTGTTATCGCCGAGGAGGTCCTTTATGTGTGACAGACTGCAATGTATTACTGGGAAAGATACAGCCTGCTCATTTCCCATCTGTGTTCGGAGCTGAAGGGGATTTACCTCTCGATATTCAGGCAGTGACAGAAAAGTTTACTGCCTTTTCAGCGACCAGCAAGCTTACTGAAAAAGGGAATCAACAACTGGCCGTTGCAGAAGGCTTCCTGACCATCGCTATCGAAAATATGGCGCAGGCAATACGAAAGATTTCTGTACAGCGAGGTTACGATGTCAGTCGTTACACACTCTGTGTATTCGGTGGTGCCGGCGGCCAGCATGCCTGCCTGGTAGCCGATGCACTGGGCATGAAGACCATCTACTGTCACCCGCTGGCGGGAGTGCTTTCTGCCTATGGCATAGGCCTGGCGGCGATCAGTACAGTTCATGAAGTTGCCATTGGCCAGACCCTGACGGCTAATTCAGCGGCCAGTTTGCAGGAATATCTGCAACAACTGCGTGATGCTGGCCTGAATGATCTAAAAGATCAGGGTGAAGATCATGCCGACACACAAACACTTGCACGCCTGTTCCTGCGCTACCCGGGCTCTGATACGACACTTGAATTAGCTTTCAGCACGCTGCTTGATGAACTGATCAAAGGGTTCACCAATGAGCACCGTCAACAATTTGGCTATTCTGACCCAGCCTGCCCCATCATTATCGAAAGCCTGCGAGTTACGGTCTCAACACGGGCTGAGAGCCCTGCTAACAAGTTTTTTCAACACTCCGAGCAATTAGCTGAAGCCGGACAGACGGAATTCTTTAGTGGTGGCAGGATGCATAAGGCCAGCATCGTTAAGAGAGCAGTCATGTCAGCAGGCCATACCGTAAAAGGCCCTGCAATCATCACAGAAAACACGGGCACGTTGATAATAGAACCCGGTTGGCAGGCTGAAGTCATGCAGGATATGGCCATAGTCCTGACTCGGGTCGTTAAGCAAACAACAAATCAAAAACCGGAAAACAGTGACAAGGCCGATCCTGTTCTACTAGAGATCTTCAATCGTCGATTCATGACCATTGCCGAACAGATGGGTCTGGTTCTTGAGCGTACCAGCCACTCGGTTAACATCAAGGAACGCATGGATTTTTCCTGTGCCCTGTTCACACCCAGCGGTGATCTGATTGCCAACGCGCCACATATCCCTGTCCATCTCGGCTCGATGTCTGATTCTGTGCGGGCAGTAATCAAAAAATATCAAAATGATATCCATGCCGGTGACTCCTTCATTCTGAATAATCCATACCAGGGTGGCACTCACTTACCGGACATCACCGTCATCACTCCCGTATTTGAACAGGATAAAGACGATACGCAGAATAAATCACTGCTTTTCTTCGTTGCCTCACGCGGTCATCATGCCGATATAGGCGGTATAACACCGGGCTCCATGCCACCTTTTTCCACAAGGCTAGGAGAAGAAGGGGTAGTGTTCCGAGCGCTTCCGGTAGTTCGGGATGGCATTTTTGATGAAGTAGCGGTGATGACTGTGCTTCGAAGTGGCACTTATCCAGCACGGAATCCTGAGGATAATGTGGCTGATTTGCAGGCGCAAATAGCAGCCAATCAGTCGGGAGTCCATTTACTATATGCGCTTATTGATCGTTATGGGCGAGAGAGTGTGCTCGCCTATATGAAACATGCACAAGACAATGCGGCTGCGCAAGTGGCTAGTGAGATTGCTAAGTTTGATGATGGTGTGTACTGCTATGCGGATGTTCTTGATGATGATACCCCCATTTGCGTTAAGCTAAATGTACAGGGTGAGCGTATGGAAATAGATTTTACCGGTACGGGAGCTGAGCTCGAAGGTAATCTGAATGCGCCGAGAGCAGTTACGGTGTCGGCAGTATTGTATGTGTTGCGGACGCTAGTGGGTGAGCCTATTCCTTTAAACAGTGGTTGTTTACGTCCCGTTACGCTCATAATACCAGAGAAGTCGGTCTTATCACCAAGCTCACATTGCGCAGTGGTTGGGGGAAATGTAGAAACATCCCAACGTATAGTCGATGTTCTACTTGGCGCACTAGGTAAGGCGGCTGCTAGCCAGGGCACTATGAACAATCTTACCTTTGGTAATGCAGACTTCGGTTATTATGAAACTATCGCTGGCGGTGCAGGAGCAACCGCCAATGCGGATGGTGCTTCGGGGGTGCATACCCACATGACAAATACGCGCATCACGGATCCAGAAATAGTGGAATCAAGATTTCCCGTGCGACTTCGTGAATTTTCGCTGCGTCAGAATTCCGGTGGTCACGGCAAGCACTGTGGTGGTGAGGGTGTAGTAAGAGAATTCGAGTTACTGGCTCCCATGCGTGTATCTATATTGAGTGAGCGTCGCCGACACACGCCCTTTGGTTTATACGGCGGTCATGCAGGGGCTCTAGGTAGGAATTTACATAATGGCCTTGATATCGGTGGCAAGGCTTCTTTCGATGCTGAGGTGGGTGATCGGCTTCGCTTGGAGACGCCAGGTGGTGGTGGCTATGGTTGCCAAAAAGGAGATCGTAAGGATGAAACGGATGACTAAAGAGGTGAGACTGACTAGACCCTAACGTTTCAAATTTGGACGTTTTCACACGCATTTGCACGCACTATTACCTAAATTTAAAACACCGTGGGTATATATTAGTGTTAATTCGTTTAGTGGATGCTAAAAATTATTAGGAATTAGTACATAACACTGTATTATGTACGATTTTCGCCATTAACAAAGGTTGGTCAACATCGAGCCGAAAATTATTCCTCGCGCTGAACATACCATCTCGCGGGCCAATATTAATCCCAATGCATTGAAAGTGCTTTATCGGCTTAAAGGCGTGGGCTTGCAGGCCTATTTAGTGGGTGGTGGCGTCCGAGATCTGTTACTAGGGCGAGAGCCTAAAGATTTTGATATCGCTACAGATGGGCATCCTGATCAGGTTAAATCTCATTTTCGTAATAGTCGTCTTATCGGTCGTCGTTTTCGGTTAGCCCATGTCCGATTTGGCCGAGATGTCATTG
>ENA-ORDP01001654-ORDP01001654.1-marine-sediment-metagenome-genome-assembly--contig:-NODE-1654-length-11890-cov-6.903084_pt1 | contig 11890 bp, 12 predicted proteins | sample MGYA00248627_ERZ508539 | MGnify/ENA primary metagenome ERZ508539 (study PRJEB26208, sample SAMN05571518) | marine sediment metagenome | biome: deep sea; feature: Hydrothermal vent; material...
TTGCACCATAGCCCCCTCTCCCTCTGGGAGAGGGTGGGGGTGAGGGGATAAAATATATGCAAATACTGATGCAACGATTAATACAAGCTTGGCGCCGCGCAGAAGCACTACAGACACTTCCTTTGGTCGTCCCACACCCCTGATTAATTATTGGACTGAGAATATCTCGCCAGTATATTGCCTGCTGTCCGGCCCCATTAAATACAGATAGGCGGGCATGATCTCTTCAGGTTCGGGCAGCAGACTGGCATCTTCGCCCGGGTAGGCCTGGCGTCGGAGGCGGGTGCGAACCGCGCCGGGATCGATGCTGTTGGCGCGGATGTTGGTGTTGTTTTCCACTTCATCGGCCAATATCTGCATGAGGTTGTCGCAGGCGGCCTTGCTCACGCCATAGGCGCCCCAGTAGGCGCGGCCATGATGGGCAACGCGTGACGAGGTGAACATGACCGAGGCGTCAGCGGATTTTCTCAGTAGCGGCAGACAGGCGTGGGTGAGCAGAAACGGGGCGTTCAGATTGATCTGCATGAGTCGCGCCCACAATTTCAAATCATACTGCTCCAGCGGCATGAGCGTGTCCAGCCGGGCGGCATTGTGCAGCAGGCCGTCGAGAGCGGAAAACTCCTGGTCAATAGTATTGGCCAGATCATAATAATCGCTGCTTTGGGCGCCTTCGAGATCCATCGGATAGATGGCCGGCTGGGGATGACCCGCCTCGACGATCTGATCATAGACCTTTTCCAGTTTTTTTACCGAACGTCCAAGCAGGATAACCGTTGCGCCGAAGGCCGCATAGCTGCGTGCCGCCGCCTCGCCAATGCCGTCACTGGCACCGGTAATCAGGATGGTTCTGCCTTTGAGCAGGTCGTGGTTGGGTTGGTAGTTTTCTGGGATCTGTTTCAGCATGGATGGCTCGGCTGGATCTGGGTTAGGGTGAACGGTGGGTTTCGTGGTTAAAAAGCACGGATCATATTCTCCGTTCGTGGTGAGATTGTCGAACTATGGATGGAAAATATTTTGAATATCATAATGTTACATATTACACCCTTCGACAGGCTCAGGGCGAACGGAATTAATCGCGATAGATCTAATTCCCCGCCGCTTGCGGCAGAGTAGTTTTCTTAACGGGTTTCATCATCAATCAAAGCCGCGCATTGTACACCACTTCGCACCGCGCCTTCGAGTGTTGCCGGATACCCGTTGTTCGTATAGTCCCCCGCCAGCCACAACCCCTTTACCGAGGTGCGGTTTTCGGGCCGCAGACGGTTGATATTGACACTGCTTGAAAAGGTGGCGCGTTTCTCGCGAATAACAAACTGTGCCCTGGCTGCGGGCCAGTGGGGAAACAGCCGGGCGAGTTCGGCGGCGACTCGCTTGCCCAGATGATCTTTTGGCTCATCCATGTGCGGGCCTCGGGCACTGATGACAACGGAAATCATGCCGGGCTGGCCGCAGTGGCGGCGATCAAATATCCATTGTGCACAGCCATCGATGAGACCCTGCATCGGCTGGGTCAAGTGCACTTCGGGGGGGTATTGCAGATAAATCGTTGTCACCGGCTGAAAATGAAATTGCGCAAGCTTTGCATGCAGCGGGGCAAGCGCCTTCTGTTCCTGAATCAGAGCGAGGGTGGCGCGCACCGAGGTCGCCAGCAGCAGCTGCTGCGCAGGGACAAACGTGTTGTCGATATGGACACCGCGGATTTCACCGTTTTCGATGCTGAGTGTCGAGACGCGCATGCCCAGATGAACATGCCCCCCCTGTTGCTCGATGTACTGCATGGCTGGCTCAGGAAACAGCGCGCCCAGATCATGATGAGGAAACAGCAGATCGGCATCCCGCCGCTGTTTGAGAAAGGCATCGCTCAGCACCTGGATGAAAATCGTGGCCGAGGCTTCCTGAATAGGCGTGTTCATGATGGCCAGGCACAGGGGTTGCCAGAACGCCTGGATAAGCCGATCAGTCTGTCGTTGTTGTTGCAGCAGTTCGGCAAGGCTGATGTCCGTTGCCGGAAATAACTTGCCGCGGTACAGGGCGGTGCCAAAATGCAGGGCGGCGAAGCGATCAGCGAGTCTCAGACCCCTGGCACCCAGCAGGGCGAAGAGCAAATGTAACGGCGCGGGCAGGGGCGGTGTTTTTAAACGTAGCGCCTCACCATGAAGGCTGTGCATGGTCAGGTGCAAAGGCTGGCGCAACAGACTTTGTTGCACATCCATGCCGATATCGTCCAGCAGTTCGAGGATGCTGTGATAGGCGCCGATGAGCAAATGCTGGCCGTTATCAACTGTATAGTTTGCAAATGCGACCCGGCGTGCTCGCCCCCCCGGTTGGCGGGCAGATTCCAGCAGGGTAACGGCGTGGCCTTTCTTGGTTAGTTTGACGGCCGCGGCCAGTCCTGCCCAGCCGCCGCCGACAATCAGAACGGAGTGGGGTTCTACCCGCTGCGGTTCCGTCATTAGTGAGCAGGGCCGCAGCGATGATGGCGGCGCCATTCCCGCAGCCAGGTAGCCAGCGCCAGCCAGAGTTTATGCGCGTTAGACAGGCGAACACGGCCAGTGAGTACCGGGAAATGATTTTTCTCCATTTTATCCAGTACCGCGCGGTAAATGGCCGCCATGATCAGGCCACAACGCTGGTTGAAGCGATCCTGTTCAGGCAAATATTCGAAAGCACTATGATAATACTGTTTCGCACGATCGCATTCGAACTGCATGAGCTGCTGAAAATTCGGCGAAGCATGGCCGGCAAGAATGTCTTTTTCACTGACTGAAAAACGTTGCAGATCCTCAGCCGGTAAATAGATCCGTCCCAGTTGCGCATCTTCATGCACGTCACGCAGAATATTGGTGAGCTGGAAGGCCATGCCCAGATCGCGTGCGTATTTCAGCGTGCGCCGATCTTCATAGCCGAAAATTTCCGCCGCCATCAGGCCAACGACCCCCGCCACCCGGTAACAGTACAGGCTCAGGGATTTAAAGCTTTCATAACGCTGCTGCTGGAGATCCATTTCCATGCCGTCAATGATTTCCAGAAAATATTCCTCAGGCAGATCGAATTGTTCCAACACGGGCGTCAGGGCGCGGGTAACCGGGTGCTGCGCCTGGCCGGCAAACAACTGATCGATTTCAGTACGCCACCATTGCAGCTTGATCTGTTTGATCTGAATCTCACCGGGATTATCGACTACGTCATCCACTTCGCGGCAAAAAGCATACAGCGCAATAATCGCCCGGCGCTGGTTTGCAGCCAGCGCCATGAAACTGTAATAGAAGCTGGAACCGCTGCTGGCAGCTTTGTCCTGACAGTATTGCTCGGGGGTCATGAAAAATGTGTTGTCCGTGATCGGTAGGAGTGCCTGATTATTGCAGCGTGCGCCTAAAAACGCTAGCGATGGGTAACGCGCTTTTTGCGCGTGGTTTTTTTGCGTGAGGGAGTGTGGCGTGGTGGTTTTTGAGTAGCGTAGGGTGGGCACGGGTTTTGTGCCCACGCGTTATACTGTAAAGTTTCCCGCATGGGCACAAAACCCGTGCCCACCCTACCGGGTTGCAGGGTAATTTATTCAATTCCTTTGCGTATCTCCGCGTCCTTTGCGGTGAGCATATTTTTTCTTCGCTATTTTCTTATGTCGTGTACGTTGGCTTTTTCCGGCGGGAGCTTTATGTTTGGTTTTTATGATTTTGCGCCCAGCATCATTATTCTCCCCCGTTACGCGCGGTTGCCAGCTGGGTACCAGATGGCGTTTGCCATTACCAATGAGATCGCTGCGGCCCATTTTGTTCAGTGCTTCGCGTAGCAGCGGCCAGTTTGCCGCATCGTGATAACGCAGAAAGGCCTTGTGCAGGCGGCGTTGTTTGATGCCTTTGGGACTGCTTACCTCTTCGGAGTCCCGGCTGATTTTACGTAGAGGATTTTTGCCCGTGTGGTACATGGCTGAGGCAATCGCCAGGGGCGTAGGCAGGAAGCCCTGCACCTGATCCAGGCGAAAATTATTTTGCTTTAGCCACAATGCCAGGTTGAGCATATCCTCATCGCTGGTGCCGGGATGAGCAGATATAAAATAAGGTATAAGATATTGTTCCTTGCCGGCTTCGCGGGAATATTGTTCAAACATCTGTTTGAACTTGCCGTACACACCGATGCCCGGTTTCATCATTTTGCTTAAGGGACCGGCCTCGGTATGTTCGGGGGCGATTTTCAGATAGCCCCCCACATGATGGCTGACCAGCTCTTTCACATATTCAGGCGACTGGATGGCCAGATCATAGCGCAGGCCGGAGGCAATGAGGATGCGTTTAACGCCGGGGATTTTGCGCGCCCGGCGATAGAGTTTTATCAGAGGCCGGTGGTCGGTGCCCATATTGATGCAAATGTCCGGATAGACGCAGGATAGTCGCCGGCAGGCCGATTCGATTTTTTCCGACTTGCATTTGAGCCGGTACATATTGGCCGTGGGGCCGCCCAGATCAGAAATATTGCCGGTAAAGCCGGGCACGTTATCACGAATAGTTTCGATTTCATGAATAATGGAATCTTCACTTCGGCTTTGAATTATCCGCCCCTCGTGTTCGGTGATGGAACAAAAGGTGCAGCCGCCGAAACAGCCGCGCATGATGTTGATGGAAAAACGAATCATCTCCCAGGCGGGTAGTTTTGCTTTGCCATAGTCCGGGTGTGGCTTGCGGGTATAGGGGAATTCATATACCCGGTCCAGCTCTGCGGTGCTCAGGGGAATGGGCGGCGGGTTGAGCCAGACATAGCGTTTGCCATGTCGCTGGATGAGCGCACGTGCATTGCCCGGATTGGTTTCCAGGTGAAACACACGCGAAGCATGGGCATAGTAAACCCGATCTTCAAGCACCTGATCATAGGAGGGCAGGCGGATTACCGTTTTGCTGCGATCCAGTTTATGAGTGCGGGGGGTAAATTGAACGACCTTCGCGCCAGTATCGATATTTGTTGCACAGCCCGGCTCGTCGGCATAGGGATTGGGAGGGGTTTCAATGCGTCCGGGTTGATCCAGATCGGTCGAATCGATCACCGCCCAGCCATCGGGAATGGTGGTCGTCATGAAGGCGGTGCCGCGTATATCCCGAATATCGGCGACTTTTTCGCCTTTGGCCAGACGGTGAGCAAATTCGACAATCGCGCGTTCGGCGTTGCCGTAAAACAGCAGATCGGCTTTGGAATCCGGCAGAATGGAACGGCGGACTTTCTCTGACCAGTAATCAAAATGCGCGATGCGCCGCAGACTGGCCTCGATACCGCCGATGATTATTGGCACCCCCTTGCAGGCTTCGCGCACGCGCTGGGCATAGACCACCACCGAGCGATCGGGACGTTTGCCGCCCGCAGCATCCGGGGTATAGGCATCGTCATGACGAATGCGCCGATCCGAGGTATAGCGGTTGACCATCGAATCCATGTTACCGGCGCTAATGCCGAAGAACAGATTGGGTTTGCCCAGCTTCATGAATTCAGCCGTATCCCGCCAGTCGGGCTGGGCAATGATACCGACCCGGAATCCCTGGGCTTCGAGCAAACGGCCGATCAGGGCCATGCCGAAGCTGGGATGATCCACATAGGCATCGCCGGTCACCAGAATAATATCGCAGGAATCCCAGCCCAGTTCATCCATATTTGCCTGTGACATCGGTAATACCGGGGCGGTGCCGAAGCGTTTGGCCCAGTAGGGGCGGTAGGAAAAAAGATCAGGCGTTTTTTGCATGGATATTTACAGGAATGACAAACGGTGGTTTATGTTAAAACAATATGGATTAATCTCTCGCTGTTTACAGTGAAAAATAGGAGCAGGGTAGGATGGGTAGAGCGAAGCGAAACGAAACCCATCGGCACGCTTGCCTGTTTATTTTAACACAGAAACTCGCAGCAGAGCGCCAGCAACGATGCGTACCGCATCCCACCTGTTGAGACGCGGGCGGCGAAAGACATTGCCATCATGCTTCTGGAGCTTGCCAAGCACACAGGCACCGCCCTGTATAATCATGCGCAGCTCCAGTCCAAACCGTCCGCTTAAAATGTTTCCCAGCGCATAACCCTGTTGCATCATGCTGGCGGCGCGCTGAAACTGAAAATTCATCAGCGCCTGCATGGCCTCATCGCTGCGGGCCTGTTCGATATGATCTTCAGTAACGCCGAATTGGCGCATTTCATCCTGCGGCAGATAGATGCGATTGTGTTCATGGTAATCCTGTTCCAGATCCTGATAAAAGTTAATCAGTTGCAGTGCCGAGCAGACAGCATCCGATTGGGACAGGTTTTCTGGCGTTGCAGCCCCGTGCAGATGGAGTAGCAGACGACCGACCGGGTTGGCCGAATAGTGACAGTAATCCAGAACCTCGGCAAAGTCGGCAAAGCGGGTTTTATCCACATCCATTTTGAACGCCGTGAGCAAATCATGAAACAGCGACAGCGGCAGAGCATGGTTTTTGATGACATCAGCAAGCGCGATAAAGACCGGATTATCAAGGGTCTCACCTCGTGCAATAGCGGCCAGTTTATTCGCGTAGTCGTCCAGCTTTTGATGCCGCTGAGCCTTGCTCAAGGCACCTTCATCAGCGAAATCATCCGCCGTGCGGGCAAAGGTGTAAATGACACTGATGGGACGACGCAGTTTTTTCGGTAACAGACGGGAAGCCACTGGGAAATTTTCATAGTGACGGGCGGCTATAGATTGGCAGTGCTGATAAGCTTGTTCAATACGGGGCATATGCTTATGATAAGCTGACAGGGTGGTCAACCACTATACTTTGGATGAAGGAAAAATGAAGCAACTTAAAATGCTGGTGGCAGGTTTATTAATTGGACTGTGTGCCGGGCTCTGGTTCGGGGTTAATCTCGGCAAAGACAAACCCTTATACAGCAACCCTTTTGACAGCGAAAGCTTGCAGCAAAAGGCAAAACGTACCGCCAATGATGTGCTGAAAGAAACCAAACGCGCCCTGCGCAAATCGCTCGATTAACTTCAGGGGGTTCGTCGAAGGAAGCCTGTTGTTAGCCGCGCTGCCTGGACCTGGGGTGCAAGTGCGTTAATCCAGCGACCGGGAGAGACTCTGGACTGGGTGAAGTGATTAACTGAAAGTTATCCGCAGCCCGATTTCTTCCGACAGACCATGCAGCGGCTGAAACTTTATTATCTCCCCCTGATTGTTTAGACTTGAAAAACAGACCAGCTTAGTCTACTCTGGTCATATTGGTTTCTTGATGGGAGGCGGTCTCGATGATCATCAATATCTCCGAAGCGAAAACACAACTATCAAAGCTGGTTGATAGGGCTTTCCATGGCGAAAAGGTCGTTATTGCCAAAAACAACTTACCTCTGGTTGATCTGGTGCCACACCAGCCAGAAGGTAAAAGAAAGCTTGGTTTGTTACATAATCAGGTTATGATTCCAGAGAATTTTCTTGATGAAGATGAGGACATCAACGAGATGTTTTATGGGAAAACTCGTTGAATATCCTCATCGACACCCATATTTTTTTATGGGCTATCTCCAACCCGAATCACCTCAAGAGTCATCATAAATCAGAGATTGAAACGCAAGCGAATACGGTCTATCTAAGTGCGATTAGTGTGGCTGAATTAATGATCAAGTCATCAATAGGCAAACTCGAAGTCAATTTCGACCCAGTTGCTATCGCACTGGAAACGGGGTTTCAGATCCTCTCCTTCTCGGGAGATGATGCGCTTCAATTAAAGGAATTGCCCTTTCACCATAAAGACCCGTTCGACAGAATGCTGATAACCCAGGCACTATCCAATGACTACACCATTATGACGGACGACACCAAATTTTCTCTATACGACTGCAAGTTGATCTCATGAGAATTAATGCGGTCGGCTGGCTGCTCGGACATGCGCGTGCGCAGCGTGATGCAGAAGTGTTCTGTTTATGAGACGCCAATAATGAAGATATTAATTCTATCAGATATTCATGCAAACTATCCGGCATTGAAATCCGTATTGGATAAAGATGGCGATTATGACCTATTGTTGTTCCTTGGTGATGTGATCGACTATGGTCCAAATCCTAAAGAGTGCCTGGATTTTATAAAGAATAATGCGGATTATTGCGTGCTGGGTAATCATGATAATGCGATGGCGTATAACACGGATTGCCATAGTATGGGTTCGTTTAGAGAATTTTCTATCGAAACAAGAAAATGGCATCGTACATTGTTAACAGATGACGATATCAGCTTTCTTAGAAATATGCCTTTAACTAACAAGGCATATATCGAAGGGGAATCTTATTTTATGGCGCACGCATCTCCACAGGGTGACATTGCTAAATATTTATCGTCCGATGAAATGACAAAAGAACTGGATGATATACGTACCGAATATATCCTGGTCGGGCATACTCATATTCAGTATCAAAAAGAAGTGACCGATTCTTTAATTATTAACCCAGGTAGCGTTGGTTTAGCCCGCGACGGTAGCAAGGCTTGTTACGCGGTTTATGAAAACAATATTTTTTCGTTAAAAAAGATCGATTATGATGTAGATAAAACAATTTCAGATCTGATGAGCAGTCCCATCTCTAAAAGTTGTAAAGATGGTTTAAAAAAAATATTATTGCACACATAAAATCGAAAAGAATTCTAAACGAAGTGTTCCGGACTCCTGTTCGCGAGCAGGCTTTATTAATCGTTGCATAAGTATTGGCATGTATTTTATCCCCTCACCCCCACCCTCGTCGCTCTCGCCCATCCATGGGCTTCGCAACATAAGGTCATCCATGACCAAATCCCAGAGGGAGAGGGGGTTATGGTGCAAATACTTATGCAACGATTAATACGTTCGTGGTAGGTTTTTGTTACTACCACTTTTTATACGGCAGGAATTTTCCAGACATGGTTATTTTAACTCGGTCACCTTTAGGATCTTCTTCTTTATCCACGTTCATAGTAAAATCAATCGCGCTCATTATGCCATCACCAAATTTTTCATGAATAATAGCTTTTAGTGGCATTCCATAGACCTGCATAATTTCGTAGAAGCGATAAATGAGGGGATCAGTGGGAACAAGAGGGCCTAAACCCTTCGTAGGGTAATCCATCAACTCTTCAGTAATATCCGGACTCAGATCCAGGGCGGATACCAACTTATTCGCTTCATCAGGTGAAGCGCTTGCTTGACGATAGAATAGAGATGCTATCCATACTTCATCACGATCAATGATCTTTTCAAGATCAGCAAAACTCAGCCCTTTTTTCTTCTTGGCAACGAAAAGCTTTTCAGTAATGTTCATTCTATACCTCCTCTATTGTTTCATCTTCTGATTCTAACCCAACTATAAAGTTTTGCCTAAGCTTGATTCTGATACCAGAATATGATGATTTGATTCCATGCACAACATCGGTGTTCGTCTTCCACCCTTCGACAGGCTCAGGGCGAACGGAACTTATCTGTTCGTCTTCCACCCTTCGACAAGCTCAGGGCGAACGGAACTCATCTCTATTCGTCTTCCACCCTTCGACAGGATCAGGGCGAACGGAACTTATCTCTATTCGTCTTCCACTCTTCAACAGGCTCAGGGCGAACGGAACTCGTCTAAAATTGCTCATGAATGCGCGGGAAAAGGGTCAGGTCGCGAATCACGAATTTAGCTGCCATAATAGCGCATTATGTCCAGATTACTGAACCTCGAATTTCCGGATGGCTTATACCATTCGCAATTCGCGACCTAACCCCTGCTCCGCGTGTTCGGGGTCTCGGAAAGAAATCAAACCCACCACAAACCATTCATACCTTAGAGGATGAAAGTGTTATGTGCTTAAATACATAGAGGAGGTTTTCTCATGAGTACAGCTAAATCTGAAGTGCAGTCGCTTCTGGAGAAGTTGCCAGACGACTGTACGATGGAAGATATCCAGTATCATTTGTATGTCGTTGAAAAAATCCATCGAGGTATTGATCGGGCTGCAAAGGAATGCGAAATAACGCAACAGGATGTTGAGAAACGACTGAGAAAATGGAATACCGAGTAACCTGGTCACCTGAAGCGGTTGAGGATCTTGAATCGATCGCTGAGTACATAGAAAGGGACTCCTCGTTCTATGCGCAATCTGTTGTCTCGAAGATTCTTGAGATATCGAGAAAAATTAAAGAATTCCCATTAATCGGGCGAGTATTGCCCGAAATCGGCGATGAAAATATCCTCGAGCGGTTTATTTATAGCTATCGCTTGGTGTACCAAATAAAGCAGCAACGAATTCTCGTTGTAGCGGTAACACATGGAAAACGTCTACTTGAGAATATGGGGGATAGGTTTTAGGGGTAAGCACGGGAAAGGATCGGGTCGCGAATCACAAATTTAGCTGCCATAATAGGCCATTATGCCCAGATTACTGAACCCCGAATTTCCGGATGGCTTATATATACCATTCGCAATTCGCGACCTGACCCCTGCTCCTGATATTGCGGGGCTGAAGCCCCACCTCCGTTATAGATCGTATTCATAACTTTTTGCCCTATCACACTATTCAAGCTTCACCCCGCAGGAGGTGAGGCTTCAGCCTCGCTTAACGCAGGGGGAAAGGATCGGGTCGCGAATCACGAATTTAGCTGCCATAATAGTAAGGCGAAGTGTCAGGCCTGCGTTAATGGCTTTTTTTTATGATCCCGCGTGGGGTTGCATGCACTGACTTGCGCGGAGTCCCCCTGTGTCAGGATAGTTGTCGTCTAATATTCAGTTAAGCTCATAATATAATCATCACTAAACGGTGCGTTTAGCTAAATAAAAGGTTGACATACATTGGCAAGAGAAATAATTATTTATTGTGATGAGTCTGATTCTAATGGCAAATTTTATTCGAATTTTTATGGTGGAGTTCTTATCCAATCACAACACCTTGCCTATGTTCAGGAGTTGATTAAGAAGAAGAAAGAGGAATTAAACTTTAAAGGGGAAGTTAAATGGCAGAAAGTCAGTAGTAATTATCTAAGTAAGTATATTGAATTGATGGATACTTATTTTGAATTAACAAAGCAAGGAAAACTAAAAACAAGAATTATGTTTACCCAAAATTGCCATATTCCTCAGGGATTAGAGCAATACCACTACGAACATAAATATTTCCTTCTTTACTATCAATTTATTAAGCATTCGTTTGGTTTGCGATATGCGAATACTTATGATGAGCCTATGCATATAAGAATATATTTTGATAAATTGCCAGACACGAAAGAAAAATGCCAATTATACAAAGATCATATACACGGACTTAATCGATATCGTGAGTTTCAAAAATCAAAAATTATAATACCAAGAGATCAAATAGCAGAGGTAATCTCGCACAATCATGATATTCTCCAATGCTTAGATATTGTTCTGGGAAGTATGCAATTCCGCCTAAATGATAAGCACAAAGAAATACTGGCGGGAAAAATTCAGAGAGGAAAACGAACTATAGCAAAAGAGAAACTTTACAAGCACATAAATAGAAGAATTAGAGAGATATACCCAAATTTTAATATCGGCATAACTACAGGGGTGCAAGGTGACAAGAGCAATAGATGGAAGCATCCCTACAGGCATTGGTTATTTATGCCCGCAGAAAAGAAGGTGGATTTTGGAAAAACAAAAGGCAAATAAAAGCCCCGCACTCGCTATGCCTTTCGGCGTATCCCAAGTGGTACTTGGGGCTTCACGTATTGCAGGGCTAATGTAATTATAGTCAATACCAAAATCATATTCAACCAGTGCTAACTTGGGTCTGTAACTTATTGAAAAATAGTCGAAAAGCTTAGCAAACTCATCCAGGCAGACGGCCAAAAGTGTCGCGATTTTTGCAAGAAACGCAAAAAGTCGCGCCACTTTCGTCAGCGGCTGATGAGGGCGTTAGGCAGCTATATCGTTACAACTCATCAA
>ENA-ORDP01001655-ORDP01001655.1-marine-sediment-metagenome-genome-assembly--contig:-NODE-1655-length-11890-cov-3.981327_pt1 | contig 11890 bp, 7 predicted proteins | sample MGYA00248627_ERZ508539 | MGnify/ENA primary metagenome ERZ508539 (study PRJEB26208, sample SAMN05571518) | marine sediment metagenome | biome: deep sea; feature: Hydrothermal vent; material...
CGGGGGGGGCCATTTATTGCGATGAGTTGTGCGGCGATTCCCGAATCGTTGGCGGAAAGCGAACTGTTCGGTTACCAATCTGGTGCGTTCACGGGTGCTCGCACCGGCGGAATGCGTGGCAAGATCCTGGCTTCCGACAAGGGCACACTGTTTCTCGATGAGATTGGGGATATGCCCCTAGCCCTTCAGGCCCGCCTGTTACAGGTGCTGGAGGAAAAGAAGGTCACGCCGCTTGGAAGCACCACGGAGCTTCCGGTGGATCTACATATTGTCAGCGCCAGTAACCGAGATCTGCTGGAATTGGTCGGCAAGGGTGAGTTTCGCCAGGACCTCTATTATCGGCTTAATGGAATCACGCTTACCTTACCGCCATTACGGGAACGCCATGACCGTGAAGAGCTTGTCATGGCCATTGTGAATGCTGAAATGAGTGATGCTCCGGTCGGGATCGAGCCGGAAGCTTTGCGCTGTCTGGTTGACTATTCATGGCCTGGCAATATCCGGGAGTTGAGTAATGTGGTTCGTACCGCACTTGCACTTTCCCGGGATGCCATATTGCATTGGGAGCAGTTACCGCCACATATCCATGATCCGCAGACGCCATCGACCGGAACGCCACCTGCATGGGCAGGCCCCCCGACGGTAGATGGTGATATCCAAGGCGATTCAAAGTGGGGGCGCAATGTGGACGATCGTGAACGCTTACTCATGCAACTTGAGCGTCACCGTTGGAACATCACCCTGACTGCCCGGGATCTGGGCATCAGTCGGAACACCCTGTACCGGCGCATGAAGCGCTGCGAGATCCCGACGATCATGGCCGGCAAGCACTGAGCCGTTGGGGGCATGGCTGGGCACGGATTGGGTGAGGCCGGATCGTCTAGCGTTGGGCCCCTGTTGAGGCGTCGGGGGCGTCCCCTTTACGCGTCACGAGTCCGCTGGCAGAAACCGTATCGACATGCCGGGGTCCCTGGGCTTGCTAAGCCGGTTTGGAGTCCGGTTTGCCCCAGACCGCGGTGCCCAGCGAGGCGTCAGGAGGTCTGGCCCGCCGGGTCGTGGCCTAGGCCGGGGTATCAGGGTGTTGGTGCCGTCATCATGGCACCGGGGTATCAGTGGGGAGGGGGTAGAGCACGCCGACCCGGCCTCATAGTAGGGGTTTCGGGTGGGGAGGCCTCAATCGAAACAGTGGGTACCGTGGGTGACGGCGGCCCCGGCGCGCAACGCGGCGGCCACCATCACCGCTTCGGCGATTTCCGCATCGGAGCATCCGGCTTTGCGAGCCCCGTCTACATGGATGTGAAGGCAATACGGGCATTGCGTCGTGTGGGCCACGGCCAAGGCAATGAGTTCTTTGGTTTTTACCGCCAGTGCGCCGGGGGCCATGGCCGCGGCATCAAAGGCGGTAAAAGCCGCCATCGCCGTCGGTGCATGTTGGCCCAGTGTTTTCAGGTGTTTGAGGTTGTCGAGGGTGTACATCAAGGGTCTCCTTGGGTAGGGGGGGAAAGGGTCACAGCCAGGCATAGCTGACGCCCAGCCAGAGGCCTCGAGGGGCGCCGGGAGCGACGAACTGGGTATTGCTCCAGGCTGTCGGGTTGGGGTTGAAGCCCCTGTTGGGAGCGGTGAATTCGTTCACTCCCAGCTGTCCGAAATCCGTATAGACTCGGTTGAACAGATTGTGGATAGACAGATTCAGATGCCAGTGTGACCCCAGTTGGTAGCGTACGCCGAGGTTGACCACGGCATAACCCGGTACCTGGCCGTGGCGGTCTTGATTGTTGGCGTCGCCCTGGGCATAGCGTGCGCTGTAGGCTAATAAACTGGCGTGCATCCACAGGTGTCGGGTGAACTGGATTTGGCCGAGCAACTTGATATTCCATTCGGGGATGTTGGGCAGGTGGTCGCCGGCATGCACCTGGATGTTGCCATGGGCTCCGGCCGAGGAATTGCTCGGGCTGAGTTCCAGAAAGGTGGATTGATAGGTGGCCAGAGTGTGGCTGAGTGAGAGTGTCCCTAGCCAGCGCCCGCGGCCGGCATGCAGATCCAGCGTGAAGGTACGGAATTGTTCTTGGGGGATATTGGTGAAAAAGCCTTGGGTCATGTTTGCCAGGCTGATGTACTGGATGGCGTGCCGCAATCGAGTGCGGGTGTACTCGGCATGCACCCGCAGCCAGCCCATGTGCCACACCCCGCCCGTCTGCACGGTACGAGCGATGACCGGGTGCAAATTGGGATCGGCGACCAGCGCATTGGGCAAGGTACAGGGGGCATTGGGGCTGGCACAGGTCAGCTCCACCGGCATGGGTACGCGCAGGCCGGCGGCGTAACGAAGATAATATGAGGTTCGGGGTGAAGGATGCAGATCCAGCCCCATGCTGGGGACAAAGCGGAGATAGTTATGGCGGCCGCCGAGCGCGCCGCCGAGGCGATCAGTCATGTTGATGTGCGTGCGCTGGTAGCGGCCGCCGGCCGTCAGATCCAGCCACGGGGTGGGGCTAAGGCGATCGGTGAAGTAGATTCCGCGGTAGCGATTCAGGACCCGCAGATTGGCCGGAGCTTGGTTAAAAGGTCCGATGCCTAGCGTATAGCGTTGGGGCGTAAAGGTGGCGGCCTGCTGGATTTGCGTGTAGTCGATGCGATCATAATCTACGCTCAGGCCCACACTGGCATGGTTGGGCAGGCCGAACACCACACTGTCGTGATGCAGAGCTAGATTCAGACCGTGGCTTTGCTGGTGTAGACCGTTGAGCACATTGTTGGCCACCGGGTTGGCGAGGGTGGGGGGGCGGCCGTCGTAGTCGCCATTGACATTGCTGTTGAAGCCGGTCTGATCGCTGTTGCGCAGATACAGCCGCACGGCGACTTGCCAGTGGGGGTTGAGAACCTGGGCATCGCCGAGATTGAAAAAATTGAGGGCGTTACGGATGATGTCGGGGGCGGTATAAATAACCCGTGGCGTATTGATCCATGCTTGCGGTAGAGTCTGGGACCCGGCCAGCTTGCTCTGTGCGAAGGTGTAGCTGAAATCGAAATGATTGCCCCCGGTTTGCCGCGTGAGCTTGCCGAACAGGTTGCGGTTTCTGCTAGCACTGAAGGGCGCGACCCCGCGCACGTACAGGTTTTGCGCCGCCAGGAGATAACTCCACGGCCCATGGTGGGTGCCGTAGCGGGCCTGCTCGCGGGTGGTGCCGAAGCTGCCGAACTCAACGCCCACGTGGCCTCCCGGTGCCGACCAGCCGTTCTGGGTGCGCATAATGATGGCGCCACCGAGGGTGTTGAGGCCAAACACGGGGTCGGTGATTGGCACCAGATGTAGGGAACGTAGGGCCTCAGTAGGGACGAGATCCCAGTTTACCGTGTCGCCGAAGGGTTCGTTGACCCGGACCCCATCCAGGAACACCGACAGCCCTTGGGGGGTTCCCAACAAGGGCGAGGCGGAAAAGCCGTTGAAACGCAGGGTAGGCTGGAGAGGGTTACCCTGCTCATGGGTCAGCGTGATCCCCGGGAGATGCTCGGCGAGCAGGTCAGGGAAGTCGGTGGCGGACTGCTGTTCCAGGACCTGCGCGGTGATCCCATACGCGTGGGGGGGCGGGCGGCGAAAGCCTTCGATACTGGTGGCCATGACGTGCACCGTGGGCAATCGCTGGAGCGGCGCGGCCACGGTCGATGCCACGGCGGGTCCCGGAGTGCTCAGAGAGGCGACATCCTGGGCATAAGCGGGGGCCTGCCAGAGCAGGATCAAGCAGGCCGCCGACCCCAGGCGGCCCCATACCCGGGCCGGGCTCATGGAGAAAATGCCCGGGTAATCTGCACGCCCACCATCGCGTTGCGCCCCGGCGCGGCTTCGAAATAGCGCCCTCGGTGGGCGGCGATGATCACTGCCCCGATGTAGTTTTGGTTCAGGAGGTTGTCCACGCGCAGAAACTCCGCAACCTGCCATAGGCCGTGGCGCTGCCGGATGCCGGCTACCCAGTTCAGCACGCCGTAACCTTGCGCGGCACTACTGTTTTGGGAATCCACAAACACCTTACTGCGCACCAAGGTCGAGAGGGTGCTGTAAAAACCGTGCAGGACGGCGTGTTGGAGGCGCGGACGCCAGCTCAGCCCCGCATAGAACTGCTGCCGTGGGACCCCCGGCATGACGTTGCCATTGTAAGGCGCCCCCACGAAATGGACATGGATGTAGCTATAGGCCAAGTGCGCACTGAAATGTCCGGGTAGCGCCACCTCCATGCTCATATCGGTGCCGTAGCGGCGGGTGCGTCCTGCATTGGTGTAAGTGGTGCGGCCCCCGTGGGAGGCATACACCACGATCTGGTTGTCGGTATCGATGTAGAAGACGGATGCATTGATGTGCAGGATACCGAAGTGGCTGCGAAGCCCCACTTCGGCATTGCGCAAGTGCATAGGTTGCAGGGCGAAGTTCAATCCGGGTTGACCGTTCGGGCGATAGGCCAGCTGATAAAATGTGGGGGTCACGAAGCCATGACCGTAGTCGGCATAAATCCGGGTCTGGCCACCGACTCGGTACAGAAGACCCAGCACGGGGTCGGTACTGGCGTAACGAGCCCGCCCCCCGGTGCCAGCGCCGAACAGGGCATCGGCGGCGTTGGTGGAGTTGAAATTGACCTGATCATGGCGTATTCCGCCGCTGACCGACAGGCGGGGAGTGAGGTCCAGGTGACCTTCCATGTACTGGGCAAAATTATCCACGGTATTGAACTGATCATTACGCAACGTGCCGCGTAGGCCGAACTCATTGACAAAACCCTTGCGGTGTTCGTTCTCACGCGCGTAATCTAATCCCGTAGCCAGGGTGTAGGAGTGGGCGGCCACCAAACCACGGTGGGTGAATTCGGTAGTGATGCCGTTGAAATGGTCGAGTAAATCGATCACCCCACCGGCTGAGAAACCGAAATGACCGGTAAAGGGCAGGTACTGCACAATGTGCCGGGTCCCGGTATAGGAACTCATGCGCAGACTATTGCCGGCATCAAAGCGGTGGTTCCAAACCAGTCCGGCTTGACGGTTGCGCACGGTCTTGCGGGTGTTGAACTTGAGGATGACCGGGTCCACCTGCCGGGGGTTGTGCTGCAGTTCGGCCCGGGTGAGCCCGCTGGGATCGAGGGCATCCTGATTCAAGGCATTGAGGACCAGCTTGTAGGAGTTCTCCGAACTGGGATCCCAGCTCAGCACGCCGTTGAATTGTTTGCGGGTCGCCGCGCTGTGTTGGCGCCAGCCCTCTGTGTGAAAATGGGTGATCCCGGCGAGGCCGCTCCACGCCCCCCTGTGACCGCCGCCGACCAAGGTGGTCTGCAGTTTACCGTAGCTGCCCCGCCAAGTACGCAAGGATACCTCGGGAGGGGTGGGCGCAACCCGCGTGTAAGCTTGGATAACGCCCCCGGCCGCATTGCCATACAGCGCGGCGAAGGGCCCTTCAATGACCTTGATAAGACCGATGGTGGGCAGGTTGATGACCTGCGATTGGCCCCGCCCATCGGGCATGGTCAGGGGAATGCCGTCTAAGGTCATGTACACCCCTTGTACACCGAAAGGGGCCTCGGCTCCGAAGCCCCGAATCGATATCTGCAGGTCTTGCGCATAGTTGTAACGGTTCTGAACCACCAATCCCGGAATCTGGCGCAAACTTTCCGAGAGATTCACCTGAGGCTTGCCCTGGGTCAGCGCCCGCCGCCCCAGCAACATGATGGTCGATGGCAGAGCGACGGCGTCAACACCATATCGAACGCCCTTGACCGTCACGGCAGAAAGCGCCGGAACGGTCCCGGAAACGGCCGGCGTCGTATGCAAACTCTTCGGCGCTACGTGCCGTGCCTTAGCCCATGCCGGGGCCGTCAAGGCGACCAACAGACCCACGACTGTGAGGTATCTCTGCCATGGCGGCGCCGCTATGCTACTGGGTTGTTGCATTTTCTCCTCCTAGAGTGAGGGAACGGTACCGGGAAAAGCAGGTACATCAGCCTTTGCAGAATCCATGGAATCAACACTAGGTAGCACACGATCTCTACAAAGGTACCAGGAGCCAGACATAACGCGGCGGGCATTCTCGCAAGCGTGCTGGTCCGTAACAAAGGAATTGAATGGTGACGAATCGTTCATTGCATAATATGACGACAACTTTCTACCTGACGGTCTATAACCATTCATGTGTAACAAGTAAGCAAAGATTTCAGTATATTCCGGTGGCGTCAGTTGCCCAGGCTTGTTTGCAGGCATATTTGTTTTCATGTATTGAAAAATTCCAGCCTTAGTCATTGTAGAATTCAATTTCGGTGCAAATCCAGGTCCGACGAGAGTAGGGCCAACCTTTCCCTGAATATGAAGCCCATGACATTCAGAACATTCATGTCTAAATAATTTTCTACCTGCAGTAACCTGAGCTACTGAAAAAACTGCGATGGATCCCCGCGGGATTTCATGGGGGGAGGGCTTAGGCTTATTCGGTACTATTGAACGTATAGATGAGAGGTTATGAGCCGTAAGTGTTATCGATGAAGTATGATGGTATAAATTACCAGATCTAATAAGGTTTAATTCCCAAGGTGCAGTAATAGAATGAAGTACACCAGAATTAGAAAGAATCTGGATCGCCGAAGAGATTTTTGTCAAGATATAATGATTATTATTGTCGGCTGTAAAGCTTAATTTCCAATTTGACATTTGTGTATGGGTTTTCGATATATAAAAATGTATTTGGGGATGAGTATGCTCATAGATAACAAGGGCTGGATACCAAGTGATGCCATATTCAGCTTTTCTAGTAATAACTGCATTAATTACATCAGCCGTAGTATCTTCAATATCTGACTCGGCATCATTTTCTTCTATGGCAATCAGCATGGAAGGGCTCTTGTATGCGACCGCAACGAGGTCATGACTTCTATTAGCCTTAAATACAGAATCAATACTAAATTTTACAAAATTAACTCTCAAATAGGATGGCGAGATTAATATCTTATTATTAAACTGATGAACATCACTTGATATAGGTACACCCATAAAGACATTACAAGATTTTTTCAGTAAATCCATTATTTTATATTCAGAACCTGCCTGGAGGTTCAATATGGTGTAGGGTAAACCAATTTCCTTAAAAATAGCCCGGGCAATCTTAATATTTACTAAGTGCGTTGGACTTTGTGAGAAAGTACAAACTTTTACGGTATTTATATTAGTATTTGCATCGGCATTTACATTATAAAATAAAAAATATAATGAAAAAATACCTATAAAAAAATAATATATTACACCTTTCATAGTATTATATCTCATTGATATAACCTCATAACAATAGTTGATTAGAGCTGAATTATACAGTATAGCATGCTGGGGTGTATCACGTCTGAAATTAGAGGGTTACACATGGGCTCAGATCTAAGAGAGGTGGTGAAACCAAGTCGGTGCAGAGTTGTCTTCAATACTGGTCAGGTTTAGCAAAGGAATGAAGGGCACCATGAAGGCACCCTTCATATTCGTTATTCTCCATGCGAACTGATAGGCCTAGTTGTTAAGACTAAACACGTAAAGTGTTCCACCCCTGGGGACATTTTTGGCGATAGTTGCCATAGGACCACCAAAGAGCGGAATTACACCACCATATCCTGCAAGAATAGCCACATACTCTTTCCCGTTGACTTTATAGACAGCGGGTTGTGCAACGATTCCACTTGCAAGTTTTGGACTCTTCCACAAAACTTTGCCCGTCGTAGTATTAAAGGCGTAGAGATGGCCCCCAAGTGACCCGGAGAAAGAGATGCCAGACGCTGTGGAAGTTACACCCCCAGCCCATGGCATTTTAGACCACCGTCTCCATACCAGCTTACCCGTATCCACATCAATAGCCTGTAATTCACCATACCCTTTACTACCAGGTTCGGGATAGAAAACAAAACCTTCACCAAGGTACGGTAGACCGCGCATATAACTCACTTTACTGCCACTGAGTTTCATGCACGCGTGTAGCGTTGGTATCACGGCAATATGAGTTACCGGATCATAGCTCATGGACCACCAATTCTTACCACCAAGAGAACTTGGACATGTATTAATCGTTGTTCCAATCTTCGGATAAGCCTTCAGATTATTAATAGACTCCCCATTCCTATTATAACCTAGTACTGAGGTAACCTTTACAAGTGGCTTGGCATAAATAAGTTTACCTGTTTTCTCATTGAGGGCAATGAAAAACCCATTACGATCAGCATGGATTAAGGCATCATAATATTTCCCTTTGTATTTAATTTTTGCTCTGATTGCAGTATTTACACCATCATAATCCCATGTGTCATGCTGGGTGTACTGGAAGTGCCACTTGATATTTCCATTTGCTGGGTTTAATGCAAGCAATGAGTCTGAATAGAGATTTTTTCCGGGCCGCAACTCGGCTAGCCAAGGGCTGGGGTTGCCAACTCCCCAAAACAGAGTCTTACTCTGTGGGTTATACGTACCAGTAAGCCAGGCTCCTGATCCCGAATGCAAATACATGCCCTTAGGCCACGTATTGCCATACTTTTCGCTCGGTGATGGAACAGTATACTCCTTCCAAAGTATATCGCCGTTCCCAGCATCTAGAGCAACAAGGAATCCTCGGGCTCCAAACTCGCCTCCCGAGGTACCGGTTATAACTTTTCCATCAATTACGAGTGGTGCTGACGTTAGAGCAGATCCAGTACCGGGTTTAAATAGTTGTCTCTTCCAGTTAATCTGGCCATTTTGTGCATCGAATGACATAACCTCTCCATTCAACATGGCAATATAAAGATTGTCACCATACAGTGCAACACCCCGATTAACAAGATCACAGCACACTGTTTTGAATGCTAACTTTGATATTTTTGGATCATAGTTCCAAATCTTTTTTCCCGTTATCGCATCAAAAGCATAAACGTTGTCTTTTGGTGTGGTAACAAACATATAGTTTCCATTAATGATTGGTATTCCTTCGAAACCCTGCGTCAAGTTAGCAGGAAACTTATAGGACCAAGTCAACTTTAAGCCCTTTACATTCCTCACGTCAATTTGTCCTGCTGGTGAGAAGCTTTTCCCACCATACGAATGGTAATAGGTCAACCATTCACTATTCTGACCGGCATTATTCAATCTATTCTGTGTCACACTCGGATATTTGGCAAATGCTAGTGGTGTCAATACTACTAGTATCCCTATGGCTGTTAAGTACTTCAGCCATTTATTCGAAGCCAAGCTTTTTGATTGTTGCATTTTCTTCCCCTACATGGTGGATTTATGTTGATCAGAAGAACAGAATGCCCCCGAAGGCCACTCCGTTCATCCGCGCGGTATCGCCAGTGAAATCCTTAGATCGAGTCTGACTGAACTCCAAGTCCAGCGTCACGCTCTTAGTGAGTGCGTAATAGGCTCCAGCGGTGACGTTGCGGTTGGATTTCAAATGACCGGTGCTGGCGAAATTGTCCCGGTTACGGCTGATTCCGCCGCTCAAACCGAGCTTGAGCTTGGGAGTAACTGCGTACGTTCCCTGTAAAAGATAATTGATTCCCCGGGCGTTACCTTGATCACCATCAGTCAGGATGCCTATCCCGCGTCCAGCTTGAACGTTACCGATCAGGCTCAGTCCGCCGATCCTAAACGCCGCCCCGATCTCGCCAGCGGTCATGGTAAAGCTTCCTGGCTGTGCGCCGGAGCCACTCAGGGCGTAAAAACGCTGCGATTTGGCACCGATCCAGGTCCTAAAATGGCCCTGTTTGAAGGTCACCTGCATTTGTACCTGGGGCGCTGATCGTGAGTCGTACTGGCCGGTATTGTTGACCGGGCTGAAGACCCCTCCGGTAAAGCTCAGGCCGCCGTGCCCCGGCGTGGTGTAGACAATCTGGCCATAGTTACCCAGATAGGTGTAGCCGGCACCTATGTGACCGAGTGATACTCGGCCGCGCTGGGTCGCCTGGATCGGTGCGCCAACCCCCAGCAAGGTCATGTCGCCGAGGATCGCATTGGAGCCGAAGATGCCGTAATCCCGACCAATCTTGACGGTGCCCAAGTTCGGGCTGGAAAGGGTAAAGAAGGCCTGCCGCACATCGACCCCATTATTCGGTGAGAGTGCATCGGATGTGGCGGTTGCCACCATGATACCGATCTGCCCACCAATCTTGATGCCTTCCTGCTCAGTGCTGAACTTGGTGATCACGGCATTCGGTAGCAGGCCGTTGCCGATCGTCGTGCGGTTACTCTGGCCGCCGCAGCCCAACGCCCGTCCGGCTAAGGCGGCGCCTCCCACTGCGTTACTACCCGAACAGTTCACGGTGGTGTAAAAGGCGTTGACGTAGCCACTGATGTCCACCTTCCAGTTGTTGCCCTTGATCTCGGTCGCCCCCACCGCCAGAGGGAGGGCTGCCAAGCCCAGTAGGATCATGCCCACCGACAGTTTTTGCCGTACCGCTCGGACGCGTTGCCGTGGGCCGCTCTTCCACCTTATCGTTCTCATATTCATCTCTCCTCACTTGTGATTATCATGAAACGTACTCAAGGCGCCTGGGAATCAGGCGCTACCCATCGCTACCGCCGATGCGGTAGCGGCTTGACCGTACCTGGGAGACACATGTTCTCCCTATGGCCATCAATGCATCGGGGGCGTCAACATCAGAAGAAACCCAGTTTCTTCGGTGAATAACTGACCAGCATATTTTTCGTCTGCTGGTAATGACTCAGCATCATGAGATGATTCTCACGGCCGATGTTCCTCCTCGCTAAGCCCGCTTGATCAAAAACACACGCTTGCCGCAAGCATCACCGAACCCCAGCACTTGTATCGTGGTGGTGCGCAAGCAGATAGGGTCAATAATGATCCTGATATCATCTAAGCAATAATCGAGCCATGTGCTAACATGTTGATAAATAATATCTTGTGTGTTGTACGGAATAGCTAATGCAACATTATGTAATGCGTTAAAAGCGAGCGTTGGAACACTTTGTAATCCCTGAGCATGGACGCTCGAACTACCGACCTCCCCTAAACCCGGTTCATGTATAACTGGAGGTCACCGGGCACACTAGCCTCAAGGAGGCCACCATGCGCGCGAGTTGATTTACTGAAAGTCAGACGACAGCTACCGGTGCGGCGTGCTCGATATGTACGTATTCCGTACCTGTTAGGTCCCCTATGATTTCATAGTACCAAGGAGCTATGCTCTGTTTCATGCCGAAAAAGCTTTGCAAGAATGCCTTGACCACCGGGATTACGTCTGTTGACCCGATTCATTTCATATTGGACAAGGCTCTTGGTTTGGATGCCGGGACCTGAAGGTCGATAATAATCGTTTTACCGGAGACGTCTGATGCCCTTGGCCATCACCCCGTTGCATGCTTTGCACCGTGAACTTGGTGCCCGTATGGTCGATTTTGGCGGCTGGGAGATGCCGCTGAACTATGGTTCACAGATCGAGGAACACCATGCGGTGCGCCGTGCTGCGGGTATGTTTGATGTCTCGCACATGACCGTGGTCGACCTGCAGGGGGCGGCCATCCGCGCGTTGTTGCGGCACCTGCTTGCCAACAGTGTGGACAAGCTCAAAGTTCCTGGCAAGGCCCTCTATAGCTGCATGCTCAACCACAAGGGTGGGGTTATCGATGACCTGATCACCTATTTTTTGGATGAGCAGCACTTCCGTATGGTCGTCAATGCCGCTACCCGAGACCAGGATCTGGTGTGGATCCGGGCGCATGCTGCTGATTTTGAGGTGGAGGTCACCGAGCGCCGGGATCTGGCGATGATCGCAGTACAGGGGCCGCAGGCCCGTGAACGGGTTATTGCCTTGCTGCCGGAAGCGGATCGTAGCCGTGTTGAGGCCGCGTCACGTTTTACCGCCTTAGCTAGTGACGGATTGTTTATTGCCCGTACCGG